>ERZ1738535.163-NODE-324-length-8529-cov-43.487609_pt1 | contig 8529 bp, 5 predicted proteins | sample MGYA00581728_ERZ1738535 | MGnify/ENA primary metagenome ERZ1738535 (study PRJEB40740, sample SAMEA7388099) | Antillogorgia elisabethae | biome: Marine coral reef biome; feature: Environment associated with an aquatic invertebrate; material: Seawater | host... | reverse complement strand
GCTCAATAAATCTGCAATCACTTCTTGGTGCTTCAGATGGGAACAGTGACGTTTGATCATATTGCCCTGGCCTAGTCTCATGTAACAAGCGAAATCTTTCTTCACACCAAGAAAAATTTAGAAAGGAAATTGCAAATTCCTTGCCAATATTACAAAACTCATATTTGACTTTGTACAAGATCACGTTAAGCAACCAACACATCCAAAAAGATAATTACGAAATGGCAGAGGGCAACAGTTCTGGGCACAAGACGTATGAGCAACTTAAAAATGAACAAGATATGATAAGATTAGAACAAGCCTTTGACACAATGACAATTGATAAGTTCAAAAGTGAGAGACCTGAACTTACTTTAAGTGAAGCATTCAACTTGCAAAGTAATGATGACCAAACAGTCAAAAAAGAGATCAAAGAGAAGGAAGCTGAAACTGAATATTTAACATCCATTCAAATGAAAGAAGTGGACATTGAAAAACTTGATGACAAAGTTGAATATGTCACTGGATATAAACACATCTCATCATCTTTCGTTTCAAATCACAAAACAGCTTCAATATTATCAGGAAAGATCTACCTTCCTGATTCTAATGAGAGAATTTCAACAAAACCTAAAAGGAAAATGTACATGATGAAAGGAATGAGAAAATTAACTGAGACTGGTGTTAGAGCAAGACACAGTGAGTCACTGCCAAATACATTTATTGGATCTCTTTTGAGAGACCTTAAAATGATATATGGTACATTTGCTCCTCTGTCAAAAAGAGGAACCGATTACCACTTGCCCACACTCATCGTCGTGACAGTTCGTATTTTGAAGAAACATGACATTCAGAGACATTTTAAGTTTCTTAACAATTCCTTTGATGATAATGACATGTCATTCAGATGCTTATCTCTTATTGTTATCACAGATGACAATGAAGATGTTCTCGATGTTGAAAAGTTTGAACAAAGAATTCTTGGAAAAATGATCTTGAAGGATGACCAGTCAGATGATGAATTATTATCAGTTATTGAGACTGATAAGCTTGCTGAATATCAAAACATCGTATTTTATGATGTTATGCCATCACCATCTCTTGCCATACAAAACATAAGTAACAGTCACAAAGATATTAATGCGGGAACCTTTGGTAACATTTATGATGTTGTATCGTTCATCAATCAATCATCATTGAGAAGCATCATGAAAAGGGCAAATCAATCTTACTTTATTATTGCAATGAAACAATATTTACATTCTGAATGTCCAACGACATTCAACAAGAAGTACTATATTCCATTCAAAAATGATGACACAATATCAAGCAAGAAGATTAAGGAGATTAGAGATGAAATAAGATGTTCATTGACATCCTTTGTTTATTAAGAGAAACCAAATACTCAAGATTTGACTTAATACTAACTGTTATTGCAAGCAATGAAACAAGATATCAAACATGATTAGGCATCAATGGAGATTTAAGGTGAAATAGTAAACAAACATTATAATATTAATAAAAAATAAAAGATTAGAAACAATTGTTTCAGAATTTGTAACTAAAAGACCAAAGTGTTAACCATTGTAAAAATAACATCGCAATGTCTGCTCATGTTGATCAGTTATTGCTGTTACTTTGTGTTCTATGTAATCCAAGAGATGTGATGCCTCAAGTCTCTAGTAGTTTCAATAACTATCCCATTTCATGCAATGAAAAATCCTGTGAACCAACATACCATCTGTTCTCAGACACCAAGTATCTTTTTGTTAAGAGTGAAGCTATGGCTATTAAGGCAATTGGCGAGACTGAGATTGAGAAAAACAAAGACCTTAAGATCTATCAAGTTGAAGAACAGTTTTTTCCACAAACAATATACAATTACACTGAATGTGGTGGCAAGTTCATTTTGCTGAATAATAATGGAGAATCGACAAACATCAAGAGATCTGATAGAAATGTATTGATTGAACTAATCGGACTACACAGAAATAATGGTGATAGTAAAGCAAAACTTGGAAAGTCAAATCATTGTGGTAATATGTCATACAGTGGTGATTCTTTAAATGTATACAAAACAGGTGGTAGTATAATTACTCATGAATGCACATTTGATATTGAGCACACATATTTTAGACAATTTGCCTTTTCAATGGAGAGTGATTGTGTTTTCTCTCATGTGAATGTAAGTCAGATCAAATGTGTAAAGAAGTACTATGGTGTACTGAACAGTGCACTAAACTATGTCATACCACTATCACAGAAGCCTAGATTTCCTATGTACTCTTGTAAGAAAATGTTGTCGAAGGCTAAATTAAGAGTACCCGAGAACAGGTTTAATCTTATAAGATATTCTAATGGAACAAAAATACATTGCAAATCAGGGCTGTTGTGTTATAGAAGCTTAGTATTCTCAAGAAATGAAGTAAAATCTGATGTTAACTCTCACATGCATAACGAAGTAGTGGAATGGAATGATGTTGAAATTCCATATAGTACATCTACACATTATAAGAATAGACATGATATGAATATCGTTTCTAAAAGTGTTAATCAGCAATTGACATTACTTGTAACAAGTATCTGCCAATATAAACTCGAGAAATATGATCCAATTCCTCACGACATAAGAAAATTTGCATTGGTGTTCTCACTTATCCAGTTCTTAATGTCTTGTTGCTTCTTCGTCTACTTGACGATTATATTAATCATCAAAATTATCAAAACTTGTAAAGACAGAAGAATGAAAAACAAGAAAAGGAAAAGGAATGTGAGCATCAATGAGAATTTGGGTGTAAATATGACAGCATTAGATGAAGATTCTAAGTCTAGTAACAGACAAGGAAATCAAAGTAGAAACAGTAATGAGAATGACCTTCATCATGTCACAAATGGAGTAGAGTTCAATTATGCTAATAGATATAACTAACTCAGAGCAAATGAATAATGTTAATTCTATCCAATTTATAAAATTACTGTTAACTTGGTATTGGCAATGATATGAGGGACACATGATAGTGTTGATAACAATTGATATAAGATTCAATAAGATTCAAGAACATCAGAATATTAATAAAAAATTAGAAATAAGAATTTATCTCACTTCACTTATTTTACGTGATTGTCAGTGATGTCTTCTTATTTGAACAAAGTCCAATTGATAGTTCTAACTATAATAGTCGTGTACATCATAACAGAGACTGTCATAGTCATTGAAGAATATAATGACAAGTTATCTTCAAAAGCATTGAAATACATGACAATATTTAGAGTGATAGCAGGAATCTTAATATCTTTCACATTAATTCATCTCATCTATAAGAGTTATATTAGATGTAAACAAGATGAAGTTCAAACAACTTAGAACATGAAAGTCAAGTCTCAACATAGTCAATCGCTTTAAGTCAATCAAACAAAATATGAAAAGATCAAAACATCCAAATACTCCCAAATTTCAATCAATATCATCATGTTCAAACAAAGATTGTATTTCACCAGATATCAATTTACTAAACAAACACCATAGCTAAAGTGTTAACGTCACAAAGTCTTTATAAGATATAAATACAAAACGAATCAATAAATATAGTCTTATTGACACAATAACTATTATTAACAAAAATGGATTCTCTAAGCCTATTAATGAAGAATAACCAATCAACAAATTAAAAATATAGAAACTTAAGTAAAGAAACATATATATAATCACACTCAAAATCAGTTTTAACTTTAACATCAAAGTCACACCTTGTTTCTTGCAATTATCAATGAGAAGAGCTATGTGTAAAAATATTCTCCTTCTTACCTTCATTATTAATTTGATCATTGATCATACTTGTGGTTTTCCGTTAAGGTTATCAGATGAATCAGAATTATGTAAAAATGATTATTGTTACATAAACTACTGTCCTTGTTCCAGAGACAAGAATCAGAGGAGGAAAGGATATGAAGAACACTCTGTTGAGGGAAGTTGTTCAAAGATAAATTGTGAAACTATTGGAATTGGTGCTATAGTCACTGATTTAACTGAAAACTGCACCAGAGGTGGTAATGATATTGGAAGATGGATTTTTGATTGTAAGGATTCACTACTCAAATTAGCAAAATCTGATAGAGAAGTAAATCACATAAGATACTGTGAAGGAGCATATATAAGTGTCTGTGATGAGTACCAAGAGCTAAGAAACAACAAAAATAACATTAACATTGATTTGGAATCACTCCAAAATCCAATTCTTGGGTGTAATTTGGACAGTCCATCAATTGTAATAAACTTTGACTATTCTCATAAAAATATTACAACCTCATCATTCAAAAGAACTATTATTCATTATTATGGTGATAATATAAAGTATTATAAAGTTCAAGCCTCAAAGATTAAGAGGATAATAAAAGAGTGTGACACATATTGGGGCTTCAAGAAAGATACAATCAGATCATCTTTTGAAGAAGATTCAAGAAGCTGCATTGATGAGGAAGATGGATTGTATGATGTTGTATCTCATATGATAACAGGTGGCAATAAAATGAATGATCTTGCTAGAAAGTATCTGTTTAGCAAGAATTCAGTTAGATTGAACAAAACCATTAATAAAATTCTGGATTATTACTGTCCATATACTTTTGCAAGACACGAGTACATAAAGCAAAGATCTTGTTATTATCAGAAATCTTATGTATCATTTAGTAAATATGGAAACTCACCAAGCTCTCCCTTGGGAAAAGTTACTAGTGATTATGAAAAAGGATTTTATAAGAATAGTGATGATGAGTATATTTTTTGGAACCCGAATCAGATAAAGAATGAACCTTATTTAATATACAAAGGAAATTCATCATTGAAGTACAATGAAAATGAGAAAAATGAATTGACAGGGATATCAGATTATTTATTCATTGCATTTAAGGATAAAAAACCTAAATGTGTGATAAAAGGTGAAATTAATTTACATAATCATTATCTTGAAGTATTTAACACAGTATGTAAGAAATCAAAATCACTAATTTATATTAACAATACACAAACAACTCACTTGGTTATATGTGATGAAGATGATTCTATTCTAGTTGGTAAACATTGTGGTTCTCAGAGATTTAAAAGGAGTAATGAGTATGACTTCAAAGTATTGAATGACAAGATTAAAAATGTCAGAGATTACATTGGAGTTAAGGTGAATTTTTATGATTCTGAGTTTTCTGATATTAAAAGAACAATCGAAAAAATAACACCAATATTAATGATGTCTATTCAAAACAATCCAACTCACTTTATGCGACAGTATTTCAATTTAAGTAACATAATTTGCTCATCTATTGGATTCGTCCATGTTGTGTGCTATACATGCAAAAAAATAGAGAAGATGATACTTTTACCTAAAGAAAGTAGAGATAGGTCAATTCCAGTTTTATTTTCATATGATAAAAATATTGTGAAAAGAGGATACTTTGATACTAACACAAACACTGTGTCAAAATACTTTAGAAGAGGATCTTCAGATAACAATGTACCTATATTGTTTTCAATTGGGAATATACTTTATGGTTATAATGGAAAGTCTTCCCCATATATTTTACAGCATCATGGAATTTTAACAACGATAAATGAAAAGGAGTTAAAGATTGGAATACAATCACATTTATCGAAAGAAGATTTTTCCAAATTGAATGATGAATATGACGACAATGACATATTTAACACACCAGATAGGGAATCCGATATGTACTCACACATTGCTCATGATGTTGACAGAAGTTCAGAATATGATCCAATTTCAGAAAAAGAGAACTCAAATCACGCATCATCAGATGGTGGTTCAATTTTTGATGGCGTAGGTGATATTTTCGATAAAGCTTTAGGATTTGTAGATCATATTAAATTCCCTGGTATTTTCGGAGGAGGAGTTCAAAGTATGTTTTCATCATTCAAATGGATTTTTGTTGTGATTATAATCATCATATTAATATTATTACTGTTCGTTTGCAAGTGCCTTTATGGCATGTTTAGTGACAAAGATAATCAGAAAATCTTAATTGGTGCTGCAACACAAGGAGTTGTGAGTAGTGTTTCTCCAGCAGTTACATAATAGTATAAATAAAATTATCAAATTGTATAGCTCTTAAAATAAATCCATTAAATAATAAACTAAGTTAAGTTGTACTAATTTTAATAAGTTAAAGATCAGTTCACTTTGACAAGAAAATAAAGCTAGTATGTGAGATATAATTTTATTATCAGAACAAAGTTAGTACTAAGTGTAAGTGAGATCATATAACATAAATTTCATTAAAGGATTTGTAATATTAATAAAAATCTTATGTGTAAATTAAAACATGTGTTCAAATATAAAGTATATGATTAAAAAAGTAGAACATATGATGCTTAAAAAATTTGAAGAAGTGAATCAAAAGTTTGTGTTTTAAACTCTATAAAGTTAAGTAATTATGAGAAACTCCGTTTTCAAAATCATAACTGTGTTCTGCTTGTTAATTGGTCGCCTATGTGAGACACTTGAAACTAGGCTATTTATTATCGGAAACACTGTCTTCAGACGAAATGTGGTTAATAGTAAGATAACATCATACTGTCCTTTTGATACATCATATCTCTACTATTACACCTACAAAGGGAATCCAACAGTGACTTGTGAACTTCAATCACTTTCCAGTCCATGTCCAAAAGACGCTCATAATCATGTCAATGAGTTTTTCACCTTGACTAGAGATAAGATTCCAAGCATACTGATATCAGATGCATCTGGAACATTCACTTTAAAAAATTATTATCCTTCAAGCGGACTATGTTACACAACACTTGTGAATAACAATGATGAAATAAGAGTTTTCCCATTTTATACCATAAATCAGCTCACATTAACAGCTGTGTACATCAGGAAAACATACACCAAATTCTTCTTTGGGTCTCAAAGAAGTATGATAAATATACAACCAACGCCACTATTTACAACAATCTATCATAATGTTTATCGAACATCCACTAAAACATTAACTGTTGTAACTACCAAAATTATTAGCAGTAGAGTGACCAACACATTTGTTAAGAAAATCACTGAAACCACAACAAAAACTTCAGTGAGAACAGTTACTTCAACATCAATCTTTTCACAAACAATGATTCTGACATCTAAATTGACAAAAACCTCTATCATCCACAAAACAATTACATTATCAGAAACTAAAACGAACACTATCATTATTCCATCAACAGTGACACACAGTAAAACAAAGTTTAAAACTATTTTAGTTTCAATACCAGTAACAGATATCGTTTTTGACAGAAGTTTTGTTACTAAAGAAATAAGGACAACAGTGAGAAAAATTATCTTTACAACTCAAAAACTCACACAAATAAATAAGGTAACCTCTTACTTTGAGATCATATTAACTAAATACAAAACAAAAGACATATACACTACAAAGTTATTGACATCAACAAAAATTAGTGTTATTCCATTTAAGCAAACAGTCTTTTATACAGTAAACACAACATCAACAGAAAGAAAGATCTTCAACTTAACCTCATATAAGGGTATAACAAAACAGATCCAAAAAACAATATATAAATCATTAATAAGTACATTCCTGAATATTGCAACATCCGTTAAATATGAGACATCCTTAGAGAAGATAACAGAAACACTTGTAACTACAAAGACAATTACATCAACATTATTGTCCACTAAACACTACACATCGTATTTTAACATCAGAATTAAAAGAACGGACACAATTACATTGACTTCAACTGAGATTTTATTTACTAATAGTACAGTCACAAAATACAAAACAGTGGTAATGACCATTAATGTAACTAATACGATCAAGGAAAAAGAAATTGAATCTTCCAAAATAACACTTAGAACTATAATCTTTCCTCAAAATTCAGTCTCATCTAACAATGTTGAGAACGAAACACATACAAAGGACAAAAACAGAGGAAAAACATGTTATTATGGACCCGGATGCAATGAATATGGTTTATTTGTTAAGAGGTATGATTTAAGTGTTAAGAGATGTATATCTTGTCTCTATAATTCAATTATGAATAATGAGATATATTGTTGGTCAAGTGGAGCTTTGAGCAATGAGACATGCCCCCAAGTTCCAGGTTACTCTTTGAAAAAGTGGACAATTTGTAACGATACAATTTGTAATGAAGTACTATTAAATGGGGAAAAGTATTTCAATGATTATGTTGATCAATTCAAGAAAAAAGATGATTATGTTATCAACAATCAAATTTTTGGGACATCTCCTTCAGGATCTTCGAAAACAATTTTAGATAACATTATAATAATTATCGTATATCACAACATATACATATTCTGAATAATTAACAACTTTAATAACATCTCCATCATTCAAGCACTACTTATTTAACTAAATGTTTAAGAAGGAAAAAGAGGACTTATTATTTTATCACCATTGAAATATAATAATCAAAAACGATAGTAATAACAAAAATTAAAATTAAAATTAAAATTAAAATTAAACTTCATTTTTTATTAATACTATTACACCACAATTTATTTT
>ERZ1738535.158-NODE-314-length-8662-cov-14.335308_pt1 | contig 8662 bp, 1 predicted proteins | sample MGYA00581728_ERZ1738535 | MGnify/ENA primary metagenome ERZ1738535 (study PRJEB40740, sample SAMEA7388099) | Antillogorgia elisabethae | biome: Marine coral reef biome; feature: Environment associated with an aquatic invertebrate; material: Seawater | host... | reverse complement strand
ATTTTGGCTCAAGCTTTCTTGGCTCAGCCATTGGATTCGCCATGAATCCGTAAGACTTGACGCTATCCCCCCCGGCGGCCCCGTTTTAAAAACGGGGCCCGCCGGGTTTCGGGAAACAACACAACGGCGCAAGCTGCGGTAGAGGCGGCGCTGAGTTCCAAGGAAGCACAGGAGCGCACTCCTGATGCATCGCCTAAGAAGTCCTCACAGGCTGCTCGGCCAGCCAAGGTCGCGCTGCTAGTATGGAAGGCTCTTTGCAATCTCAATGCTCGGGCGGTGCGAAGAACGCAGATGAAAGGCTTACAAGAGAGTTTGCAGAGACTGGCCACGCACAATATGGTGAAAAAAGTCCTGAGCACCGTGGCACAATGGGAACGCCACGCTGTGCGCTTTTGCTCCTGGCGGATGGCGAATTTGAATGCCCAAAAAGGCGAGATGGATTTGGGCCTTGGATGGTGGGAACTTCCAGAACACGAGAACTACCAGGTGGGTGTAGCAGATGCCACTTCCGCCATGATCCATGCCATTCAGTTCGGCGGTGCCGTAGAGTTTGGCGGATCCATCCGTGATTTGAGCATCTTTGTTCGCGAATATGTGCAGAGCTGTCGCTTGACATGTGCCATCAAACGCTACACCCATGAAGAGAAGAAGGAAAAAAACATTTGTCATCAGCTTTTGAGGACGGCCTTTGGGGAAGCAGAAGAATCGAGGGCCAACTTTGAAGAACAGGCGCGGATGATCACCAGCAAACTGCCCAAGAAGTTCGCGGAAACCAAGACCTTTGATGGTTTACACATTTTGGCACTGCAAAGGTCGAAGAGCTTTGATCAACACATGGATTATAGTCGTGAAATCTCTGAATCATGGCTTGCGTTACAAAACGTGCATAGCTTTCAAGCCTTATCAAGGCTTTACCCGCGTCTGGTGGCTATCGAGAAAGAGATGGAAGACACCATGCGAAGTATGACTGAGCTTACACAACCAGGCGGTGGCCAAGGTGACCTTGAAACAGATGTCCTTGAGGAGGAGGAACCAAGGAAGGACGAGCACCCGAAGAAACGTGCACAACGAAGACGAGAAACCATGCGAAAACGGCGTTTGGCGATGGAAAGGAAACTCTCGGTGTCTGGTGATTCTTCAGTCCGTCCTGCCTCGCGACATCAGCTGTCTTTTGAAGACAAGGAAGCACACGAGAAGCAGTTGGCGGATTTGAACAGGCTCTTCAAAAAGATCTCTGATGATGTGGAGTTGAATCTGGACAAAGCAGATCGTGGCCGCATTCAACATCTTTTCGCCTTATTGAATCAAGGACAACAGAAGATGACAGAAATCGTGGCGAGTTTGACTTCGGTGGAGATGGACGCCAAGAAATATGAAGTCACACTTTCAGAGAAGTTGCGAAGCAAGTATGAGAAATGGGCCATGGAATCTCTAAAGCGTGGCCGAGTGCCAACCGAAATGGATGCGAGCTCCTTGCGTCGGGGCTCTGGCCCAACAGCCTATGACAGGGATGAACTTCGGAAGAAGAATGCCAACCTTCGCATGGACATTGAAGAGCGATTGATGGTCGGTGAGGAGGAGCGCGAGCTGCAGGATGCGCTGGAGGAGGTCATTGAAAAACTCCAGGAGCTGACTGGCACTGCCCGCGCCAGTGCTGACGGTGGTAGCGCTGGGGAGCACTCCAGCAATCTGATGGGGGACGAGGATTTAGGGTTTCCCACATTGGAACCAGTGCGAAAAGCCTTGGATTTGTCCATTTGTTACGGCAGAGAAGCACAAGAGATGGCTTTCACAGATTTTGTGCAGCTGACTACCAGCTGTGCCAAGATTGAACGGAAAGCTCAAAGCTTAGGACAGACCATGTCCAAGTTGATCGATGGGCAAATCATCGGCAAACCACAAGCGCAAGAAGCTGAGTGGCAAGGTGCCTGTCAAGATCTGATGTTAGACATGGAACAAGTGTTAGATCACATCAAGGTTGAAGGTTTGCCAAGCAGCATTCTTGATAAGTTTTGGCAAGAAAAGCAAATGGAAATCCGGGCGGCGCAGCAAAATGTCGAAAATTTAGATGACAAGAGAGCGAAGAAAGCACAGAGAGAGAACAAGAAAATGGAAATGAAATTGGAAGCTGCTATCCAGGAGCAGGATACTAAGAAAAAGCAACTCTTGTTGGGAATGGAGGTGTTGATGACTCGAGTCCAACAAGCACAGACAGGTGATGACAAGACGCCCACGCAGGCCACCCGGGACCGTGCTGCTGCGCCCCGTGGGACCGTAGCACCACCAAGCGCACCGGGGGCCTTGCAGGGTTTGCAGGGGCCCCGTGCGACGGTGGTAGGTGGCACTCGAGCTTCACAGCTTGGGGGTCCTGCAGGAGCCGTGATGGAACGCATCTTACAAAGCCATCGTGCGGATATCGCCACCGGACACCAGCGACGCAAGGCGCTCATCGAGGACATTCGTAAGCTGCAGGAGAAGGTGACCGAATTGGAACCTCCGGAAGCCGCCCCATTGACATCAGCAGAATCCCCTGAAAGTCCTGAAACTGGTGCTGCAACTGCTGATGCGCCTTCATCTGCGGTGGTAGATGAAGGAGAGATGCACGATACGGGACAAGAAGAGGTGGAAACAGTGGATTGGTTGGGCCTCAACCAACGCCTTGGTGTTTCCAAGGACGCGGACAACAAGCCCCAAGAGGCATCAGGTCCTCCTGGGGCGTCCGGAGATGCTGCAGAAGCACAAGAAGGTGAGCAGACCAAAGGGTCGGAATCTTCATCATCTTCATCCTCTTCTTCCAGTACGCAGGAGGAGGACCGCCCGGTTTTGGCGATGGATCCATGGATTGTAGCTTTCCCCTTTGATCCACCTGACTTAGCGAAGCGCAAATTCGACTTCTGCCAGCAACACCGTATTAAAACGCATCGCCTTCATGAGATGAACCGACAGAAGAAATATCAATTCCTCCTGCGGCGCTTGATAAAACAAGAGAAGCGGAATTTGACGTTGAAGCAGAAACTATTGCTGAAATTTCTCACTGGAGACGAGCTACAAAAGGCCAAGGATGAGATGAAGAAGGGACCCGCCGATCTAAAAGCAGAAGCAGAAGTAGAACGTGGTAAACTCCGTGACAGGCAGGCCATGATCTCCAAGTTATTGGGCTTTTGGCAACGTCGCATGAAATCTCTCGAGGACGATCAAGATGCGGAACGCGAAGCCTTTCGGATGAAAGTTCGAGCCTTGTTGGAAGATATTCATTCCTTGGCCGTTGTTTTGGAAAGTGCCGCCCTCACGAAGAAGCGACGGAGACGCATTGAGGCCGAAGATCTGTTGCGCCTGCGGCAGCAGAAAGCGGAAGAGGCGGCACGGCAACAGGTGGAAGAGGAGAGGGAATCGTTGAATACGAATAAAGCTTTGATGGCTGCCAGGGAGACGGAAGATCAGGGCAGCATGACGGCGCTGCAAAAAATGGCCGCTTTTGCCCGACGGAAGTCGAACACCAGCGACAAGCTGGATGATGATGCCATTGAGCGTAAGCGTTTGGCCAACATGTTGCGGTCTTTCCTGGATCAACGCAAGGGTGGTGAACCCAACGATGGGGACGACGGAAGCGGCCATGCGGCCGCGGCCTTTGCGCCCTTGCCGGGACGCACGGCGCGGCGGCCTTCCGTGGGACGGCGGATCTCACAACGGCGTTCCACTGAAACCCAGGAAGATCCCGAGCTGCAGATTTCGGCCACGGCATTCCATCAACAAAGGACTAGTGCATCTCCAGAAGTACCGACTCAAACATTGAATGCTGAGGCTGGCGAGGATGGGGAAGGGAAGACCAACGTGAAGAGCTCAAGTTTCCGTACAGGCCTGGTTTTGTCCTCTAAACAGAGCCGTCGCAACACACGTGGCACAGCCAAAAGGAAGCCTAGCGTAGCCCAACGTGATTCCATTTTTGCCAATCCTGCAGCCATGTCCAGGCGCATCACAGGAGATGTTTCATCTTCAGCTGCTCGAACTGCAACGGTAGAGGTCACCTTGGCCGGTGGCGTCGGCAATCCTGACACCGAGGCTCCCGGCAAGAAGGCCCCTACATCCTTAGCAACAATACCTACCAGACCTAAGACTGAAGAGGACACAGGCGATTCGACCGGTACCGAGTCGGTGACCTTGAACGTGGTTGCTGCCGAAACCTGGAGTTTGGGGGACCGGCCAGCAGGGCCAACGGCACCTTTGTTTGGTGGCTTGAAAGGCAGCCATGGGGTGAAAGGAAAGTTACGATCTGAAGGTCGACTCCAAGGATCTTCGACCTCTACTCCGGAGGGCTCAAGGCGTGCTTCCACGGTTCGCAAAACCAACTCCCAACGGCCTTCACTGTCACGCGACTATACACCGGTGGCCAGAGACAACTCATCGTCACAGGTCATGTTGTCCATTGGCGCAGAGCACCGGAACTCCTTCATTCAAGGTCATAGGAGGACGCCAGAGTCCAGGCATGCGAGCCGGCCGGCAAGTGCTGAGGAAAGCCCATCTCCCAGTCGACGCGGATCTGAGAGGGAGATTGATCACGAAGAAGTGCGTGCAGAGATGTTTTTGAAGGCCACCTATATGCACCTTGGGGGTGCTCGCCAACGGACCACACATCCAGCATTGAAATCTCAGAAGCCTGCTATGTCGGATGCCCTTTTTTGTGTCAATGGTGAGCGTCTATTCCGCGGATTGGTGGCACAAGTCATTGACTTGGCCCCAGAAACAGCCATGAAGGTGGTGAAAAATATCCTCAACACGGAGCGTGGACGATGTTTGTTTATCATCAAGAACTCCTTGATACATCAAGCTCGATTAGAATTGGAAGCTTCCCAACGTGTCATACATATCTTGGAGCAGGATCTGGATGAAGTGCAAAGGCAACTCAATGAAGGAGGGCCATTATTCCCCTTGTCCGGGAAGCCGGCGAGTGATGCTTCGGGTACTTCTTCCAGCGCTTCTGAAGGAGCTGAGGATGTGGGTGAGGTCTCGCCAAACGGGCCGATTGGCACAAGTCATGAGAAGGTGGAAGTTGCCAGTCCTCATGTACGCAGTCGCCGTGCCGGCATGCACAGCTTTATGGCCTTTGCCAGCTCGATGGCCAGATCCAATGCTCGCCGACCGACGGCGGTGACAGGAGAAAGCGAAGTGGAAGCACCATTGTTACAGATTCGATCTGCCGAAGCCAATTTGGTGCTTCCTGTGCAGGATGATGCTCGCACTCCTCGGGACTCTAGTTGGACCGCGACACGGTCCAAGCGAGGTAGCAAGAGTGTGGGGCCCAAGCCTTTTGTGGCTCCAACAAACCTGGCGGAGCGATTGCGTGAGGCTCAACTGGCAGCTGATGCGCAAGGATCCAGGAAAGGAAGCCAAAGTGCTTCTGAGAAAGGACCCAATGTGGGCTCCGTGTTTACAAGTTCATTGGCATCAAGCATGTTGAAGACCATGTTGAAGAAGAATGCTCCAGCACCAGAGATTAAGACACAAAAGTCCAGTATGAGTTTGATTGGTGATTATGCTTGGGACAAGGTGGTGAAAAAGTTGGAATCCAACATGCAGAGACGCAACTTCTATCCCGATCTCGCTGCAGGACAATGGAAGAGTCATTTTTCCTGGGATTTGCTGAACGAAGATCCACTCTCCGGTCGCTTGCCTCAAGACCGTCCCCGTAGCGCTCCGCCCTTGGGCATGAAGCACAACCCACGGAAACGGGGCGGCACCATCTATTCTCGTCCCACGGCTACGGGACCGACAACAGAACAGGAAGGCAATCAAGAGCATCCAGAAGGGGAAGCAGAATCCAAACCCACCAGTGCGCCCATGATCTTCGCTTTGGCTAAATTCATGTCGCGAATGAGGAACAAGAAACCCAGTAATGTGGACGAGTTCTTCTATGTCAACGGACTTAAAGAGAAGTGGCAACAGAGGACCTCGAGATTAAAACTGTTGACAGAGGAAATGGAAGATGAATGGCAGGAACTAAGAGACAAAGTGATCAAGGAAAAAGGTCAATGGTTACAGAAATCGCGGTTGAAGGTGGAACAAATGGAACTACATCTGGAGGAAGAACTGAATCCCACTGGCGGCTTTGATCGTCAGCAACGGACCTTGCGCGAACGTGGTGCTGTACCACAAGAGCAAAAAGGATTTGATGCCATCTCCTTTGTGAGGTGGAAAGTGAACAAGCAGCTGCAGCAAGCCATGCAGGAAGCCGAGCGTGGTGGTCGTGTCGGTCCTGTGACAAGGGAACGTACCGCTGGGCCACCGCCCCATGAGCCCGTGTGGATCGTGGGGGATCAAAGATACAACAGCAATTTGGAAGCTTCGAGACAACGGATTGCCACCATACGCGCTAAAAAAGCCAAAGATCGAAGACATATGAAGAATGGCCGTGGACGTGGTTGGCGCTTGGCTTTGAACGTCTTTGAGCATTTGGATGAGAAGATAGCCAATCCTGAAGACTTTTTAGAGGACAGTGAAAGCGAAACAGACAGCTCAGGGCGTCCATTCTCGAGATCACATTCTATCACGCGTGAGCCTGGACACTTCCGACGCTCCCGGCGGCGGCGGACATCGCAAAAAATCAAGGGTCGAGAACTTTCTGTCTTGTCACCCTGGATGAGATCTGAGTTCATGTCAGATGAGGAGTATGACTCGCGTCCAGAATCTTGGGATCTTCGTTGTTGGTTGCAGCCTGTGCGCCATCGTGCACGCACCGCGACGGACCGAGTATTTACGCCCGAACACCGTGGCCAAGCGTTGTCACGCAAAGGTTCCCGTAGCGATCCTGGTGGACCACGAAGTGTGCAGGATCCAGTGTTGATGGTGCAACAAGCCTGTCGTCAACTGGTAGAGGACTTTAAACACGTTCCTGAGGAGGAGCAGGTCACTGTTCCAAGCGTCCGCGTCATTGATGCAGCTGCCAGTGAAGCGGCTGAGGGTACCGAGATGGCGGAGGTCATGGACGATTTCGATTCGAAACATAGTAAAGTGATGGAGATCTTGGAGCGAGATTCCTTGTTGAATCAGGAACCGTTAGATTCAGTCGCGGAGGAAGAAGATGATGCAGGCTCCGCCAGCGAAGATGCAGGCTCCGACGTGGAGATCTCTCAGCGTCGGGAGAAGCGAAAAGGTCAGAATCAGAAGGAGGTTTCTGAATCCAAGGAGTCCAGACGAGTCTTGATGCACCACAGCTTGCCAATGCTCTCTACGCAAACCTTGATGTTTGAGTCCACCGTTGCACCCGTTGCACAACGAAGTCCCATCTTAGCACGACCTGGTCCAAACCTTTCAAGTTCAGCACCTTCCTTGCATAGCGACAACTCGCAGGGCAGTCTTCATGCTTCCCCACGCCGTGGTCCTGCCTTGGCACCACACGCAGTACGTGTGGCTGCCGCGCGGCACCGTGGCGGGACGACGGTCCCGCCACGGGGGCATCGTGGGCGGCGGCGTAGTGGTCAACAGTCACGCTACGAGATGTTTCATGTGCTGGCACGGCCGATGCAAGACCTTGGTAAGTTGCAAAACCTGGAACGACGACGATCGTTGGTAAGGGACCATGGAGAAAGGACAACTTCCAAAGAGTCCGCTGGACACGCATCCAGTCGGTACACGGGAACTTCGGAATTTCCCATGGATGACTACGAAGTTAGTGATGCACCGAGGATGACGGTGAATTTGAAAAGGCTGACACGAGTCTTGGCCAAACAATGGACCGAAGTCAGCCCCGAGGAGGTAGAACAGCGCAAAGTGGAGATGGAACGAATGAAGGTTGGTCAGAAGGATTCGCAGATGGACTTGGACACCTTCTTCGAATACAACCTGCGAACGTCAACGTTGCCGGAGTCGGAGGATTTGTTGCAGGTTTCAGATGCAAGGGTCCCGGCCAAACCTGGAAGGATGCTCTCACATGAGCGCGGAACTTCAGGTGTCAACGTCAAGGCACGGACCGTCCCACCAAAGCTCCCTGATGCAACGGACCGACGCACATCGGCGTCACAGAAAGTGCTTTCGAAGCATTTGGAACAGTTGAAAAACTGGCGCAAGGAAGGTAAAGTACCATCCAGCCCAGTACCGACCTTGCCGCTGGTGGTCAAACGAGATGATGCTCCCAGAGTCAAAACGAGCAAAGTCACAACTTCCAAGGAGACGTCCAGTAGAGGATTGCCCGAGGAACCAATATCCGCCACAAAATCTGCTGATCAGTACCTGGAGGGTGGCTTCCAAGATTCGGATCTCAACAGTTTATTGACGGAGATCTCACAGACTGACATTTTCCCCGAAGGAGGTGAAGACTTTGTTTGGGCTCTGAACCGAAAGGTGGAGCTCTCAAAGCTTCCAAGTCGAGGTGAAGCTTGGATCAAAGCCATCGTTCGTGGGGATAGCCCTTCGATACCCACCCAGCCGACACAGGACAATTCCTTCAAGGGAACGACAAGGTCGAATCAACGAAAAGGGAGCCCAGCGGAGGCGGCCTGAGATTGTTGGAAAAATTGCTGCCCCTGTGAAGACCGCAGGGCAGCCAGAGTTTTCAGCCATGAAGCGGTCAGGGCTTGTGGTTGAATGGCGACAAACACAGGGCCGGAGGGGGATGAGGTGAGGTGAGTTGAAACGTGTTTTTTTGAAACCATGGGAGTTTCTGGTCGGG
>ERZ1738535.155-NODE-310-length-8728-cov-5.464199_pt1 | contig 8728 bp, 1 predicted proteins | sample MGYA00581728_ERZ1738535 | MGnify/ENA primary metagenome ERZ1738535 (study PRJEB40740, sample SAMEA7388099) | Antillogorgia elisabethae | biome: Marine coral reef biome; feature: Environment associated with an aquatic invertebrate; material: Seawater | host... | reverse complement strand
CGCCTTTAGTCCAGGAGCTAGCCTCTGGGCAGGACAGCATCCAGAAATCAGCTCGTTCACAATGTGGTGCCTTGCTCTGCTTGCAACTCCTTGAGCATCCGCTGCTGTTTCAATTCCAATTGAAGATCCCGAAGCTCGGTCAACATGTTTTCCAACTTCTCTCGTATGGCGGAACTGAGTTGGGACATGGTGCGCGAGATGCTTTTCCAGCTGTCTTGATTGGCTTCTACAAAGCTGGAAAGGTAATTGCTCTGCTCCTGAATCCTCTGGAAGCGATCCTGCTGATTCATGCCCATGCTGGTGCCCTCCAAAAATTTTGATCTTCCAATTGGAAACCATTTCGCATCACCTTTGTCCATCAGATGACGGATGTAATACTCCGGACCTGTCAAGTCCTCCAGTGCCGTCTCAGACAAATGGAAAATAAACGCCATGTAATCCCATTTGTTCTGTCGTTTAGACTCATGAAATTCGAAGCCATCAGGGATCCCATAGGATTGCGCTACTTGCTCCACGTTGCGACGGTCAATGCAAGAGATGAAGGTCTGAGTCTGTTGATCATTTTCCCGCGCTTCCATGTCCAGTCGCAAAGCCCCAAAGGAATCCACAATGAGACCCACCACGGTGTTCAACACAATGACACCGAAAATGATGAAGTAGCTCATGTCGTAAATCACCCTCTGCGTCCAGTCTGCTTGCCCTGGCTGAGTCGAGCTCATCATGGGACTTAAGCCCACGATGCCCTGGCGAGTGCCCTGATACAGGATGTTCTCCGTGCAAATCAGAATGCTCTCGTCACAGAAATGGTGGAAGTCCTCTCGGAAGAAACGGAAGCCAATTGCAGCATATACGAAAGTGATGATAAGCAACCCAAGGAAAGTCATGGCCAAGGACTTCAAGGGCGAGGCGATGGCACGGAAGACAGTGGCCAACACGGCAGACTGACACCAGAAGTCCATCAAGATGAAGGAGTTCAGCCAGTAGTGCCTGAAGGTGAAGGCCGTGAAGCAGCAAAGAAGCAGCAAAATCCGCCATGTCACGTGACCATCACGCATTAACCTGGAGAAAGCATAGGTTCCCACCAAAACTCTTGGGATAGCAAAGCGTGGGTGGTACATTCGCATCTCCTCCTCCACGTCATACATCACGATGGGCAGCTTGATGGCCACAGTCAGCAAGAGCCAAAGAGCGGTGCAAGTGAAGTAGAGGCAGCTCAGGAAATGAGCAAACAACTCGGCCCGTGGAGAACTCCATTTGGCATGCCCGTGATCATCTTCATCATCAGGGACCAGAAACACTCCGGTATGCACTGACAAGGCCAGGCCCAGAAAGAGTGCGGAGCGCAACAGCCGGGACATATTCTTAGCATCGTCACAGAGAAAGATCTGAAACGGCCGATGCATCCAGTCTGGAATGGTGCGCTGCGCCACCTTCAAGAGCTGCGGCGGCACCACCGAGAACCGCGAAAGGTCCTTGATAAGTTTGGATTCACGGTGCAGGGTGATGCATTTCTTGATGAAATATCTCGCCTTGATGTCTGGTGAGGCAAAAGGTACGGTGTCCAGAATGTTCTGCTTTGCCTCACCATACACATACCACATGGCTGTCACCGGCAGGCAAAAATGCAAATAATGAAGATTTCCATCCATCATGACCTCGATGGTGCGGACAAAACGGCTGAGGAAGGAATAAGCCAAGCGATATCTCGCGCGATTGTGGAACTTGCTCCTGTCGTGCAAGTAGTGCTTCTCGGACAAGAACTGAGAGGCATCATCTATGAAAGTTTCATCTTCTTCATTCATAGGCTTCACGATGTTTTCGAAGGCGGAGGAATACGGGGAAACTTCCAAGATAAGCTGGACCATCTTCAAGCCCTCGCTAAAAAAGTTCCGAATGTCTGCGTCCGACAAATCTTCCAGCAGTTCTTCAGCGAGGATACTCGCAGAGAGCAGGGAGTGGTACAGGTCAGAAGGACTGGAAACAGACGAAGATAGGAGGTGCTTTGTGTTTCCCTGGATTGGGATGGCAGCAATGGCTTCACTCTCCACTGTGCGGCGGGCTACCCCCACGATGCCGAACACAAAGTAGCTATGAACGAACTCAATCCGCTCCTTCAGCGTCATGGGATCCAATCTCTGAGGTATTGTCACATGGATCTGACTGTCCAGCCTCCCTTCTACCAAGGCCAGCATGCCATCCACCAACAAAGATTTCAGTCGTCGGATCGTTGGAGGGTAAATGTCGCCTTCAAGCTGGCAGATCAATTCAAATCTGGGCTGCAGGAGTCTCGAACTGGTCTCCACCAGGCCCAAAGTGCTCACCACTTCCTGGTTCTGCAGATTTGGACCCTGGCAGAGTTCAATCAACAGCGTGAGCGCTTGACTGATGCACTGAATCTCCTCCGGCATCAAGCTGTCTCCTCCCTTAGGATCCTTGGCAATCTGCACCACCACTCGGCAGGCAAGTTCCAACACATCGCAGGATCTGGAGGAGCCGCTCTGGCTATGAAGGTGTTGCTGCATGGGGAAGAAGTGGCCCTCCACCATCAAACGCATTGCCTCCATAGCTCGTACTGCGTCTTGCATGATGGCAATGTACTCATCGATCTGCCGTTGCTCCTCCTGGTTCAGCGTGGGCAGCAACTTCAAACTGCGGATGGCCTTGGATTTGCTGATGGTGGTGGTGGTGATCTCTCGAAAGGATTCAAACATGCCGGCGTCCACGCCTGTCATGCAAACCTCCAGGATGCTCTGTTGCATGGGTTTGCTGACCGACTGACCCCCCAAGGATGTCCTCACTTCGCATAGCACCTCAATGAGCAATTGCCAAGCACTGTCAGTGACATCTTCAGGTGCCCCAGTGAAGATCTGGTCGTCCAACATCTGCACGATGAGTTGCGTGAGACCTGACTCCACGATGGCCTTGTGCACCATCTGTACCGAGGCCAAAGGATCACTGGACTTCCGAGCCGAGGCCAACATACCTAAAAGCAAGCGTTGCACTCGTCGCAAACATTCCAGATCGGAACGGAGGTACACCTGATTTTGCATGATCTGCTTCAGCACATCTTCACACGTTATGATGTTCCGTCGGAAATCCACCCCATCGGGAAGGGACGACCCGGGATCTGTGGGCAGGAAGCGTGTGTAATCATCTCTGTCTGGATCTGTGAGGGCACCGATTTCGATGATAATGCGCCCCACATCTTCATCCTCCCGGCTGATGCCTTCTGCCACACGGGGGTCCAGGCGAAAACCAACCAGCATTGCTCGCCACTGAGCCTCTGTCTCAGAAGTGGCCGTCTGCTCTACTTCCGCGTTCAGCGACATGGCATGGATCTCCTCCCCTCCTTCCCCAGAGGTAATCTGCAACACCCGAGAGCCAGCAATGTTGAGCAACTCTGCCTCCTCCTCTGCAATGCTCCAACGCTTGGCGTTGGAGGACTTCTTGTGCATCACCGAAGCCTGCATCTGCATCACTCGGCCAAAGTAGGCATAATAGTCATTTGCCAAGCCGGACATGCCCTCTCCAGTGTCTGATTCGCGCACTGGGGTGTAGCAAAAGCTGAAGAAGGCATCGATGCAAAGAATCAGATTTCTGAAGTATAAGACTTCTTCAACCTCAGGACCACCCAAACGCGCTGGAGCTTCCAAGGAGGCCCTTGTCCAGTCCAAGAGGGCTCTCACGAATTCCACGTGCAATGGACTGGCAAGCAAAACCACGTCCCGGAGATTCACATCCACATCATAGGCCAAATGTCGCACTAGCTCCAGCCATCTGGATGCCATTGTGAGATGTGCAACAGCAATTGGGCTCAAGGGTAAATCTCTGGGGCGACGCTCGCGGGTCGTTGACGTGCGGAGCAGCTGCCGAATGGCCGAAGTCGGATGAATCAATCCTGCCACAAAGGGCTTGGTGATCAAGGAATGGCTCCCACGTCCACGTGCCAAGCCCCCAAGCAGCTCCAAGGACTTCAAGTAGTAGGCTAACTCCTGATCGTTTTCATTCAACTCGCTGGTATCCTCGCCACGTAGTACAGATTTGGATTTGAAGTGCCGAGCCAGATCCAAAGCTCTCTCCAGCTCGGTATTGCTCCGAAGTAGGTGCAACATTCTGTCAGGCCTTCCTCGTTGCAAGGCTTCCACTACCGGAACCTGGTTGCGGACCACCGGCTTGTTTCCAGCTGACACAATTGCCATGTAGAAGTCAATGTAACACGACACGAAGCTGTTGGAAGAACGCTCCCGCAAGATCAACTCGGAGAAGTCCTCGATCAAATCTTCTGGCACTCGGCGACAGATTTCAAAGTTGCCCTTGAAGATCTCCGCCAGAAGCAATGCACATTCGGGTTGTTCGGAGACCAAGCTCTTCATGGCGCCCACTGACTTGTAGGCTTGCATCTGGTTCTTGCTGTTGTTGGCTACGGCTTTCACGGCACAATGGCACATCTGCGAGATAACAGTTTTCACCAAGACCTCTGAACTGGGAGGGAAGTCATACATGTTCATCTTCAGCGTGTAGTCCACATGTGAAAAGAACTCCGTCTCGTGGAGCATCTTTTGAACTTCAAAAGGACTGCTTGAAGAATCTCCATGGACGCAGAGGTTTCGCAGTTTCTTGCAGAGAGAGCTATACTGCTTCAACTTCACATTGTCCATGGTGGAGAAGTCATCATCCACACCCCAGTTCTCGATACTGTAGAGCAGTCGGCCCAGGGAGAAGACATCATGTTTCAGGATGGAAAATAACTTGTCTTGTGCTGTGGTCAGCAGCTCCACCTTGTCCAGCAAGGACATCAACTCAGAACCTTGACAACAGTGCGCAAAAAGGAGCTCCAGCGCTAGAGCGAAAATATCTTGAGATTCATACATCATCAAGTCCACACACATCACAGCGGGTGAGCGCATATAGGGCTGGGTAAGGTCGATCACAGGCTCTGCAATGATGCGCAAGACACTCTCCACCACTTCGTCTGGCAAAGCCAAAGGATCGTTTCCAGCTGCCTGAGAAGAATACATGGCAGAATAGACAGTGCTCCGAAAGAGCTCCAGAACATGTGAGATTTTCGTGTGCATCCCCACGCGCGCCGTGAAAAGCACTGTCTTCAACAACTGCACCTTGCAGGCCATGATGCCACTGGACTCATCACAAGCCTTGTATCGCGCTTCAGCCTCAATGAGGGGAGGAAAGTGCTCCTTGGTGAGCACATAGGCCTCCATCGACACCTCCTCTGACGACCGCAGCAATGGTACAATGGCTTCCTCCGTCAAAGAGCCGCTCCCCATGGCGCTGTTTACGGGGCTTCCCACATTGACAGCCAACTCCTCGCGCACCAGGGCCATCTGTTGTTCCACCTGTGGTGCATTCAACAGATCTGTACGGCCATCAAGGCACCGAAGCAAGGGCCCTTGGAGCTCCTGAAAAGTGGATAGGTATGGAAGGAAGCCAAAGCCTTGCAGCAGTCGCAACACATTCAGCACTGATAAGAGCAGGGTGGTCTCCTCCGGCTGCCCATGCACCAGCTGCTCCATAGACAAACCAGCACAAATATGCTTCCGCACCGCTCGCAACACACACTCCATCTTGTGAGCAGTGCCCAGCTGATAGAAAAGCCGAGTCTCCTCCGATAATTTGGCTGCATGCTCCGCAGACCAGGAGTCTGGTGTGGCAGTGGTGCTCATGGAGACCAGCTCATGAAGATCGAAGGCTGGCAGCGTCTCCTTGACTACCACCGCAGGATCGAAGCTGCGCATCAAGGCCGGCACCGCGATGAAGGCGTGGGGGTATCGATCCAACCACATGCCCATCAGGAGGTCGAAAAAAGCTGCGCGGAACGTCATGGGCAGCCGTGGGTCATAGGCCCCACAAAGACAAAGGCTGAAGGAATACTCCTGCTGCAAAGCCATGATGCAATTCATCTGCCTCTCCTTGACCATGTCTTCCAACAATCGCAGCTGAGCCAAGAAGTATTTAGCCAACGTCTTCAGCAACTGGAGCCGTGACTGGCCAGCACCCTGGGCGTCGTTGGTGTTCCACTTGGATTCCTCCAGCAGAGACTCGTCATAACGCTGCATCTCATCCCAGGTAATCCCTGTTGAAACTTCACAGCACTGCTGGGGCTGCAAGACCCATGCCAAATGGCACAGGGAAACCCAAGCCCGGCCATTTTGATACTCCACCACTTTCATTCCCAAAGCATCAGGACCATGAAACAAAGCACCTTGCCCTGCAACCCAACTGTTGGGATATGTCCACGAGATCAGAATATCACAAATGCCTTCAGTGATCAGGTGATGACCCAGCACCTTTTCCAGTGGAGTAATGTGCGATGATGCTTGGCCCAAAGGAGTGCCAGTCGGGCGGCCCAATCGGACTGAGACCAAGAGTTCAGTCCTATTCCGCTCAGCGACACGTGCTTCCTCGATAGGAGTGCGCTGGCCACCAAAGACTAGGCACCTCAGCACGTGCTGCTGCATGATAGGCAAGGCTGTCTGCAGGGGGGCGCATACTGCCTTCAAGAAGTAGAACCAGGTGTCCAGTGGACCCAATTGTCGAATGAGGTCCAGGAGTTTCAGCAAGGTTCCCCGATCAATGGTCCTCGCCAGCTCCGCATTGTTGCTCACAAGCTTCACAAAAACATCACTGGCTCCAAGACCAAAGCCGTTCAAGGTGTTGAGCACATCCAACCAGCCCTTCTTGTGAAAGTAGGCTTCGATCTTCCGGGAGCCCAGGAAGGAACAAAGCCAGAGCCGCACCAGCAGTTTCAAGCATCGCGTCTTCATAGTGGCAACCATGCCACTCATCACTTCCTCCCAGGCTTCCACTTCAGCTGACACGTCCGAGCTGTTGACCAGTGCCTCGCGGGCGTGCATCTTCGTCTCTCTCTGTGCTGCCTTCCGACCCCACCTCACATCACCGGCCACCAGCATGTCAGTGCGCTTGACCAGCTCATGAAAGAGTTGAAAGCTGGTATCGATGTACTTCATCTGATGTGATACATGCTGCCGGCAAAAGACAGCAAGCCAAGGTTCATTCAAGGGGTCCGGAGGCGGGCCCTCCTGGCGCCAGTGTCGTGAATCGGTCAAGAAGAAGATCATATCTGTGAGGGCATGCTCGCATTGGTTGCACACCAGCCCAGCTACCCCGACATCCCCAAAGTCTGCACACCGGGGCGTTACTGAACGCTGCAAAAAGAAGCGATGCTCGTTGACGACTTCGCAATCGGCAAGGAAACTAGTCCCTTCCATGTTCTCGATGACAAAACTATCGCGGGCTAAGCGCGAAGTTGAGAAAACGAGTTCCAGCGACGAGCCCTTCCCTTGCTTGGCTCCTGTACAGCTCAACCAAAATGAGGCTGCACCATGCGCGCTCCACTTCAGCATGACTGCTGCTTTGTCCTTGGGAATGCCTGCACCGCCCATTCCTTTTGCATAGGCTTGCGCTTCCAAGATGCCTGTGGGCTCGAGTACGAAGTGACATAATGGCCCAGGGATGTTGACAAGCTCTGACCTGATGGTAGCCTCTGAGCGCAAGCCCTTCTCTCGCACGTGCTCACGCAACAGCAGACCAGAGGCCACAAGTTCATGTTCCTTGATGGCCAAGTACTTCTTGCTACCCAAATGCCGCAGCATCACTTGGGTTGTTGCCCACTGCACTGCCTTGTCAGGCTGCACGCCCGCCACAGGTTGAACAATCCAAATGTCCTTGGCGTTGTCACGAAGCTCTTGCGCTCGTCCCTTGTAGCGGCGAAGGCGCAGCTGTCGTTTATCAGAACAACTGGCAGATATGAAGCCACCCAAGTGCGGATAGAAGAGCCGGATGCAGTCTGGATATGTAAGTGCCATCACATTGGAATGCACGCTAACTTTCTGGTTTCGGCTGTAGAGCACAGGGTAGAAATTCCTGCCATGTCTCAGGCAGTTCACCTCCAAGACCTCATCCTTGGCAAGATTGCGACACCGGGACCAATTCAGGTTCCAATCCGAGCCCAAACGAGAACTTTCCAGCAAGACCTGCTCGTTCAACGAGATGGGGTCACCCTGGGTCTTGTGCTTGAAGTAAGGCACAACTCTCCACCAGCAACTTGCATTCCCTTCCTGTAGCTCCACTAGTCGTGCTGCAGCTTGTAGGGATGCAGGTGCTTTGGCACGGACGCGCACATACCGTTGCGTCCTGAAATGCTGGAGTTGGATCGGCTCTCCAAAGCAAATGGGCCTGGCACGACCACGTTGCTTCTTCAGGTTCACCTCGGCCTCCATGTTGGCCCTTTCCTCCAAGCTCCGCAGCTGAGCCGCATAGTGCGCTGAATTGGGATCAATGCCCAGCTGGTTCAAGCGCTTCTTCTGTTTCTGCAGATCTTTTTGTGCATTGTAACTCAGCTGCTCCACTACGACAAAAATGAAATCTCTCACGTCCATCGTGCTTCCTTCAATGTCCTCAATGGGCTCAACCTCCAGCGTCGCATGCATGCCCAGGCCCCGAAGATAGCCAGTGGTTTGCTGGTTGGCACTCTCGCCATCAAAGGCATCATCATGGAGGTGACACTTCAGCAACACTAAGTCGCCTGTGTGTAACCATTCAGCCGAATTCTGGCCTCGGACACCTGGTCGGGTCTCCTCCTTGTCCTCACCTTCTGCCATCGGGACTCAGAGGCCTGCGCGATTTCAGCAAGGGCTGGATGCTCGGCCATGGCACGCAGCAGCAAATTCAAGAAATGTGCAGCAGGGCG
>ERZ1738535.153-NODE-307-length-8768-cov-13.278779_pt1 | contig 8768 bp, 2 predicted proteins | sample MGYA00581728_ERZ1738535 | MGnify/ENA primary metagenome ERZ1738535 (study PRJEB40740, sample SAMEA7388099) | Antillogorgia elisabethae | biome: Marine coral reef biome; feature: Environment associated with an aquatic invertebrate; material: Seawater | host... | reverse complement strand
CATGCAAGCAGTGAAATATAAAGTTTACGTTGCCAACACCTGGGCCTGGCTCTTCATCCAGACCATCTCACCCAAGTTTTTTTGTAAGAAAACACTTCAATGGCATATTTAAATATATCAACTTATCTATTAAATATCTACTATCCTGCTCAAAATTAAGTTGAATATTTTGGACAGATCAAACCACTTGACATTACAGATGAAATAGTTGGACTGCTTTGTGACTGTTTTGCCCAGTGAAGGGAACAATCTGGCCAATTGTGTCAGACCTGTATCGACATTTAAACCGAACACTGATGCATTGATGCCATCATTTGGCTTGGAATTATCTACTTCGTTTAAACATTGAATCGCAGAATGGCAACAAAACCAGATGACGACGATGTAGATGTTGCGAATTTTGGACCACAAGTATCGCTTGACTCAGATTTTGAAAGATTTTTGCCGTCGCTGCATGGAGACAGATTTTACCTAAAAAGCTCCCAGCAAGATTTCTTAGACCTTCTGTCACCCGGAAGGAGCAAGCATGAAAGTAATATCAAAAAGTCTGATCCAGCTGATATGATTGAAATTGGAAAACGGGCTTTGGGAAAAGGCGAATTACAGATTGCGGAAAAATTTTTTGTCAACGCTATACGCACAAGCATATTGGACAGTTCCAGTTCAAAAAGTCCTGAGCCATATTTTTACTTGGCTGAAATCCTAGAGAAGAAAGCAGAAGATAAAGAATTGAAATTGCTACAAAAGCAGCGATTTCTGCTGCAAGCAGCTGCATTGTACAATTTTGTGCGTCATTACTTAAAATCCAGAGACACCGATGTCGAGTTGTCCAAACAGCTATCGAAACTCGTCTCCCGTAAGTTACTTAATATCCAGGACAATATGATCACATTATGCGGAGGAAATCCTCTTCAAAGTGGGTTTGATGCAGAACGTAAAAAAAATGAGCTTAAAAGTTTAAGAAATGAGGTAAAGGAGTCGTTGGAATCTCTGAAATGTATAAGTTCCTCGAGCAATCAAGGACGATTGAATGAACGTGAAGCTCGACAAAAGTTTAAAGATCGAACAGCAGAAGTGAAAAAGTTATCTGATACAGTCTCAGATAAGATGAAAAAGTTTTTCGCTTCGATAATTGACGAATGTTTGTCCTTACTTGGAACCCCAGGTTGTGATTACGAAGTGATTGTTTTTGGCTCCTTAGCCAGAAATGAAACAACGCCGTACTCAGACTTCGAATGGGCTATCCTCACAAGCTCAGAAGAAGAGGAATTCAAAGTTTTTTTCCGAAATTTAACAAATTTAGTCCATTTGCAGGTTATCAACCTTGGAGAAACCATTTTACCCAGCATGAATATTGAAGCAATTGATGGCGAATGGTTTTATGATGACGTGACTCCAAGAGGTGTTTCATTCGATGGTCTTCTCCCTCAAGCGTGTAAAATACCTTTGGGAAATACGAAGAATTTTGAGCTGATTCACACACCCGAGAAAATGGCAGAGTTCCAGGGTAACCATTGGTATCGAAAAAATTGGAGTTTCGCTGACACCTTGATGACATTCTCCCCTCTGCAGTCAGAAAAATCAATATTGGTTGAAGCTTATGAAAAGGAGATGGACAAAATCTTGTCCTGTCCATGTGATTCGGAATCCTGTCAACATGATGCTTCGTCTGACGCGTGGCCTACACGAAGGTGCTGTCGAGGCTTGCGAGTTCTTCAAGAGGATTTGTCTCGATATGGGGATATGATGGCGGGTAATAATGACTTGGACGAGGGTAAATTTTACGATGTAAAAAAAGAAATTTATCGTTTGCCAGATCGTGTGATTGCTGCTCTTGCGAAATGTTGTGAAGTTAAGTCAGCCGGTATTTTTGCCATACTTGATGAACTGCACGAGAAAGAAGTAATTTCATCTGAAGCCAGGGATAACTTAGCAAGCGCTTCGGCCATTGCAATTAGACTGAGGCTATCTACTTATATGGAGGCTGGAAAACAAGGGGAGCAGCTAAGTTCTATTTTAAACGACAAAACTGGGGAAAAGACAACTGTTTATCATATGCCGACTGACGAAGAACTGTTTCATTTTTTCTTTGTCACCATTCCTTTATGTGATGAACTACGGCTGCTCAAGGCATCCGGAAGTACACCGTCCTCGTTCGCAAACCACTCATTCTTTAACGACTCTGTCATCACGATGGGTCACATATATTGTCGGTTGTCAAAGTACGACAAAGCCATTGAATGCTACGAACGTGCTCTGCGAGAAAATCCAGATAATCTGAGCGCCGAAATTCGCCGAATACGTCTTGCACTTTGGGCCGCCCATAACGCACAAGATTCGGATGAGATTCGAGAAAATTTGGATAATTTGTTGAGGAAGATAGTCAGGAATTTCTCTCAGCTGGATACCATTGTTAATGAAACAACGCTAGAATTTACACCACTTATGCATCGCGTGGGTATGGAGGAATGTCGGCAATTGATCGAAGGGTTGCACTTTGCCAGCGCAATTTATGGCTCTCCGATATACTATGCAGTATCGAGCAAGATTCTAGATCTGTTCGAGATCCTTTTTGCTTCAAATAAAAGCATGTCAAAAGAGTTAAACATCTTGGTATTAGCAAGTTTTAAGGAATCTGTTGATCAAGAACACGAAATCGATGCGATAGTATCTAGGGCGACTCCATTCATCGACGAAGAGGGTGTCAGTACAAGAAGTATTGCCTGGTTGAATGGCCTTGGTGAGTTTCTGTTTCGTCAAGACAAACTGGACAAGGCTTACCGTTGCTTCCAAAGGGCAATGAGCATGGCTCATCTGCTATATGGAACCACACCAAATGTAAATATGGTGACATGTTTGCAATTCCTGAGTGCGATCGCGATAAAGCGGGAAATGCACGAGGAAAGCAAAATTTACTGCAAATCCTTGGTGAAACTGTGTGAGTCATTTGGTGGAATAAAATCTAAGCTGCTCATTAAAGAAACTTATCTGCAATTGTCGGAAATTAACTGCACTGCCGACGAAACTCTGCGCTATGTTGAGAATGGTTTAAAGGTAACTACAGGTACCAAGAATGATTTAGAACTATTTTTAAACTGTTTGTTATATTGCGGTTTGGCAGTGAAATTGCATTCCCAACAGAGTCCAGAACTAGCTTGGGAAGCCGCCTTGAATGCACAGGCCTGTCGTAAAGATTGTACCGATACAAACACACAAAAGAGAGAGAAAATGATTTCTTCAGTTGTGGTGACCTTGTGTGAAATTAAGAAATCAAAGGAAGGAATTGAGTTACTTAAAGAAGAGCTAAAGTTAACCTTAAAACCTCAAGCACAAGAAAAAATCTTATGTCTCAAAGCTATTGCCGAACTTTGTTTGGTGCAAGGTCTGGCGCAAGAAGCCAATAAATACTATTCACAAGCATTCGACAATCTGTTGAATAACAATGAACATGTTTTTGACGACTTAGAGTGTCGTTTTGGCATTTTAAAAGCTGTTGCCATGGAGAACAATGCGTCAGAGGAAAAAACAGTTTTGATCAAAGCTCTTTTTAGTTCAACGATGAAACTGCCTGGCAGTGATAAAAAGTGTTCTTTTCTTCAAGAGTTTGGAGAATTTTGCCAGAGTATTGGTGAAATCGGTGATGCTCGACTGTGTTCCCTTGAAGCACTTCGTTCAGCTATGGAATTACCTGCCAGTGACACAAAGCTTGCTGTTGTCATACACATTGGAGAATTATGCGAGAGTGTTTCTGACATCGCTCTTGCTCGACAGTGCTACGATGAGGCCCTGAACACTTACAAGGAAGAATCGAACATTTCCTGGAAACCACCGTTTATGGAAATTTATCTGGAGATTAAGCTTTGTCAGTTGACAAAGAAAATGATTAGTGTTGATTTTCCTCCACAAATTCATTATGATCGGGCGGCCTTCATTTTACGGCAACATGTGGCAACAGGATACGTTGATTCAACTACTGTTACAATGTTTCTAGCGTTGGCTGAAGCGTACCAGTCAAAAGACAGAAATGAGGAAATACAGCTTCTCTTGGAAAGTTTAAAAGTCAGCGAAATTATGTATGGAGAAGATAATTCCCATGAAATGATTGCGACAACACTACAAGAGCTTTCACGCGCGTACTACTTGTCAGCAGATATGCAAAGCAGTATGAAATACAAAGAGCGTCAGATTAAAATGGAATTGGAACTATATTCATCAAACCCATTTCTTGAGCGTATAGAAAACACTTTGATAAAGTGGGCATTAACTTCCTTTCATGTCCCCAGCAGTAATGAAAGTATTGAACGTGTTTGCGATTATTTTTTATCTTCTTTGAACGACAAGGCGTTTTTACTGAACACTACTGCCGCCAAAACAATTGCTGCCAAGTGTTTCACTTTTATAGCTGTGCTGTTTTATACCTCAAGTGATTTTGAAAAAGCCAAGTCATTGAACGAAAAGGCAAGTGAGTTGTTTGGCGAAGTTCAAAAAAGCGTTGAAATTGAAAGAGACCCATGCCGAGAAACATGCGATCTTATGAAGACGATATTTTCATCTGAGATAATACTACCATCACATAGGACAGAACTTTACATTTACCTTTTCAATGTTCGTGGCCCCTATCCTAATAGTGTATCAGCTGAAGACGAAATGTACAGATATGCTGGTGACGAGGAGCAAGCTCGAAGCCTTTTGTTGGAAGAACAAAACACGTTGTCATTACTACCTATTGTACGGTCACATTTAGATGCCCTCGAGCGTTACAAAAGCGAAGGAGCATTCCGACTAGCTGCAGAAATCCACGCTTCTTTACAACCACGGTTGTCAAATTTTTATGAAAACAATCACTTTGATGCCAGGGAAAAGTTAATTAGCGACGCCATCGAAGCTAAAGATGAAAATCGACCTAGTAATGCTATAAGGTTTGTGGACCTTGCCTTACAGCTTCCTGAGGCTCAAGACAGACGAATGCAAAAAATTCTTAAATTACGTGGGGAATGCTTTTTGTCCTTGGGCCATTTTCGAAGCGCTGCGATTGATTTCACCAAAGCTGATGCCCTTTATTCCATTGAAACAATAGACCATCGTGAAGACTTGCATGAATACTCTGAAGTGTTAATTGGTTTAATAAAAAGCGAAATTCTGTGTAATAATGTGGAAGCAGCGTGGCTTGTCTGTAAAAGGGGGATAAAATTGGTGTCGGATCATGAACTTAAAGGAACCATTAATCATCAAGCAGCCAAATTGCTTTACCTTGGAGTACAATGTATCGAACAGTTAGAATTTGGAGAGGATGAAGAAAATAAACTTGATCAGGCTTACTATCTGTACGAAGAAACTCTTTCCTTGTGCGATTCGACCCAAGAAGTTGGAGACACATTTTTCACAGAAAAACTCGGAGTTGTTAAAACGATATTTGAGGTAAAATTTCTGTTGAAAAATATTTTTCCTACGTTACGACTAAAAGACGAAGATGAAAATACATTTGAAGAAACAAAAGCCCAATTTTTGGATTGTGTTGATGCAATAAGTAATATTCGTGTTCGTTTGAAGAGTGACGCTGATTTCATGGGTAACGTTTCTGCTCGTAAAATTCGCAACGCAGAGCCTAAAAAGTTAATGAATGTTGGTATCAATTGCTCATTGAAAGCTCGGTTACTTATTATGTTTGGTGACGTAGAGCAATGTATAAACTGGCTATATTTATCCCTCGCGACGTTCTTTTCGGCTCCTCTTTCTGATTTCACGTGGTTTTTTGAAGAATTCCTACCCTTTCTGCGGGCAATAATTGCTACCAAATCAAGGGCTCATGACCAAAGTCGCTCTCCATTTAAACAGGCTGTTGATATGTGCAAGGAAACATCGATAGAGCAAGACAACAGTTTAAACCACGTCAACCAGTTCTTAAGCAACTTAATTATTATCTACAGGAGCCTTGGACGAGCGCAGGAAGCAATAGCCGTTGCTGAAATTGGTTTGGAGGTAAATGATTTTATGTTCTATAACAGTGATAGCGATAAATTGAACAATCGTTGTAGAATGTTGCTACACCTCGCCCAAATTCACCAACAAAATTCATCAAACCCAGCCTTTAACACGGATGAAGAACTTAATTGTGCAGAGAACTATTACCTTATCAAAAGTGGCCGCGAAAATTACCTTAACAATCGAGACCAGAAAGAAGACATGGTGCTTTGTAAGGATCTAAGCTATGCCAGCTTTTTATGCGAAAGAAGGCGCTTTGCAGAAGCCGTCGGTATCTTGGAGGATATGAGAAACTTAGACCAACTATTATGGAACAAGTACGTGTATGCCAAGTACTTTTCATGTGCGTTTTATGGTGCTGGTGTTGAGAAAAGCGTCAAAATCGATGGAGAATTGTTTACCACTGTTGGAGATGTTTTGTACAATTTATTGGTTCGAGCGTATGTTGGAATAGGAAAAAAGAAAGAAGCCGTAGCCACGTGTGAAATTTTGACAGATGCTAATTTGCTGGAAGTTCACGAGGCATCCTTTGGCAAGCGTCCATCTTGTAAACCATACCTTGTGGAAGATTGTCATCGCGACTTGTTGTCTCTTTTGAGTGAGGAAGACCGACACCAATTTCTAAATTGCGACTTTCCGCTTTCTTCAGTAAATCTCGCGAAATTGTATTATATGCTTGGTGAATATGAAATGGCTGTAGAATATCTCCCTGAGGACGAGGAAACATCAGAAATGTTGGAAATGAAGATTTCATGTCTACGTTTAGCTGGAAACGAGTTGGTCGATTCAAATAGAGGCGATGAATCAGTTTTCTTCTTTCAGCAATTTCTTGAAGAGCTTCAAAGTAGAGAAGGTTTCATGGACAAACCTCTTAACAACCAATATGAAATTGTTCAAACTTACTATTTTGCCAATCAATATTACCTTTTTCGTTCGTTGGGGGCAACGCATGCTGAAAGGGAGAATATCGACGCTGCAATTCAATGTTACGAGCGATGTATCGAGCTTGATGAAGATTTTACGTGCGATCAAGATATTGTCGCCCTCTTGTCTGAGCTTTACCAAACAAAAGCGTTAACGGTCGACTTGGATAACGAAGATTCGAGGAAGGTTTACATGGATCTTGCTTGGAAACTGTTCCAAAAGCTGTTCCAAAAGACCGCAGAATTGACCACGCTTGTAGAACTGTCCTTTGCATTACTGTTAACGAGGTTAAGTCAATATGAAAAAGCTGTTGAACATTTTTACGAAGTTATTGAAAGACCGGATGATGTAAATAATATAACGTTTGTTGGCTTTGGAAACTTAGACAAGCCATTGGTGGACGTTAACCTTTGTCGTGAAATTGAAGCTCTTGGCGGCAGTGTATTCATACCAGAAAAAGACCTGGCTGCATACGAACTGATTTTAACTTACACGAAATTGAATAAAATACGAAAAGCTGAAAAGGTTGCATTTTTCTTCGAATGCGCCGTTAGAGGCCGTGCCCTGTTACCAGTAAACGAGTCGATCTCTCACTCTATGGTAGGTTATGCTTACAAGATAATTGGAAACAAAGAAAAAGCTGCAGAAATCTTCGTATCAGTGTTGGAAAAGAATCCAGGACATCCACCAGTGGCCGAAGAACTGGAAAGCCTTTGCATGTAAATTTAGACATGCAGCGAACCACAGTAAATAGCGTAATGAAGTAATAATCATCTTTAGCAGGATAATCAATAAGTTTATAGGATACAATTTTGTCAACTTGACTCAAATTTCATTCAAATTTTTTCCGACAGATTTCTTTTCATTGAAATTAATCAATTTGAATTTGATTTTAAAGAAAGCTTTCAAGGCAGAACATTAACATACGAATTCACCCTTCCAGTAAAATTAACGTTCTAGCTACGGCACTCGTTGTAATACGGTTGTCGTGAGAGTCAAAATCAAGATGTGTTCGCACTGCCTGTTCCTAGTTGTTGTACAAGTTTGGAACAAGTTGTTGTGCCCTTGTTGCAGGGTTCATGACGGTAACAGGCTTTATACAAGTTGTTCCAACAAGACTAATACAGGTTTTTCCTAACATGTTGCTACCAGCTTGTTGTCATTAACTTGTTAACTACTTGTTACGTGCGGACGATATCAGACTTGTTGGAACAACTCGTTGCGAGTCTGTTGCCCTCATTAACCTTGTTACAAGATGATAGCAATTCGTTCCAGATTTATCAACACTTGGAAACAGGCAGTGCAAACCCATCTTGTAGACAAACTGGGAGACTTTTCTCCATGCATGGAAAGGAGTCTTTGGCTTTCCTGGAACTGTTTTATGGAAAGATTATTCTGAAGAGATAAAAAGCATGGCTTTAATATACTTTTTAAAAATATATACAAACTGTTTAATTTTAAGAATTAATATTAAGTATATAAACGTAATTGCAACTATTTTAGATAAGTTTATTTCTTTTCGTAGTTCTTTTGAAGGACAATGTTATGAAAGGAAAGCATATATTACCTAATGTATAATTTAGTGAAAGCTTCATAGATTGATTGTGGTTGGCGCCTCGTGTTTTACATATGATTAAGCACTGCTGCTGATGTTTTAAATGATACTGATTAGTGATAAAAATATTAGACGTCCCCTGTTACAATGTCTAATCCTTATTATCATCACACTTCTACGATTTTTTCAGCACGTTTCAAAAACTTCAAAAGAAATACATTTTTAATCAGTGTCTTTATACTGTGGTAGAGAGCTTTTCAAACTTCAACTTGTATTTTTCCAAATTTCTTTGCTAATGAACTCATAA
>ERZ1738535.150-NODE-302-length-8849-cov-14.852741_pt1 | contig 8849 bp, 2 predicted proteins | sample MGYA00581728_ERZ1738535 | MGnify/ENA primary metagenome ERZ1738535 (study PRJEB40740, sample SAMEA7388099) | Antillogorgia elisabethae | biome: Marine coral reef biome; feature: Environment associated with an aquatic invertebrate; material: Seawater | host... | reverse complement strand
ATTTCTAACTTTTGTTTGATCTTTTGTTGATGGCGCCAAAAAACAACTAATAAAAATTTTCGATAGCTAAATTTTTTGCCAGCGACCGCGAGATATATGAGTGGAAAACGGGCTTAAGAAATATAATGAAGACCACCAACTGAGAGGAATATTGAATTTTGTTTAACGCTTCATTAAAGATGTTAATACAGAGGTAGTATCAGGAAGTTGCTTTGTATCGCCTTGTAGCAATGCACAAGAAAAGCCAGAAAAGTCAAAGTTTTATTATAGTTTGTGCATTTCTTCTTGGGTTAAATCTAGGTCTTTGGTTAAGTAGAAATGCGAAAATTGTCCGTCGTGAATTACGATGTCATCACATGGTATACTTAACAAATAAGAACCGTCTAGGGAGATTGCAGGAAGAAGTTGAAAGAAACAGAGCTTTCTTGTTGGTCGCAGTATTCGTCAATACACAAGATGACGAGAAAACAGGAAATGTCTACAATGACTTTAATGCAGAAACAGATATAAATTATATATTCTTCACAGCTAAAACAACCATTTCCTCGTACGGCAGACAAGTGATTTACTTAAAGGATTTGGATGGTTCGGCGGAGACGGAAGTAATATATTTACAAATGTTCAGGCATATTTGTCAACAGTTCGATGGCACGTTCAACTGGGTTTTGTTCACCGAAAGCAGCTTCTTCGTCAACATAGACTCATTGAGATTCTTGAGAAATTTGAATCACTCAAATGAGCTTTTACTTATACCAGAAGTGACAAGGAACTCTGGTATTACCAATTATAAATACGACGGGCAAACCAAGGGGTCTCGCATTGGTATGAACGGATCTGACGGGATAAAAATAGATAATTTTACTAAAGAAAGGAAGGAGTATCGCATATCGAACATGGATATTTTTCATCCTGGAACAATAATGAGCAGATCACTCAAGAACAAATTATCAAGTTTAACAGAATTGTGTGTGCAACAAACACATAATTTTCAGGAGTGTTTTCTGGACAGCATTTCAATTTCTTGGCTCAACGATTCCACGATAAAAAACAGCACTGGGACTGAAAAGAATATTCTAGACTCCACCACTTGCAGCAGTGAATTCAAAGACCTTTTAATAAAAACTGTTACAGCTAACCTATCAAATAATCTGAACTGTTTGAACAGAATACGTGTGCAACTGCTGTCCAGGCGGATTTGTTCTTTAAGCAAAAACTACAAAGCACTTCTAACGAAGCTAAAAACTCTTCAAAGTTTTATCTCTAGTACAGTATACGACAAGATAACAGAGATAAGAAGAGATAAATACAGGGAGTTTAAACAAAAAGTACAATTTGGTACTATGTTCACTCTTCGTAAAGGTTTCCCAATAAATAGCAAAGTTTCGTGGTCATTACACAACCATGAAGCAAAAGGAGTGACAAGGATAATTAAGACGATCATGAATACAATAAGCAGAGCTCATCATGATAACATACAGTTCCACGCATTGTATTATGGGTATGTCCTAAATCAGCCAATCAGCGGACTGCAATATAGGTTGAATATTTTCACAAATAAAGAGAGACATATAGCAAGATCAACACAAGAGTTTGGTGCTATACAAAGCAGAATATTAGAAACATCTCAGAAAATAGCTGTCACCATTGTGGTACCACTCGCAGGAAGGTTCAAGAACTTCAAAAAATTCATGAGAAACTTAGAAACAAATATATTACAAAAAGATGAGCCAATCAGCGTTGTTGTTGTATATTTCCCAGAAACAGCATCGGCCACAGAACATCGTACGATATTTGATCGATATAACATGACGTACACCGATTCAACCTTTACCTGGGTCAACCTTCCCGGAAAGTTTGCTCGAGCGCAGGCGTTGCAGGCGGCGGTAGATTTCTTTGAAAACGATACGTTATTATTCTTCGCAGATGTTGATTTAACTTTTAACACAGAGTTTTTACAACGGTGCCGTGACAACACCATTTCAAAGAAACAAGTTTACTTCCCAGTCATGTTTAAATTATTTAATCCCAAGATTCTTACACGAAATTCAACCAACTACTTCCGATCATTTGACCGCAAAGTTGGGGACTGGGCTCTATATTCGTTCGGTCCGGTGTGTGCGTACCGTGATGACGTCATCTCCATAGGTGGATTTAATGTGGGGATCAAAGAATGGGGATATGAGGATATACATTTGTTTGAAAAATTTATATCGAGAAAAAACTATAACGTCTTCAGAGCAGCCGATCCAGGACTCTTGCATATATATCACGCACATAGTAAATGTGACGTCATTCAAAATAATATTCAACGATTAATGTGCAAGGGCGCAATGTTAAACGGGCTGGCGTCAAAGCAAAGTCTTGCTAATTATTTACTTAATAAGAATTATTATATGTTATAGATTTTGATGGTTAGAGTTACAATAAAAATGTTTTGATAAAGATTTCATCAAATTTGTTTTGGATCCCTATAATTTAGTGCTCTTATTTTCTATTTCTACTAGAAAGATAGTTTTTTGATCAACAAAGACAACTACAACTTACTAACAGTAGATTGGCGAGCGTGCAATATCATTTAGGAGAAAGAGAAGCTCTCAGTTCCGTGCCTTATTGCTATCAATAATTTATCTTTTAAATCTTTAATGTTTTCATACCTAGGAAGCTTGAGCAGGTTGAAACATGTTGATGCAGTTGGGATCTTATTCCACTCCGAATTCGTACTTATGTGGAACATTGTTAGACCACCAAGACCCTGCAATTGAGAAAATCCCCCAGCAGGAAGACATGGTGATCCTGTACTAAACTTCAACAACAATGCTTTCTCATCTTCTGTCAACTCATTCACGACCTTCCAGAACCAATTTATTTCACGCCTTGTGATTTCGGCGTCTGGGGGTGTGTATTGCGTATTTTTCTGCCAATCTTTAACGTCGATTTTGCCAATACCATTTATCAAGAGAGAAAATTCGTCCGCAGTGAACAAACTGAACAGCGACTTTGGAATTACCTCAAAAAGTCCTTGACAAAGTGCATCCAGCTCTTTCTTTATCAAAACAGTCAGTTTGTGGTGAGAAATCAAGTTAACATACTCAGCCTTGTTTCGGTCATTCAAAAACTCTTCATTTCTTTGTTCAGGGAATAATGTTAATGCTGTCAGACGTTCATTCCAAGGATTTAATACATCAAGTGTACACGGTAACTCCAGGCTTTCGACATCTTCACTTTCAAGAATAAATGTTACGTAGTTTTTGTGAAGCTCATAATCAAATGAACTGAGATCATCAGGATGGTTTAGTTCTAATCCCAATATCTGTTTTACGATTGGTTTACATAAATTTAAATTGATAAAAAATCCTTCACAAATTGCTACACCAATTATTCTGCCCAAAAACGTTAGCTGGGAAAGATTCATTTTTTGTTTCGAATCAATACATGTCGCAAAAGTCTCGGCATCTTCTGGATTGTCTTTTACATGAGAATCGATGTTCTTGATGTCCAATTCAGCGATAATTGTGTCCTCTATCTCTTCTTCACTAGTGAACGTGGAACTGTTAACTGGATCCATAGTAGCATGTTGCAAAGTTGTGTTCGACTCATCGTTGGAATTCACATTTCTGCTTGAGTTAAGAGATGAAAAAGTATTTTCGTCTAATTCTGCAATAATTGCGTCCTCTATTTCCTCCACTGTATTGAGATCACCGCTAGGATTTCGAGATATACTTTGTGAACTTCTTTCTTGAGTTAAGTCTTTATCATCTAAATGTGTCATAATACTAGACGAGCCACAACAATCCCCAACTCCATCTCGTGATTCATTTGAAACCGTAGAAACATTTGAATGAGCCGTGAAGTATGCGCTGGACTTCATAGTTGCAGAGGACAGGCTGGAGTGTTTAATCTTTTCATCAATTTTCCCTCCAACTTGTTCCTTTGTTATCTCAGCAAAATAACTATTCGGGAGGAAGCTGTATTGGTTGTCATCAGTTAAATGAAATAATTTATGCCGCTCATCAACAATGTCTTTACAAATGTTCACAAAAAATTCTCTTTTTGGGCCTGTGCATATTCCTTCTTCATTTTTAAAAGTGACTTCAAGTCGACAATCCCTAAATTTCTCGCCGTTGAAATGTCCTAATTTTTTCATAGCACATTCAAACACCGCCTCTCGATCAACTTCAAGTGGAACGTCATAACAACGCCATCTTTTGCTCGCCAATTTGGATTTAAACCATCGAAGTTTGTTATCGTAATCAAGTAAAGCTCGCCACGTGTTGTGTAATAACCCACGGTCATACTCATCAAGAAAGTTTGGATTACGTCGTATGAAGTCGTTGAATACTCGGTAGTATGCGTCTTGATTGGCCAGAGCAATAAGTACATCTTTGACCACTTTAAAATTTCGTTCCTTGGCCGCTGCAGACTTTCCTCTATTCAGCAAATCTCCAAGAACAAAAATCTGTTTGGGGTTTGGCTCCATAAGCGAGATTACGCAGCTTTCTTGAGCAGCAAAATTAGCGTACAGTAATGGTGGCCATCCCCAGCTGTCAAGACAGTCAACTTGATGACCATACTGAAGTAATAGTTTAACACTCTGTGTATCACCACTGGCTGCAGCTAAATGAAGACTTGTTGTACCATGCTTGTCCTTACATAAAACTGAGGCTCCAGCTTCCAGCAAAGCCAGAACACAATCATGATTGCCACATTGGGCTGCATACATCAATGGTGTTAAACCTGAGTTATCACAACAATTGACTTTATGTTTTAAGCTTGTCTGCAACAACACCTTCAAACATAAAGCTCTTTTAACTTGCTCCATTTTCATGGAACAGTCAATTGCGAAATGAAGCAGGTTGCCTCCTTGCGGACGTTGAAAATCATCCACCAATGCACCATTGTTGATCATGTACTCGACACACTGAGAATTTCCAGTAACAATACCAGCAACAAGAGGTGTAAAACTTTGAGAATCTTTTTCTCTCATTAACTTTAAGAATAAAGATTCATCAAATTCAAATAAAATTTCCATATTTTTCACCAATCTACTGTCATCAGCAACTTCACCTGTTAGGTCTGGAAATTTTGTCATTCCATAGAGGATAAAATGCAACATATTAAACTTAAAAGTATGCTTGCATATTTCATTGAATTTCTCTAGATTGGTACATTCCAGTAAAAGTTTGAGGCAATCAATATGATCTGCAAGTAAGGCATATGCAATAGGTGGCAAGAAATTGGAATCTTGGGAAAAAGTATCAGCATTAGCATGCAGCAAGAGTTTTGTGATCTCAGCTGAATTGGAGATCACAGCATAGTGCAGCAATGTACGTCTTTTTAGAGCAAGCTCATGAACAATATTTGGAGTTTTTTCAAGTACATATTTGACACTTTCAATATCATTTTCCTGGATAGCTTTGCAAACATCCAATGTTACAGATTCAATAATTGTTTCAGCATCACTCTCATCTGATTCATCATTAACATGAATCCTTTGAAAACCTTTCTGCTTCTTTTCTTTTACCTTTAATGCATTATTGTGAACTGCATCATCAGCATTTTGAACATCATGTTCAAAATTCTCCATCACAACATCAGAGTAATAACTATCGTCAAGAAATTCACGATCTGATTCCCCTTCTTGAGAAACATCAGTTAAATTTAGAATATTGTCATCTTGTATTTCTTCTGTGTCGTCTGATGAGACAGTTTGTATGTTGTCATGGGTTTCTGCCTGAAGTACATTAGTATCTGTATCTTTCTGGTTATTCTCCTGTTTTATTTTGTTCAGTTTTCGTTTTGCAACAAGCTTTGCTAAGAGTGTGCTTTCCTTTTCCTTCTTGGCACTTTTTGTTCTCTTAAGTAATTTACGATTTGGCTCTTCATCACTATCTGGTGAATCTATTTTATTTGAAGTTGAGTGACCTTCACTTTTTGGTAACTTTATATCTTCACTATCTTTATCCTCTGAGCTGCTGGATTTTCTTTCATCAGAATCAGATAAAAAATACTTTCCACAAAAACCTCTAATTTTCTTGCTTTTGACATCAATACTGCTCTCTTCCCCAGAACTGCTTCTGTCTAGCTTTATAGTAATTCCATTTTGCTTCCCTTTTTTATATTTCCTTGTTCTTTGGTTGTGGTTTGTATGAGAGAACTTATTACCAACCCCCTCTTCATGCTCCATTCTCTCTTCTTCATCTGAACTTAACTCATACCCTTTTCTCTTCCTTTGTTCTCTGAGCTTTCTAGTTTTCCGTTCACTGTCATTCTCCCCTTCTGACAAAGTTTTTTTCTTTATTCGTTTTCTTTTCCTATGAGGTTTCTTGTGTCTGAGTATTTCAGAGTCATCTATAAAGTCTGACATTTGACTTTCATCACTTTCAAATGTACTAATTTTGTCCATCGCATATCTGTTTAAGCTTGTCACAAAATCATTTGCTAATCGTCTAGGTCTCAAATTCCTATCTTCATATTTTACATCTTTTAAAGGAATATCATCCAAAACTGTCCTGCGATTTGGTAAAGTATATATTTTTTGTGACCTTTGTCTAAGTCGTTCAGAACTGCGCTGAGTTCTATTTTCAACATTATTTTCTGGTGTTGCTTTGTTCTGTATTTCGTCCGGCACTTCCTCTGTGCTTTCAGAAAGACATCTGTTTTTTTTCTTCTTAGATGATTTAATTATAACTCTTTCGTTGTCTTCACCGCTCTCACTAGAACTGCCAACGTTGTTTGTTGACATGCTTGAAGCGTGATCTTTCTTATTTCACAGTAACTAACAGTACACTCCTTGGTTATTTACCTCGCAACTTTAATAACTTTTTTATTGTTATAATGGGTAAAATATCTTGTTTAAACCAAAATACAACGAATATTTTTGCAAAAATACAATGGTTGAACCATTTTCACGTACGGAACTACAATAGTTTATTTACATCCGTGTTTCACTTCGAATAACGCCGCGCGGAAAGTGGCCAGTGTAACCAATCAGGGGGGGAGATCACAACCAAGCGAGTATAGCGGCATTTCCTTCCCCGTTTCCCCCCAATGTTTTCGCTTGTCCCTGTCCTCTCCTTTTTCCCTTTGGCTGTTAAACATGCTGTGACAACCATTATCATAACTGCAAGCAGTAAACTGAGTAAACTTTATCTAAATAACGGAAAAATAACCCGGACAACACGGGCGAATTTGGGCAAAAAATTACGTCTTTACAGTCAAACGTCAATTTACTGAACGGTAAAGACAGCTACAGCAACTGCTAAAAGCTTAAAATAGACTTCATTTACCTGGGAGTTGTGAAAAAAGAAGCTTCTGGACTGTTGAAAGGTGGAGTTGTTCTGCGTTGCGTAAATAGAGCTATGTTCACTTGAGCCATTTAAGCGCGTATAAATAACTGGAGCCCACGACTTTTTTTGGATATACCAAATAGAAAAAACATCTCAAACTTTCCATTAAAAGAAAAAAGACGTTCGTAACTGTTTCTGTGAATTGAAAACAACTGATTTTGTGGCTTTATACTGCAGTATTAGCTCGAAAATGAACTAAATTTCCCACTTTTTTCAACTCTCTCCAGTCCATTTTGTCTATTTAACTGGCGCGGTTCCCGCCAAAAACTTGGGAGCTGATCTCTTAGAGTACACTGTACTCTCATTACCATCATTATCATAATTTTTTGACACACAGTATACGATACAGCAATTGAAATTTAACATACAGTGCTAGATATAATTCTGTTAAAGTTTTGAATAATGTGTTTCATGAATGACCATGTTTCTTGATATGTCCTGAACACTACAACAACCTGAAAGTCCCATGGCTAACTTAAATTCATCATTCAAGATTTGTAAAACTTTAAAAACACCTTCTTCACCCTGGTACGACAATCCCCATAATATAGGTCTTCCTACAAAGACAGCTCTTGCTCCAAGAGCTAAAGCTTTAAAAGCATCAGTACCAAACCTTATACCACCATCTAAATAAACTTCACATTTTCCATCAACTGCCGACACTATCTCAGGCAGAGCTTCAATCGTAGCAGGCACAGTGTCAAGTTGGCGTGCACCATGATTTGAAACTAAGATACCATCAACACCATGCTTAACAGCCAACCTTGCATCTTCGGCAGTTAAAATACCTTTCAAAACAATTGGTAACTTGGTCACTGATCTTAACCAGTGAATAATATCCCATGTTAGAGATGAATTAATCAATGATGCAACAAATGTTGCCAATCCAGAATCTTTGTCACTCTTAACACCTGTTGCATAAGTGCTGGTGTAGTTGGCCAAAGTCAAATGAGTGGGTAATGCAAATTTATTACGGACATCAGCATTCCTTCGTCCCAGGTAGGGCGTGTCAACAGTCATTACAATGGCCTTAAAACCTGCTCTCTCAGCCCTTTTTATCAAATCTAATGTAATGTCTTCATCTTTGTAGACATATAACTGGAACCACTTTAATCCAAAAGAGGCTGTACCAACATTTTCAATGGTGGATGTTGACCATGAACTTAAAGTCATGCATGTACCACATCGTGCGGCAGCTTTAGCTGTAGCAATTTCTCCTTCAGGGTGTGCCATCTTCTGCATTGCAGTTGGAGCAACACAAATTGGAAAATCAATTTTCTCTCCAAGTATTGTTGTTGACATATCAATGATTGAAACATCTCGAAGCACACGAGGACGCAGCTTTATTCTGTCAAATGCGCTTCTATTTTCTCGTAATGTAATCCCTTCATTTGCTCCAGAGCTGTAGTAATCCCAGGCATTTTTGGGGAGAAATTCTCTGGCATAATCTTCGAAATCAGAAATACACACTGGCTCTGCAGCCATGGTTGCTGTGTGTTTCCA
>ERZ1738535.144-NODE-292-length-8975-cov-5.089910_pt1 | contig 8975 bp, 4 predicted proteins | sample MGYA00581728_ERZ1738535 | MGnify/ENA primary metagenome ERZ1738535 (study PRJEB40740, sample SAMEA7388099) | Antillogorgia elisabethae | biome: Marine coral reef biome; feature: Environment associated with an aquatic invertebrate; material: Seawater | host... | reverse complement strand
CGCTAATTACATGCCTGTGTGAAATTGTATAAAATTCACCAATAGAAATCCACAATATAGAGGTCCTTTCGCCATTTCTCTGCATTCTGTTATCAGAGCAACAAAATAATGTAAATTATTTTCATTAAATATGGTGTGGTCTTGTATTGGTGGAATAAATAGAGGTACAGTTAAACTTTCTGTGACACAGTAAGTGCAGAAACTCGTAAAGTTGGCCATTATCTACCTCAGTAACTGTTCATGTAATTTCAAGCAAAAATAGCTCTCAAAATGTGAATTGTTTGGTGTAGACTAACGTAAATCGTTTCCTCCTGTTCCCCTTTAATTTGTTTTGCTCAAAAGTATTTAAGCAAATAATAATTTTCCCTAGGATTAAGTTTAAGTCCCGGAATGCTCCAGAGTAATGTAGAATGGTCATTAACAAGGGCTATTTCTTTCGCGACTTGTAAACACCATTATGAAAGAGAATAGAAATAAGCCCATGACTAATACCCCGGACACTCATTAAAAAACGTTGGAATTTAAAAACTCCATCATTCCGTGTATAATTATTTTAAGGGTGCTTTAATGAGCTTTGCATTGATATAGTGAATAAAGTTCAGCCGTATATGCCCGACCTGTTGTTCTGTTTCACGTTGGGTTCTCACAGCGAGACCCAGTTGGGTGCATGGCCTAGCCCTTGCCAATAGTATAGGAACAAAAAACCCTTGACCAACATATGTACCAGTAAATCGACACCAATTCTAGTTCGTGCGTGTAGATAACTTAGTTAAAGAAATGTGTTGTGTCCATTGATCATTCGTTCTATGAATTTAATATAATTTCAGAAGAAAAAAAGACTTCAGTTGAAAAGACTTCTGGTGTAGGTCTTTTTTGACTCATTTGCAGTCAGTTTAAGGTGTTTGTGAGATCTGAAAATCTTTGGTTTGCCGTTGTGAATAGAGCTAAGGGGCGTCTATATTGGCCAGCTATATTCTTGTGAAACATTAAATTTCTTTAATTAATTAAAAATAATTTCTTGTCTTGAATGCAAATTTGATTGTAGCATATAGCCGTGTTGCCTTGCTACTGGTAAACTGATTTTAGATCCTCACATTCGCCTCAAGTTCACAGTTACTGTGCTTAGCTTATGGTCCAGTAAAAATAAAGATGAAATGTTTTTGGTGAGGTTTCTGGTGGCTCTGAACTACAGGGGAATTGCAATATTTACGTAAAGCTGTCTCAATGATTCAATTATATATCTAAGAATTTTTGCCATGGCTTCGCGGCTTCAGAAGCTTCTGAGCCGCACAGTCCGAACTTTAATTTGCTCAGTACTGGTTTGTTAAGAATTTCTGTACTTCATTTTCTTTTAAACTTTCACAAAATGGGACTCCTATTGATTTAAGATCGAATCAGCTTGCTCAATTTTATCATAACAGGTCGGTTGACAAATTTGATTTGAAAAGTAAGGTTAGTATAGTAATAGGGTTCTTCTCTAACTTGTAGAAATACATCAAAGTACGTTACCGGCTCACTATCTAAAGATAAAACAGAATTTGACGACTTGTGTTTGGATGCTTAAAACTGGATAGTGAAAAATCATAATTGAATATTCATGCATTTAAAAACTTTGAAATTGATTACTGTATAAAGGCCCCGTTCAAATGATAAACAGTTTACCATGAAAGTTTAAACACTAACATCAGCTAAAATTAACCCATGCCAGCATGCAACAGGGAATCAGGGATTCACGATGTTGGACCGACTGAAGTGTTGGTCTCGTTTGAACGAGGTTTACGCCGCAAATGACTCGATGGCAGACGCTTTTAAAGCACGAGGCATAGTCAGCGAACTTCTTTGATTCTTTTTGTTTCGTCGCGATAATTATTTGTTCAAAAACACTACAAAAAGGCATTTTATTTTGTAATTCCTGTTGCTAACTATATAATTATCTGCCTCGCGTTAGTTAAGTTAAACCCATGTGGCAAGCTTATTTGAGAACTGGTGCTTCTCTCGGTTAAACATAGTTAAACATAGAGAAATACGTCTTCGAAGAGGCTTGCTTTTATGTATAGGATCTTAAATTTTTAGTGCTGTGAATTTGCATATGAATGAGAAGGCCTTGAATCAATTTCCGCGCAACTTCAAGTGCTCAAAAGATCTACCATTGCGCACATTGATAAGTCAAGGTGAACAAACCGGAATAGCCAACTGTCTCGCTGAAAAAACATCAAATATCGACCTATTTGTTTCCATTTTTTCCTGATTCCTGTTATGAAAACGTAGCCGTCGAACGGATATCACTGATTTTGGGAGTGTTTGAACAAACAACAGTGCAACACCAATATGCGTATTTAACTTGAGCAATATTTGATTTCACAGCTCTAGTGACAACTGACACTGCATTGATTTGTCCGTTGAAAGAGATAATCTATACAAAGAATTGATCAGTTAGGTTCGTGCGCTGCTTTTGACAGCGGGATTATAAAAACACGGACAAAATTTGGATAATGAGGGAATACTACGTCAAATATATATACATCAGAAAAAACAATCGTAATTGGGCAATTAATTCTTCACACACGAACAACAAAAATCAACAACGCCTGATTTTCAACCGAAATTTTCGCTCATACTGCCTTGTAACTATTAATTACCCAAGTATACGTTTCTTTTGTACACAAACTCGAACTAAGCACAATAACTGATCTGCTTACAGCGGACATAACGTTATTCCTTAATTACCATTATATGTTGAAGGCAGCCAATATAGAATTGTATATTTTTTTCTCCTAAAAATGTTGTCTGCATATATACTATTTTGACATTGACAAGGATTTGACCTCAAAACATGCGTTAACCGAATGGGAAAGAATGTGTTAAAACCTGACCAGTTCAGGTCTTTTCCGGCAATTGAATGGTTTTTTATGACAAACGAATTACGAATATAGGCTAAGAACCTGAAATACTGAAGATCATGCGATTACATAATCAATTTTAGTTGCACGTTCGTCCTTTTTGAGATTAACCAGGCATACATATAGGTGAGACGACGCCTTATTGTATTTTGATACTTACCACAAAGCAAAACTTCCTCAAAAACAGACTAGACTACACCTGACAATGACATCGGGAGTGTTTTGATGTTTATGGGAACTGACTGGAGTTAACTCGTGTTTTTCATGGAAAGTAAACAGCAGTGTAAACAAACACATTCATTAGTGCTATATACGTTTACAAATGAGACTATGCAAAATAGCTTTCGGATTCGTTAAAAAATCGGTGGTTAAAAGTTACGTGTTTTGCTATCGGATTCGTTTTGCTACACTGATATAGCCTACAAACAAAATTAAACAAAATTATCACAAATAAAGTGTAAATCTGAGACTTTCAAATCTTAAACTTCGGAAAATTTGCTGTTGGAACTTTGTAACGAAAAATTGGAAATCTGAGAAAATCCTCTTTTGTAAACGGTTTTCGTGAAGAATTCAAGTAAATTTCTTCCCTCGTGAGATTTCCTAAAATTATTACAATTAATTCTAACAGCTTTGCAAACACGGTGAAAACATTGTAAAATAACCTTAATCAACAACGTATGTCTCACACATAACTCTGACAATTAACTCTGTGTCAGGGCCGACCGTGTAACGTTGTGAGACTCGCGAATCCCAAAGCAAGGAACCCGTATACTTTTATCGAGAATGCGGAAACTTTTGCTCTCGTGTCAACGTCGTCTCCGACCTGTTTTCTTTTGCAACGTTGCACTGAACTTTGCACTTTCGGTTAACTATGTATGTAGTCCTCGTGCTAATCAATTTTGATATCATCGCTCGTGAACATGCGGAATGTCTAGAGATCCTTGAGATTAGGTCGATAGCGTAGTTCCGGGAATCAAGTGGAGGTTGAGGCTCGAACGTTCGTCAGGAATTTCGAATCAAAGACGTGTTTTATGTATGCGTCATTATTTACCTCCGTCGTCAGTCTATTATTGCCGTGGTTGTTTCAACCTATCCAACCTTGCCAATATACCAGATGCGGCTCAATCAATTTTGGACTGCTTCGCGGCCCTAATCAACCACAATTCATGACAGGTAGAAAGATCGCCAGGAATTCGAGTTAACCAAGGTGTGTTGCCTTGGCCTGTTTTTCTGCGGTGATAATTTATGGTGGGCGTAAATCTCTTATCTCTATAACCTGAAAGGTCGACACTTCAGAGCAGGGTGTCTACTGTCGGTTTAGTGAGAGGGTGCCTTCTTACACGCCACACTAACAGCTTTCGGAAACCACAGTCTCTTTAGAAGTCTGTCAGTAATACAGAATTTTTGAAAAAAAACCCAAATGATGTAAATTAATGAATACAAACGGTCTGTAAATTAATTGATCAATAGAATAGGGTTGGTCTCGAAAACTTCAAAGTTGCATCAAGAAACACGTACTGATGTACCCCGAGTTTTTACCCCTTCTTCCCTCAGCTTTGTACCCCTATTGATTCCAAGTTCTCTTTAAGTTATATTATTGGCCAGTATTGCTGCAGCAGCAGCTTGTTGAAGCCTAGTTTCCATAAGTTGCCAACTGTTGCGACAGTGCTGCCAATTTTCAGAAAAAAGTACTCGCAAGTAAAAACAAATGCAAAAAAAATTTTGCGGCGACAAACTGACAACTGTTCCCGACACTGTTGACAGTGTCACTGAGATGGACATGGACGGTAGTTCTTCTATCTCGACGACCCTTGCGTCTGAGATACGCTCGCTTACGGTGCAAATAATTACATAGGATAGCAATAATGTCAGCAATTCATATCCGTGGAAGTTATTTTAATACAATTTTCTTACTTATCACAGCAGCTAACTGTTATGTAAATTGTAATGTAGCACTATCTGTTTTTGGTACATTCAATCATTGCACTTCTTCGCCCAAAGATGGATAACTAAAGATTACTATTATGAGACGAAGGAATTTATTCAAATTAATTCTGTTCATACAGGAGAGCTCTGTTCTGAATCAGTCCTAAGCTGTTTCTCCCAGCTAGAAGTGACAGCAAGCTTCATTTGTTCAGTAACTCGGATCTAGCAATCACATGAGTTAAAAATTCTTTGGAAATTTAAGATGATGGGAGGAACTATGTTTAGACTAAATTTACTAGTACCAGACAGCTGTATCCGCAAAGGTATTGAGTACAGCAGCTAATGCGCGAAGCTTCGCTAGGAATTTAAATAACTACTGAGACATTTACGCAATACCACCTTTTTTGCATTTCCGCAAGAAGGGCGCAGTTTTAATTCACCACCAGGAAAATGATTAGGGAATTGGTACTTAGGTGGGAAAAACCTCACTTCCAGTGAACCCTACTGTACAGAAATGTATAAATATAGTGGTCCTTCGTTGCTTATGTTTAATATCAATCATTGTGGTTAAAAAATACAGTAATTCTCAAAATTCTACCCAAAAACTTTTAACCGTAACAATATATTATTATATTCGTAACGACAAATCTGATTTCCATGCCCACGTACGTAGCTGAGTTGGCTTCTAATTTTTTTTTAGTCTGAATTTGTATTTATATTTATCTTTTAACCCAGAACGTAACATGCAGCTGCCATCTGAATTGCATTATATTTTTCGCGTGATAAAACAACTTAATATTGTAAAAAAACGTCTTGACAAAATGCTTTTCTCGCACACAATTTGATCAAATTTAAGAGGAAACATATTTCGAAAATCATCATCTTGTAAACTCAAGTTTGAGTTTCACAAATTATATTACCTGAATTTTGGTCTCTTGTTTGTTTAAATAACTATTTTACATAACCTCAAATCTTGAGCTAGCTAACAAGATCATATCATTCGAAGTTTGTTTCGTCTGATAATTGTTGACAAGTTAGCTACAAGCCTCTTCTCATAGGATTTGTTCACGTTAGTTTCGGTTACTGGAATTTGAAATTCTGCGTAAGACACCGTATCAAATTGTGTGGAGTAAATATGTACATTGTTTCAGTATATTTTTGGGTTTCATGTGATGTCAAATATTTGAGTGGGGGTCAATTTTAAATAGAGACACAGTCATTGGATTCAGTTAAATGTTTACTGAATGTGTTAGCCTTGTGGTTGATAACAAATATGTGCAATTTCAAATCATTTGGTCACTCTTCTACAGCATAATTGTCGATACATTTGACGTTGACCCCCACTCAATTCAGTATGAAAAACGCTTAGCTTATGGTGAAACCCACCAATACGTACTTTGACCCAAGTACAAGCTTAACCATGACGAGTGTGTATCCTTCAAATATCTGTTATTATGACATGAAGTAATCGAGATGTGATTCCTGCAAGGAGTGTTATGCTATATCAGTTTTCAACACCAGTTATAAGACTCGGCACTTTCACTTTCAGTCGTAACATTTTGAACTGGCTCACGTCGAAAATGAGGCAGAATTTATGACGGATATATAGAGATATCGCAACGAACATATTTTAACCAAACCAAGAAGTTTTGTAACATGTTGTTGCATGTGCATTGTGGGATATATGATGTGAGCTTGAGCCTCTCTGATATCAATGACCTGCAAGTTTCCAGTTCATGGAACAAGTGTCAAGCTACATATCAATTTTCGTCACCGATCATAAGTCCATTACTTTTACTTTCAAAATCACGTGCATGTATTTTCTGGAAACATTGACTTCCTTTTATAGAAAGTAACATGAGGTAAGTGTGGCTTCAATCAATCTTCTACGTAACCAAAAAAGGATGCTGCTTGCGTGGTGATAAGTGAAATACAAAATACAGGTCTATAGCATGTGTCTTTGACATGTGGTGCACATGTTCCTTCTTTATTTATTACTGTCACTCTGACTCAGTTCTCATTGGTTTACCATTGAAATAACATAGTTCTCGACTACTTATTATTTATGCACGATTTTCATATAAACATGGATAAGCCTTGAGCAATGTCTTCGGGGAATTAGCCTTCTAGTTTCTTCTTCGTTGAGAGGTGAGGCGTCAGGCAGTTAAGAAGGTCCGACGTGAAAACCTTATTGCTCGAAACGTCAGTATTCGGGCTTTTTTTCTTTCAAGCAACAAGTTTATCTTTGGATTGAGATTTTTAGGTCATTATCTGCTATCTATATAATTATGGGAGTTAGTTGGGGCAAATTATAACAATTGCTTGTCTGCTTGGTTTACCGGAGCACATACACAACCTTACATACAATACAGGGTGTATCAAGAACATGTAGCTATTACGATTGGAACACATTCGCTAGCCAAACTAACGAGCGCGCAAAATTTGCAAAAACGTCAGCTAAAGCAAGAAATCTGGGTACTTATTTTGTGAAAACATCATTTTTACTGAGAAAGAGGCACAAGTGCGTATTCCATATCCATGAAACGCTCACGTATATGGCTCGTGTTCAAGCTGATTGTAGCCACGTGCATGGTATTGGTATTTGATACTCCTTACAGTTGAGTCGAAGTATGCCGGCTTGTGGCATTCCACAAGACGATATCGAATCACTTGGAGAAAACCCATAGCCATGTGAGGGTTAAACTGGCCATTCAACTGCATGGCGGGGAGATGAGAACGAATCTTGGAGATAAAAAATTCCACATTCCTTCATATATAGGATGATATTTAATCCGCATTCTTTGCATTGTTTTTCAAAAAAAGAAATGTGATTTATCATTTAGCCTAATCAGCTATATCTGACTTGAAAAAACCTCTTTCGTGCAGCAGCGAACGTATATTGCGCAAACAAAGAATGAAAGTTCTGCGTACTTTTTGAACGATCGTCAGGGAAACATATGATAGTATTATATACGTGCATGAGAAGAACTCACCATTGCAAGTGTGTTTTGACTGTTTTTTCAACAAAAAATTGAGAAAACTCTTAAATACATTCACTAAAAATGTAATCATCCCTCGAAAATTTATGTCTCTCCGCACAACTTTAAGATGATTTAGATCTTTGTGAAGAAATTTGAGCTCGATTTGAATCTAATATGCTGGAAGATGTATATACGTATGTAGTATCTACGCAACCAAAGAAATGTTTTTTTTATAGTCTTACAATTTAAGTTGCCCTTTATTCTGACTAGAGTGTCATATCCATGCAGCGTAAAGCCCAAATGGTTCGGCAGTTTCTCACATCTAAACGATTATATATTATGTTGGCTTCGTGACGGCTTCGAAACGGGGCTATCATAATAATTCCTTTGTGGGTGGAATATCTCTTGCGCTTATTGATAAGTCGATAAGATCTGAGCATGAGCTTGACCGGCCAGATGAGACGCGATAGTGCCATGTAGTTCATAGGGATGGGCAAGAAACTGGTATTTTTCAAGATGGTTAAAACTCAAAACACGAAAGCAACATCAATCAGGAATTCATAACAACATAAAGTTTGAGGGATTTTTTTTCAAATGTTTTAATACTCCAGTCCGAGTGTATTGGCAACATCGCAAGTTGCGAAACTGCTTTATAGTTTCGAAATGATTCGAACCTTGTTTCTTCCCTACCTGTAGTGCATATCATCATTTGTGAAATCATAAATAATTGATCAAGTTTGTATCTAACCATTCCATATTATATAAGAGTGGCCATTAGTATATCAATAATATAGAGAATACCCTTGTCATGATCATGTATTGAACACGACATAGGAAAAGTTGCGAAGTCACTTCTAAAGAACACAATCTGATAACCATGATCATGATAAGCAGATAAGGGCTTGAACGAGAATGCCAGGGCCTAAAACGCACAAACAGTTCAAATTCCTTAAGCCAACTTTGTGTTGATAAGGAAAGTGGCTTTTTCCCTGGTATACGTAAAAAGTAAAAAATGGTTCCATATAGTAGGGCCTCGACCTCCCCTTCCAATCATAGAATCTGTCAAACAAACCGCACCTGACATGGGTAGCTGTAAAACCACACATCGCGCGACCATTACCAGCTTGCGAACGGGTGCGAAATTGCGCATTGTGAGAATCGAGTGTTG
>ERZ1738535.143-NODE-291-length-8988-cov-10.968320_pt1 | contig 8988 bp, 4 predicted proteins | sample MGYA00581728_ERZ1738535 | MGnify/ENA primary metagenome ERZ1738535 (study PRJEB40740, sample SAMEA7388099) | Antillogorgia elisabethae | biome: Marine coral reef biome; feature: Environment associated with an aquatic invertebrate; material: Seawater | host... | reverse complement strand
ATCTGTAGTAATTCTGAAGATGTAATGGTAAATGCTGTTCGAAACAAGTAAGTTCCTCCCCTAAATTAAAGTTTTACTCTAAGTTTTCAAATCTAATTATAATTTTTATCTTTACTCTTGTCTTGTGTAGTGGAACATTCCGCTGGAATGAGTCAAAAGACCTACTGTTTCTTCGTGAGGTGGAGTTATTGAGCCATACGCATGCAAGATTAGTTCAAAAGAAGCTGGCCAAAAGTGGTCAGAACTAGTTTCTCACCTCAACAATTATGATGGGTTTAAAGAGATGCCTAGGGATCAACGCAGTGTCAGGGAACATTTCAACAAATTGGTTTCCGAGTTCAAGACAAAGATGAGGACAGAGGAAAATTCCACTGGCACCAGTCCTGCCCCACTCACTGAGAAGGAAACCCTTCTTGAAGAAATAGTGGAATTGATGGATTCACAGCCCAAGGAGGAGAAAAGACAAGATAGTGAACGACAAAAGGCCCTAAACGTACGAGATCAAGCCATGAAAACATGGAGCAAATCACGTAAACATTCTGATGATAGTGACAAAGATGAAGATAGTAATAATGAAACCACAAGGGGCAAATCTGTAAAAAAAAGAAAAACAAGACTTCAAGCCAATGATGCTTTTAAGTATTTAGAAGCAAGAAGTGCACAGGAAGCAGCTATTAGGAAGGAAGAGCTACAAATTCAAAAAGAAAAAAGAGAGTTAGATGAGCAGAAGATTCAACTGGAGCAAGCAAAGTTTGAGCAAGTAAAGGAGCAAATGCAGCAGCAGCAACAACAAATTCTCATGCAACAACAAATGCAAGCAGATTATCAAAAGCAGCAGTTGAAGATGCAGGAGCAATTGCTTCAGCAGCAAATTCAAAGTCAGAATATAATGATAGCTTTATTAGGAAAACTTTCTAATAAAGAACAGTAACAAAGTTTACATCAGGTACAAAAAACAGTAACAAACTGACATGTTGAGTGAACCATATTGTTACATTTTTCAGGCAGTAATTATCTTAACAGTTTTTATACATTATTTATTAAGTTGTGAAAATTTAATGTATATATTTATATTATAAATACTAAAACAAATAATTGTACTGTAAAGGAAAATTTAAACATTACATAATTGTTGTGCCAATGATAAATTAATAAGTTTTATACATTGTTCATTCCTTGTCAAAAATATATGATATTCTTAACATTTTAGAAGAAAAATATTTAACTGAGTGAAAATTTTATTGAAGAGAAACATTGTAATTTTCATGCAAGCATTTCTTTTGTTTCCTTTAATACATCTATTTTTACTTTTATACAAGGATTAATATATTTGTTTCAGAAGTATGAAGCAATGAATTATTTTTGTTGTACACCCCCCATCAGCAAAGCCAGATTTGCTGTTCTAATTACATCACTGCAAATAATCATGCAGGGTAGGGGGATCTAATTCAAAATACTTGCAAGTAGTATTGCCGTAAAGACAAGTGATAATATTTCTGAAAAGAGCACTAACTATGTATTGCTTTCCCACAGCACTCATTCCAATCTTAAGATTTTTTTTATAATCAATGAATTTGAAATAATTGGCAACATCACCAAATAACCAATCAACTGATATGTGTACTCTGCTCATTGCTTTGTTAAACAACTTCATTTCATCTGTTATTAATGGAAAATCCCCTTCGCGATATGGTCCAATGAGTTGTGGTCGCAGTGGGTAGGCTGGATCTCCATACAAACAGAGAACATCCCCTGCCTGAGTATGTGCAAATCTTTCCAGTAAATTTAGAAGTTGAGATTCTCGCAACATTGCCGCATCATGCCTACAACCTTCCACTGGGCCAAAAAGGTTGCCACTGAGTCCATTTGGAAGAGCTATTGATTGGAACTTTAAGGCATGGACCCTCTTATGCCCATTATATACAGTCCTCTGATTCTTATCTGGTCGGGCTATAGAGCGCACTGTACCATCTATGAAACCGAAACAGTTTTTTAAAGGACTTCCCTTCGCTGCGATTGAGTGTATTCAGTGTATTTAGTGCGATTCAGTATTGCTCAAGATATGGTGGTGACAGGAAAAATTGATCCCATGATGTTAAGCGAAATGCATGGTTTGCATACGCCCAGTCTAGCACCGTATTGGATATCATGCACAATTCAGGCACTGGACGGGCAAACATTTTTACCAGGTCAACATACCGACAAGGATAAGCCAATCTCCTCATTAATACACAAAGGCCCTCCAAGCCAGTGCAAACTGTTCCTTGAGGGCATGTAAAACGTTCAGGAAGTTGTAAAGCCTCTGCCACAACAGGAATATCCTCTTTTTTCACACGAAATTCAGCTTCACACTCACTTGTATCCATACTTGGCAATGAAAATGGCTGAAATTCCCAATATGGATACATAGGATTTACAGACTGGTACAATTCATTCGGAATTATGAACTCGTCGTCATTGAGAAATCCATCAGCAAACGCGCAAACCAAAGCATCTCTCACTTCTTGGAAAGCCATTCACCCCTTCGTCATTAATAAACAATAAATATTTTATAAACCGTACTCTAACGCGTAGTGAACAAATCTTAACTTGAAACTTCAACAAAACAATTTATCGTACTCGTCCCAGGCCACTGAATGAAAATACTCACGGTCAACCGGTGTCAGTAGTCGCAGTCAGTCATATCTTAAAGTCCCTATTAACACGAACAATCTAGTGAACCAAATACATACAAGCAAAAAATGCATATACTTTCACAAGGTTTTCAAGAAAAGGACTGTCCATGCATTTATATATATAACATCTCTAATTCATTATTGGGCAATGCACCCAAATACACCCCAACCATAGCATTTACCCTGTCTGACACCAGACAATTTTAGTAGTCAGGGTACAGCACTGATGGTTAATGAGCTAACGTGCAATAAGAAACACACTGTATTTGCCTCTATGACAACTTTAAAATTGACATACTTAGATTTCCATTAAAAAATCCATCATGACTGGAAAAGTGGAAAAAATCAGTAAAATGTGTGAATAATTCTAAAGTTTGGAAGGCAACCAAGTTCAGCTACATATGTAGCAATCACTTCCACACAAGGGACTATATAATTCCCCATCTGAAAATGATGCATGCAGGTTAAAATCAAATCAAATGCAGTGCCAGAAATTTTTTAAAACCCTCCTCCCAAACCTGGCCTGACAAGATCTTTGCGCAGACGACATGAAGGACAAAACCAGACCCTTTCCCCAGAAGCGAAAGTACAGCATGACCACACTTACTGCCGCCAGTCGACAACAGTGTTCGAGGATAAGGAGAACCAGGACACCGACAGGCCAGCACTACAAGAATCATTAAAAAGAAAAATAAGAAGCCTACAACAACAACTTAGCAGGAAAAAGACAAAACAACAAACTATGTGTGATGTAATTCAGGAACTTGAACAAAAACAAATAATTAAAGAAGATGATGCCGAAGTAATGCATTCAAAATTTGATGGAGTTCAACTGACCATTTTTAGAGACGCAAAAAACAATATCAGTCGCGCACCCCGTGGGAGGAGATATTCTGACCCAGTGAAAGAATTTTCAACAACCTTACACTATTACTCACCTGTGGCTTATCAATATGTACGATCTATCCCCCCATTGCCAAACCCATCTCTCATCAGCAAATGGTCAAGTGTCTTGGAATGCGACCCAGGATTTGTTAAAGAAGCCGTTGACTCGCTTGGCAAGGAAGCATCTAGCTGCCCAGAGAAAAAGGATTGTTTTCTGATAATTGATGCAATGTCAACCAAAAAACAACAATGCTTATGGGATCCCAAACAAGACAAATACGTAGGATTTTTAGACTTTGGGTCAACTGCATCTGAAAAACTTGGTACTCTTGCATCAGAAGCTCTAGTATTTTTACTCGTTGGAGCACGAAGCCATATGAAATGTCCAATTGGATATTTTCTTGCAGACAAAATGTCATCCAAAAAACAGGCAGAACTCGTAAGAACAGCACTTCAAATGGCTGCAGAAGCAGGACACCGTGTTTGGTCTATAACCACAGATGGTACAGCAGTAAACATCAGCACATTTTATGAATTGGGCTGTGACTTTACCACATCATTTGATTCTATGGCGACCAAGTTCAAGCACCCATCAGAAAATTACTATGTGTATGTAATACTTGAGCCCTGCCACATGCTAAAGCTGGCCAGGAATGCTTTAGGTACACTTAAATCATTTGTTGACGAAGATGGAAATTTAATCCAAAGGAAATATTTCCAATCTCTAGATAAAATCTAAGAAAGTGGGGGGTTTACCCAGGGAAGCAAGTTATCATAACAACATATCCAATTCCATGAACACAAAATGAACGTGCGTCTTGCGGCACAAACATTGAGTTCCTCGGTTGCCAATGCCATTGAATTCTTGAATGCATCACTGAAATTAGAACAATTCCAAATTCAGATGGTACAGTCTAGTTTATTAGAATGATTGACTGACTCTTTGACGTACTTAATTCAAGAAATCCCTTGGGGAAGGGGTATAAAAAGCCACTTCGTCCATCATCCAATGATACGTGGGAAGAGATCCTGCGATCAACAGCTAGCATCGTACTTGCTTGGTCTCAATACTGAACATAAGCAACCTCTATCGAAACATCCACGCAAAACATTTGTCATTGCTTTTGTCGCAGCAATAAAATCAACCATTGATGAAATGGCAAACGAAGTGTTTATGTCAACTATCAATCCATTCAAGTATTTGCTGACCTATAAGTATTCGCAAGACCATATTGAATTACTGTTTTCATGCATCCAAGCAAGGGGTGGTTGAAACAATAACCCCAATTGTTTGCAATTTAAGTATGCCATGCGTAAGATGTTGCTTAGGAACGTAATTACAGCTTCCAAAATTGCCAATTGCCAAAGTTTTTCAGGTGTTGCATCTCACACCATAATACCTTTTTCCATTCAAGGAAACACAAAGCACCATTAAACAATTCAATCGAGGCAGATGTGAATACCGCAGACAATGTGCACGGCGCACCACAGGAGAATACACCAGAAGAGATAATAATGCTTGTACATTTTAATACAACTACAACATCAGAGTTCCTGGCCTATGTCCTCTTTTACATTGGAGGTTATGTTGTATCTAAACTTGTTCCAGAAATTAAATGTTCATCATGCAGCTGTCTTCTTTCCTCTTTTTCCCCACCAACTCCAGACCATGACAACTGTTCAATGAAGTATAATGAAGTAAGCACGGCCTCTGCTTTCACATTGTTCGTTAACAATGGTGGTCTGGGAATCCCATAACAGTCAGTTCACCAAGTTGTTGAATTTGCCGAAAAGGTATTTAAAGCATACGTATGTAAGGAAGGTCGAAGTATTACAAGGGAGAAAAAATTAAGGCAGAGAATGATTATGGAGGTATGTAAACATTTTGTCATGGACTGAAAGCATTTGTTTGACGATCACCAAGAAGGATGCAACGAGAATGTGTTTGAGGACGACCATCGCACATTACGGACCAAACGTACGGCTGACAAATACTTTACACTAAGATTATTCACCTATAGCAAACGCTACAACGAGACTGTTGTCAAGAAAGGGCAGCCAAGCGACGAACACCAACTTACCAAGTTACTCTTGTTTAGAAACCAGTAAAATCATGGTTAAATAATGTTACAATTCGATAAAATTGGATTCTATTTTATTAATCAAAAGCATTTCTTACCTCTTATTCAAAGTTCATCAAAATTGTTGTTTTCAACCAGCGCTCACGATAATAAATTCCCATGACCACATTTATACAGCGTGGCAGCCATGTACATTTTTTTTGGCATTTCTCAAGCCATTTTCGTTTTAATTCATATTGTATCGCTTCTTTATTCTTTATTTTGAGGATCTAGATCATATTTTCCATGATATTTCGTTCTTATCGACGTCAAAAATTTCAAATTAAAAACGAGTCTCAACAGTGCCATCACCGAGCATGCCGTCTGCAATCAAATTCAATCTTGATTCTTGATAGAATCAGAGACTCGCTTTGATTCTCTCTCAACCACTTACACAGCGCGATACTTCCGTGGGCGCCAAATAAATTTTTTTTAAAATGATTGAAAATTTGCAGTAGTTAACTCAAAATATCAATACAATACTGTTCTTCAATGCAATGCAATGCAGATACAGGACCGTCCATGTCTTAAAGTATTTTGTTTTCTTTATGTTTGAAAAACAAGGTTTGCTTCTGCATTCTCAACTTTTAGCGTTTTTATTTCAAAACAACATTGATATTCCTCAAACTTTGACAATTGTTGCGGACAAAACAGTTGGATCTATCCAGTTAATAAAAATTGGATCTCTGGAAAGGAATAAATAGTTTTTTCTTGCTCATTTTAGCCGAAAACAAACTTTTAAACTGACTTTCCCATTCCTTAATAAATTTTTCCTTAAATCTCTCCTTAGTCCTTTTCAAAGCTCATTTCTGCACGCAGTTTGCTCTAATTTGGCTTCAGCCAATCACATACTTTAATCACAGGAGTTAGCGTTCCAGTCTTTTTAGTGCTCAGTGGTATCTACCATGACATTTTTTAATGGGCATGTATGTTCACTATGAAAACTATTACGACTGATGATATTTAGAATATCTATTGGATGAAAATGCATGTACCTTGTAGATCTGTGTTGCACGGATGAGGGACCAGGGGGGAAATACACTGCGTAGGTGTTAAGTAATTCAAGCTGAGGAGTTTTTCCCTTTATCGATAGTATTATGTCTGTTGCAAATAATATGGAATATGTTCCATGACACTTGTTGCATGCAACCATGCATTTATTGTAAGTTAAACGACCATAGGGCACACAATAAATAAACTTGATTATTTAAATATACAACAAAAATGATTTAAGATTAAAGTAAAATATAATAAAAATTAATTGTATTAGCCTACCTTGTAAGTGTTGTAGCATAAACTGTGAGTATATAGAAATAGGCAACGATCAGTTTTGCGTAGGCATGTACTGTGCGTCATAGACATACAGAATGTTTAGGAAGCGAGGAAACTCTCAGTCATATCGATATATATGTACAACCGCAAAATCCACACAAACCCTCCAAAAAAATACGACAGAGGAAACTTGGACAACCAATATACAATATCCCCAAAAAATATTTTTAAAAGCGAATAAAAAAACGGAGAAAATATGCAGAAGTTTTCCCTAATTGCCGAAGTATTTCGTGGGACGATATGCGACATCCAATTTGAGGAATGAATCTGATTAGTCGAAAAAGTAAAGAAACTTGCTTGCTTTTCCTAAATCCAGGGGGAATGAAAATTTTGAAGTAAACACCTGGCAAAAAGAAAGGTCTTCTTACTTTTCCCTTTTACATTGCCCTCAACTCCCCATAGCGGATAGAGGAACGAAGTACTTGATCAATATAGATTACCTGATAACTTATAATATAGAACAAACCCAAAATTTGAAAAATTTAAATTTTCAAAACCGGGGGAAGTGTATTTTCACACAGTTTAAAAACGGCTTGCGCACGAAATTTTAAAGCTAAAAAGTTGTTTAAAGAGAATGGTTGACAAAATTTGTCGGGTTTTGCATTGCTATTTAAAATTTCAGAAAATTTGCACAACTGCAAGCCCTTCAAAACGCCGCGCAAAGGCACGTTTTGTAAGAAAATTAGCTTAAGCGGGCTCAATTTATGCGTTCACTTAATTTGAAGACAGCCCCCATGGGACATTTGATTAAAATTAGAACTTTTCCTGAGAAAGGACGGTTTTTATGGCAAAACCAAGAGTTTGTGTGACGTTTTGAAGGTCTTACACTTTGCCCAATTTTCAGAAATTTGCAGCAGACGTTCATGAGAAAGTTTCCGACTATTAACTTAAAATAACTTTCAGCATTTAGACCTCGTGCACGAGGTACTTTCTATTTGTTATAAAGGAAAACACTCCCTGCCATGTGAAAGAATAAATTTCGTAATTTTTTCATCTATTCTACATCATAAGTTCCAAAATAATCTATCTGAGTCAAAAACTACCCAATCCGAGCCGCTTTGCAAAAGTTAAGAGCGATTTCCGATTTTTTCAGGTTTTTTTATACACCCTGTAGAACGACTCCATTGACTTAATCATGCTTGAGCTCTACAATAAATTTCTATTTTTTGATAAAATATTTATTAATGGCTATACTTCCATCAGCAGAGTTTCATCGTTATGCGTGCCGCATCGAAAGGCAAAAACTTAAAAATTGTGGGCAGTAAGGGTGTTTCATGAAATAAGTTTCCAATAACATGTGAAGCAACTTTAAAGAATTTGTATACTACCAGAGATACATGAATATTGACAACATCTTCGAGAAAATTTTTCCCTTTGACGGTTGACACTGACTAACACGTAAAACCATAGGCATTATATAAAAAAACAAAATATCATAGCCAATCACAAGTTCCCTTGCACATGCGCAAGCGTACAACGACAAGCACGGAAACCACCGAACGTCCATGACAAAGAAGAGAATTTTAATCACATTCGCCTGATCTGAATGCAAATAGCCAGGCCGAATATGAACTCCTCCGTTCGCTGTAACCTCTAGTACTTACCAACCAAAATCATAGACTTTTTTTCCGATAAACCAAAAACAACAAATGGTACGGTCGTAACATGTAATATGAGGTTGAATATTCAATAAAAGAAAACAGCGCCCAAGAGAGTTAATTGCAAAATCGTCATCAGGCAACCTTTTCTTGGAAGGAATCCGAAGAAAACATTTATCTCGGGCCCTTGGAACATTTTGGCTTGCAGTATACAAACGCAAAAATTCAGTCAATAATCATCTTATCAAATGTCACAGAATAAAAATGGGGGTGCAGCGGTGCCTTTCTACAGGCATCATTGTTACATTCTGTAACAGAAACTTACTTTTCCGTGTTCATATATACCATATCTGCATTCCAGCCATAAAAAACGGGCTC
>ERZ1738535.141-NODE-289-length-9032-cov-10.471093_pt1 | contig 9032 bp, 3 predicted proteins | sample MGYA00581728_ERZ1738535 | MGnify/ENA primary metagenome ERZ1738535 (study PRJEB40740, sample SAMEA7388099) | Antillogorgia elisabethae | biome: Marine coral reef biome; feature: Environment associated with an aquatic invertebrate; material: Seawater | host... | reverse complement strand
GATGTCATTCTTTTGCATTCTTTTCTATTTTTTCCAACATCCAGTAGCGTTACTTTTTTTAACAAAACTTAATATATTAAAAGATAGTCCAAAACCATCTGAGTGCCGCACGATGAAATAAGCAAACTGATTATGGCAATCCGTTTAGTTTTTGTAAGATGCTAATCTTTCAGAAATACAAACAAACAGACATAAACTAAATCTTTTAAGTTGCAGACTAAACAGACATTAACTTATTTCCCGACCAAAAATGAAATACCGCTAATATAATTAGAAATTTCGGATGAGAATTTAATGTATTTTACAACAGGAAACTTTTTGAATATGTTTAATTGTTGACCTTGTATGCCTCGAAAGAAAATACATGGAAAAACAACAAGAAAAATAAATAAGTAAACACGACAAGCAATAAAACGTTCAGTAATGAATTGATCCTGGCGCTATCCAAATATTCTCGCACAATTAAAAGCACAACAAGTACGTTGTTATCTCAGGTGAGAAATATTTTTTCATATAATGATAGTCCAACTGAGACAATCAGGGCAAAAATAATATTTGAAAATAGAAATAGTAATGATTTTGGTCACCCATGAGTACCCCTATAGCGCCTTGTCCTGGGGTTCTAATTTATTTCCAGATCAGCTTTGACAGAAATCCTGTTAACTGATCGATTCAGTATGCGTCCTAACCATGTAGGGCGCCCAAGAACATTCTACTTATAATTGTAATTCTCTTTACTAAAATATGGATTGTACTTTACTTTAAGAGAAATTAAAAATTGACAGAAATAAATGAAAGGTAGTTTAAATTTCTTAAATATTTCTACACTTGACCACATCATCTGTTTTGTGACACCGAAACCATTCAAGGAGGCAGCGGAAGAAAGACAACCTTAAATGAATTAAATTTAGCGCAAACCTAACCTAATGAAATTCAAACTCCATGTTATCACAGTGCTAACAAATCCATATCCCAATTCCCGTCTTATGGAGCCAGACACAATTTTGTATTGTCTTCACTTTAAGTAAAGTTAGTGAACAATTGAAATCAGCTGCCATGAACTAACACAACTGCACAAATATTTGCCCTCAGTGTCAGTAAAGTCATTAGCATGTCTGAAAATTGCAATTGAACAAATTAGTGCTTTCTGCGTTTCGAATCATAGGTGTAAAAGCCGTTGAAACAGTCCAGAGATACGTTATGGTATAAGTTACTTGTAGAGAAAAATTCCTATATGATGCACTAATAGAATGTTCTCGTCCAAACAAAGTATGTTTGTGAGTTTATGATTCAATTATAACCAACTATCCAATGAAAACGAACTGGCCGTCAAAAAAATCTGTCAAAGCATTGTTCCGGTACTAATTTCTTCCAGACGGTTGAGTCCAGATCAGAATTACCCTTTACTGTGGTACAAACCTTGTCTATGTAATTTGGAGTTGGCGTTGCCTTTATTGCAAAGTGCATTGTCTGTGCTTTTCTAATGTAAATTAACAATAATCATTGTTCAGTATTATATACTTTATCAAACTATCGGTAAACTGTGACAGAAAAATGAAGTAATTTCTATTTTTTTGCCCTAAATGAAGAGCATTGTTCTTGTTATTCACTTACGTTGCATAAACACGAATTCAGAAATTTAACACAAAAGAACATGTTCCAAAGACTACCAAGGAAAGATCCTCACCCCCTGAAGACATTCTAAATCAATGGGTTCACCACTGTGTTCAGGGGGGTAAGTCCTCACTCGAAAGTGAAGGTCAGGTAGAGGGTGATTTCACATTAGGTGATTTCACAGCATTTAGCCAGATGGCTTTACGTTCGCCACGTGCGTTTAACAGTGATAGTCAACGTGTGCATGCACGCTTTCTCAATTTGTTACCCCCTATACAGTATATAAGAGAATGCTAACCACCCAGTAATGGAGATTATTCTGGAATAATTTCAACTCCAGATGATGTGAATTTTGGAAATTTAAAATCCTAAGGAATTCTTCAACCACAACGTCTGTAAGTCTCCTTACAAATTGAAGAAAGGAAGTTGCGAAATAAATCATAACTTGCAAAATTAGTGTCATTGTAATTTCGGTAAGGATTTTATTGATAATATATTCTATATAAACCTCGACAAATAATTACACAATATGAAATATTAAGAAACAAATGGAAAGTGTGATGAAATGACACGCAGCTGTTTTAACGAAGTTTTTTTGACAACAAATTTATATTTTTGATTATTTTTTGGGAGTGGGCTGATTCTTTATAAGCCTACGCACATAGTAAACTAATTACAAAAACATTTCTTTAGCGAGAAAAACGATGTAAATTAAACGAATGAACAATGTCGTTTTTCACACCTACTTACACAGACATGCAATCAAAGGCTAATCCTACAATGATCGCTTTAAATTTATATTTTGCAATATCTGTAGATGGCTTTGACTTTAAATCTAGTTAGCTGTATAATTAGCGTACTACTTGGCGGTTAAGTAAAACTTTGTGGGTTCAAATAAATTATTAAAACACACAATGAAACTAATTCAATAAACGTCTTGATCAAATACACATTTGTTCCTTGCCTTCCTTGACTAGTGCGCGTTTGTACAGAGGAGCATTGTGAAAATGTGACACGACACGGCGGAAAGGTGGGAAAATAATTAAAATATCACTCTCATAGTTGACGCTTTTTAACAACACTTAATCAGCACGCCAAACACGCGAATTAACTTAATTTTAGCCATTAATAACCACGACAAACCACACATCCGCCAAAGCATTAAAAGTTAAAAATATTCCATACAAAAATATAACCTATAGGTTACTAATACTTAGATCTTCATTGTAACGCTTTCAAGATTAACAATGAACAAACCTATATTATATTCAATGCTTGTATACCTTATCGTTATAAATCACAAAGGACAATCTATTTGTCTAAAACGCATGTATATATGACGATCAGTAGAATATTGGCTTACCCTTGGCGTTATCACACGGTTGCAACGTTAAAACTGAAATAACCAAAGTCTTCTTATAACTTTAGAGTAATTACTAAACAGTGTCTGGTTGTAACCGTATAACTTTAATGCAAAAATACTTGTAGTTTATTATTTATATACCAAACACAGCATGCATTTACCTACGCTAATATATCGCTAGCAAACGCTAAGGAGTTTGTACAATAACAAAGACAATATAAGCGGGACTATAGATAAGACACAGCACAGTTATCGTTATATCATGAACAATAAAACACTGTTGTAGCTATTGCTCGAAATCATTTTCAAATCTTGATCAATGAAAACCTAATTTATTACTTTCTCTTTACAATTTCGCTTTTACAATTAAGCTTTTGCTCTCCTACCGAGTGTGATAAAGTCAAAATCAATTTTCCTCTCATTCTCTGTGCCTTGAAAGAAAGATGATATGTGCCCCCGACTGACCTAGTCTAACAGGCTAGCTCGTGTTTATATTAGCTCTGTTGAAGTCATTTACTCTATTCAGTTGAAATTGATGATAAACGGCGAGTATATTGACATCTTGCTACCCTGTATGTGGTAGCCACAAATTCAAACACAAACCAAACGGAAATGAATATTGTTTCTGTCTTTGCCAAGGATTATCCTTGTTCCCTCAGGTTTTTCCGGTCAAAACAGTGGCACAGACTAAAGTATTTTCATCCATGATAAAATGTATGTTCTTAAAGGTACAAAAATGAGTCCCTTTTAGGCAAAACCATTGAAGTATTTAAATCACGCTTAGCTTGAGAGGGCGCCATTAAAAATTAAAACTTTGTTTTTACAGCCAAAAACATAAAATTTGTCTGATAACCTCTAGAATGGCATAGCTGATGTTCAGCGAGATTGTGTCTATTAGCTATTGTTCTGTATTATTGCATAAGGAGTTATCATACAGCGAGATACATGCATAACGATATAACTGAAGGAATACGTGAATATTTCGAGCTAAAATATCACAATTCTTTAACAAGAAACCTTTCAAATTTGTGAAAAATTACGTTATGAAAATAGTATGCGGCTTTTAAAAGCAATTAACAGTTTAGATCTTTGCATTGTTGTTTTTAATGCAGAAAGTGTATTTTAGATTTTATCTGGTTCCATAAACTAAACGTTTAAAATTTATTGTTTCTTAAAACACTTTTGCAATCGATAAATACAACACATAGATTCACGTTTTCATAGATTCACGTTTTCAATCTGAACACAGCTATATAAAAGTATTGCGATAAAGTTATTAAATTATAATACGCAATGAACTCCTGTTTTGTGCTAGTTCCAGGTCCCTTTACCTCGCCCCCCAGATCAGTTCGTTGTCTAAATTGTTATGAAGTATTTTATAGCGCATGTTTCAGCTTATCTAAATTTGCTAATAGGTTTAAATTAAACCGTAAAAATTGTTTAAAAATATTTAAACGACGAGGTGTCAGTTAGACCCTGAAGGTATCGTCATCTCTGCACTCCATTTTTTATCCAAAAAAGCAGAATAACAAGATTATAAAGATTTAATAGCGTGTCGTATTTGATCCAAGAACTTTGAGAAGGTTTATGTTACTTTATATGACCTTTCTAGTGCAAAAAAGCGTGCGCTTCAAATCGTTTCCTATGAAATGAAAATGCATTTTCTACCAAGAGTATATTTCGACTTTTCCCTAATCTTTTAGACTAGATTAATATAATCAAGTAACGTGAAATATTGGTTCCAAAATGTCCTTTACCCACAAGACAAGCTTGCTTAGAATAACATCCTGTTGGAACGCGACGCGGTAATTTCTACCTAGCCATCATTGCGTTGTGACGCAAATCATTATGATTATGTTAGACAAACTCGATCCACAATTGTCCACAACTATCAACGCAGTATCATGTTTCTCATGGCAAAGGCGTAGAGAAGAGTTTCGTGCGCAAATGACGAGAACACTTTGAGATAACACATGCAAGTGTTAGTTTGTGGCAACTGCAAGCCGTCGGCAGAATCACGCAAATGCGATTAAATACCAAATACAGTCATGGCCAAAGATAGACAAATGATAAGCTTTACATATGTTTAAATGCTTGAAGGTTAAATCTCTCAGAACAAATGGCAAGCCCCACACAGCGAAATATGAATATACGCCGCTTTTAAAAAGCCTCTAATTTCACAATATCACACAAAACATTTTTCTAAATTTGTGAATTATAACATAAGTTCGTTAACCATCCATGTTGATGAGTTATTTCCGGAGTCTCACTGCAGGGAGCGAAAATAAATCGTAAATATATACCTGAAGAACTCTGTCATACAGTTGTAAATGTGCCGATGCGGGACTGTTTTCCACAATTTTTGAGATGTATATTCCACGATGCCTTTCATCTTCCTAAATCAAAAACAAGAAAAACAAAGAAATTAAAGTTACATCAATTCATGCCATACAGAGGAATGAACAGTAATATGATATTACCATCCAAAGTATTAATAGTAAACGTAATCGTTCGAGATCAAACTGCAATTAATATTTGGATAATGTCAGCTCTGCAATGCTAGTATTTCTCGTCAAGTGAATTCCAAAAAATGTTAATAACATTTGATGGTTTGCAGGTCTGCGCAAGACGTGTTATTTACGATTATTATGATAATTTAGGCAGTTATCTTAACTAAGTAATCTCGTTTTTGCTAATTGTATTTATCCCAAAAAGTCTGGCTAAAAATATTTGAAATGATTTCGTTAAATTAGATGTACGCTATCTGGATTGCTTATATACAGTTGATGTGCAGTACTTTGCAAACAGATAAAACTCTTTCACAAAACAATTGCTGTGGTCTCATCGAAATTTGTTTGGAAACACATTTGCGAATGCTTACATCCAATTAACCAATTTAACTCCATCCTTCGAAATTGTTTGAAAACATTCAAACCTGCGCGCACTTCCAGACGATTGTTACGTCGTTCTTTGCAAAAATCTTCAACTTTTTATAAAGGCGTTTGTGCACACAAGGCACACATTTAAAAAGACCACAAATTTTTTCTCAAACACTGGTATTGTCGCTATTTGCTTTACTGTCTGTACAAAGATAATTAGGTTCTGAGGAAAAATTTGGAGCAATTATTACAAATATCATTATGATTCTTTGCAACGAATGCCAGGAATGTGACAATTAAGCGGAATGTTGCTCCTCGGGGTAGGAAAGATTAACTTTTCACGAACCAAGGGAAATAGAGAAACTTAGATGAGAAATTTAAAAACGATTCTTACCTCAGTTCCTCCGCGGATGTTGAGACCAAGTGTTTTTCCAGAACGCTCCAAAGTTACTCGAATGTCGTTTTCTTCAAGCTGAGAAAAAACAACAGAAAAACGTCAGAACTAATGTCATAAATGCTTAATTCTTTCCGCTTTAAGAGCCATAATTACGGGCTTCACAAATGTGATTTTTACGAGATAAAGTGTTGTATTGTAGACGAAACAAATGATATTGTGCTCACGGCTTTTGACAAAATTCAGCACAAACATAAACATGATAAATAACGGATGTTTTTCGGTCAGACATTAGGATATCACTAATCTCTGGTATCCTTGATCTTCTGCTGCTAGCCCTAAAGCAAAATAGAAGTTTCGCTAAAAATTCTAGTTGAAACTTCTACTTGAGTAGTAATAAGACTGATGAATGACATAAATTATAATATGAGTGGAAATTGTAATATGCCTGATAAATTGTTCCTGAACTATTAAGATTGCTTGCGAGTCCTTATCCTTTGATAGACCGATAAAGGTTGGTAACCAGTTATTTATTCTTCAGTAAGAGAGATTTGAATTCACATCACTTAGTATATATTGTTGTGGTCTAAAGTTAGCTTTTACCTTTCTTAAAAATGCATAAAATATTCTTATGTTAATATAATTATTTTGCCAATCTATCCTAAGAGTAAAAATTTGAGGTTAGTTCGGTAAAGACTGAAAAGCTTTTTCGCACAGAAGCGTTTTGGAGGGTTTAAATTGGAGCACGGCAAATGGCCGTGCTTAAATCGTCAGTTTTTCATTGTTCGTGCAATAAAGAGAACAAGATTTCATCAATACTTGCAAAGCAAAACTAATGACAGATTTTGTTAATGAGCTTAGTCTACTTCAAGTATGATGTAGTGTTAATTTACGAGGCTACCTATGCCCGCAAGCGATACTCAACTAAAATTACACACAACGGTACACACAACAGTACGTTAATAAACTCTGGGCTGATTTTAGGTTTAACTGAATGTTACTCACACAATCGCATCTATGTTTCCTCTTCGTCCTGATATCTTACTGCGTTTACCAATTACTTTTTTAAATAGCATTAACGATACGGAGTTGTTTCGATAAACGAGTACATACGTGAGGGCAATTTTAATCCACCTCCAACAGAGGATTTGTGTGAGGTTTTTTGTATCATAATCTGTAACATTTTGAGCCGCCTTGTGTACTATAGCACGGTACATAACAACGCCTAGATCAAATTCCTTCATTTAATACAAGATAATCTTTAAATCACCTGGAGAAAACTGTAAATCTTAGTCAAGGTTATCGTAGGGTAATGGTTTTTGAAGGACGAAATATCGGATTGTATAATTCAATTTTTGTGTATTTTAAAAAAAACTTGTTTTTCCTGGTGAAAGTCATATGGGAACAGTTAGTTCACAATTGAAGAAAACAAGCATAGTGTCATATTTCTTTGACGCAACAACATAGCGTGATGTAGAATCGACTATTCCATCGTATGCCGGTTGTTTATAAAGCAAGGATTATTTGGCTATTTATAAATCCAACGTATTTTGAATCATCGTTTCAAACACAGCGCCAAGCAGCAACAACATTCTACTTCAAACGTTGCTTGTTTGTACTTAGCAACATCAATATTATTCGTTGTCGAGTCGTCTACACTTCAATCTAGGCTTTAAATCGCTAATGACGCAAAAATATCTGCGAGACATTTCTAAAGCCTTAAGCATGCTTTATCCTTAAAAGTTCCGTAACGTTTACAAGAAGCCTGTAACATATGCGCGCAAATTTCTGAAATGCGTTAATAGGCCATTACGCGCTAAGCATTCTGAAATAAATGTGAAGGTTCATTGAGAACTACAATGAGTTGCCACAGTTGGTGTTTGAACTACACAACGAGAGATTACAACACTTTCACGCTCTTTGTAAAAACTTTTCCTCAGGGGATTCGAAACGCACTTAAAGAAGAATCTTTCTCGAAATTTTCAAGTGTTGTTAATCTTATTGAAGTAATTCATACACAAGCCACGCTAACATGCACACATTAAGTTACACTCTAAAGTTTGTATTTAATGAATTTTGACCTTGCATGAATAACAAACGCTTTTGCGGTTTTCAGGCATTTCATTCAACGCTTTCCCAGCCTCGATACCAAGTTTGCGCAACGCATATTAGCGAAGTTCTAATTTAGTCGAACGAAAAGCGCTTTAAATAAATTGGATCTAAAGTAAATCTAAAATGATAATAAACGCAATATGCGTCATTAAAAGCCTTAAAAACAGAACACAAAAGCCGGAATCTAAAGCAGACAATGTGTTAGTCAAAATAAATGACATTCATATTGTCTAAAAACTCATCTCGTTCACATTTTAAAACGAATGAGGTCTGATTACATTCTGTTATCCAATTCAGCCATTCACAAATTTTATCCTAAGCTGCAGATATTTTTGCCTACTTCATATTCAAAAGCGCAGGCCATACACACCAATCTTAGCTGTACACAAGTTACTCGTCAGATCCTACATAGGTTGTTCCTAAAGAAATTTGTTCCTGAACAAATCCTCGGACAGTGCAATTTGTGGACTAACGTTAATAAATACATTGAACACAAATCGAGCAACAATGCAATCAACACGGCGTTTAATTCATTGTGAGGTCGTTGCTATACTGGAGTGAGTATAATAACATTAAAAGTGATCGTGGAGAGTAACGTTAGAAAAGAACACTAACCTGGTCTGATCCACGACTATCAAGTTGAGTCTTTAAGTAGTTAATCTGAGAACGT
>ERZ1738535.139-NODE-286-length-9076-cov-60.126150_pt1 | contig 9076 bp, 1 predicted proteins | sample MGYA00581728_ERZ1738535 | MGnify/ENA primary metagenome ERZ1738535 (study PRJEB40740, sample SAMEA7388099) | Antillogorgia elisabethae | biome: Marine coral reef biome; feature: Environment associated with an aquatic invertebrate; material: Seawater | host... | reverse complement strand
GGTGCCATGATGAATGCCACTTGGGTGTCGATTGCGACATTGCTCAACGTTGCGATGGTGATGCACTACAAATGGGACTTAGACCTATCGTTATCTTGCAACATTGTCCTAGGAATCCTATTGGCCGAGCTGGTGATTTGGTTTGTTTTGGAAAACTTCAGCATGCTCCAGAGCGCCCTAAACTACAGCTACACTGACTGGCCAGTCGTGCTGTGGGCGCTCTCAGCGAGTCTAGCGAAAAACTACGACCCTGACGTGACGAGCTCAAAGTTCGCATTGGCTCTTCTAATTATTTCCGCTATCACCTTTATCGCACGAATTGTTTTGCAGATTGTAAGAAATTGCACATCATCATACACAAGTGTTTAACACTTGATATTGCATGCACTGTGATAGTATTATCTGTTATCCTTTTGAAGCACAAAATTAGCTCAAATTTCTGTAGTTGATTAGGATACTTACAACTTGATGAGAGCAATTGATATATTTTTGTAATTAAACAAACCTTTTTAATACTCATACATATAATCTGTTGTATAACTAGTTACATAATTTGTTATATAACTTGTTGCATACGTAAAAATGACATAAAATCAGAGTAATTATTTGATACCTGACAGAATACTGAAAACAGTAAAGCAATATGTGCTGAGACTAAAATGCAATGCGAGCGTGTAGAAGATATAGCTTAATAAAACCAAAGAACAATATAGAGCATTTATAAAATTATTGTAATACAAAGGGCTTTGCAAAGAATATATTTTTTTAACAAATTACATATGTGCGTGATGAGTTGTATTTACTCCTGTCTTCTTGGTAAAATGCTGTTCTGAAAATTGTCTTTCTTTGGCATGGTACAAAAATCAACGAACTGAAGACCAACAGTTTGCATGAAAGTTTTCAAAGCTGAATGTGGTTGTTTTGCGTGTTCTTTTTAAATTTACGTCTCCGTTGTTTTAAATCTTCCCCCATGACAAAAGACAAAAGGTAGAATTCAATCCCAACCACATCTCCGCTCTGGAAAGTTCAGTGTCACCTATCTCGAGATCATAAATTTCCAGAATCCAGAAAAAAACGAATTGGTATGGATTTATGCCTTGCTGATTATGATTGTCAACAGTAATGCTCTCTTTGACCTAAGAAGACAAGGCATGAATCCCAGTAATGGGTCCAAAATCATGGTCCGGCGGATTTCCAGGACTTCGCGTAGTGGTGACAACTGTGAGTGGTAAAACTTTCGCGTGTTGTGACTAAGAACGTAGCGAGGAAGGCAAATGAGCCGTAGACTAACTATAAAACTGCTACAAGCAAAGACGAAAAAAGGCGATATGAACTCAGGATTTTAGGTTTTCAAACCCTTTTCCAATGAGATGTACTGGTTAGGTCCAGGTGACAAGGCAAACACAAAAATTTGGGGCTGAGATTTCATGTCGACACTACTTAATTACAAAGAGAGACTGTATTGACATAGCCCACTGGGGTATACGCTAGTGTTGACACAGCTTTACTAAAAATATTCTTTGTCCTGATAATGACCTGACAACAATATGACACACGTGAGGACAGAGCGACCATTACTTAATGAAGCAATGGTTGCTTCACGGTCACGTGTATCAGCAAAACATCCAGATAATCAACCGTGATTAAAAGGCCTGGAACTAGCTACGAATTTGCTGTTTTTAATCGCTCCTATCTTTTATTTTCCGACATGAAAGTTGTTGAAACTTGGCAACTATGTTCAGCAAAGGAAATTAGAAGTCTACCTGAAATTTGGAAGCAAAGTAAATTCTATTTCACGAGAAATTTAGTAGTTTGGATCAAAAAACGGATTTCTATTAGACAACTTCTGCCAATACTTTTCAGATCATCTGGTTTGCTATAGGCTGGTTCAGCGAGAGTTGAATAAACACGAAGAATTAATCGACGATTTCTACCATAATCAATGACAAAAACATGAATAACAAGACTAACGATAAGACCAATAGTCTCTGACCACACTACAGCGAACGGACAGCAGGGTCACTCCGCAGTGTGGCAAGTGGTTTATGCAGTTTTCTGGTAGCGACCAGCTGGTTCAGCGTTTTTATTGGCCAAAAAATGCAATTGACTGGCTGAGATCTGCCTCGTGCCCAGTCGCTTTAAGTGGGGGAGGCGAAAACGGAAAAAAATCTCATCCACTGATCTATAAAAATGGCATTCTACGGACGGCCGTGCGAATTACCTGCGGTGGAAGCAGGGCTGAGATAATAACATTCGCGGACACACAAACTTGAAACGAGTGGCCCTATATATTGTTTACTCAGCATACTGTGCCCTGACGAAGGCCTTTGCCCACAATGTCGAGTTTTGGTATAATCGTTTAGGTACAGTACTACAGTACTGAATATACCTTTAAAAATATTTCGTTGGTAGCCAGCATGTACGGACTCATTTTGGTCCTAACCTTAACCTTTCCTATTGCATGTGATTCAATTGAATTTACAAAACAAAGACGAAATATGCTAGGTGCGACAATAGCATCAGTGCTGTACACTTTGTGCTATTGTTACAAACATTTTCAACAAGTCTGTTCCGAAGAAAACCCTCTTTTTATCATCTGTTTGCACAAAATACAATTTGGAAATTCAAAACCTCTTCTTTCTTACGTAACCGAAAATCACATGAGAGAATAAATTCAAGACATGATTGCATAATTCATGATTCATCAAGTATTGAACCTTGTCGAAGGGAGCAATTAAGTACAACCGCTTTTGCAAACGATTCGGAAACATTTTTCAAAGCTCAGCGGCAAAATGCGACAGGCTAAAGCAAGCTCGATAATTCTAGCGCTCCTAGCACTCGGCAGCTTTGTATTGAAGGTGATTTTCAACGCTTTAGGAGGCATTGGATGTTATCCATTTTCGCGTTCCGTTGCCAATGTCTCGGATACCTTTCCCCTCGATGTCACTCCGGCTGGTTGGGCTTTCTCGATTTGGGGCTTGATCTACACATGGAATTTGGCCTATATTGCTTATGCTTTAACAACGGAATTTCGAGACGTGCCGCCTGTAATAAACGAGCTGTTTTATTTGCTGTATATCATTTGTGATGTTCTAAATATAGCGTGGTTGTATGCTTTTACATCTGAATACATATTCTCGAGTTGTGTAATACTGGTCAGCAATCAAATCGCTCTCTACGCTCTGATGTACGTCGTGTACGTTAACTACAGCGCCTATCAGAAGGAGATTGAACAGCAACACAAAGCTGATGCTATATGTACGGCAGTCTTGGTGGAAAATGGAATCATGCTCAACGCAGCCTGGGTTACCATCGCCTCGCTCCTAAGCATTGGTATGGTGCTAACCTATGATAACAATGTCCCCATGGGAACATCTTGCGTGTTGATTCTTGCTGCCCTGTTGGTCATTGTACTGTTGTGGTTCGTGCTACAAAACTTCACTTTTCAGCCGTATCTCAACTACACCTATTCTGACTGGCCAGTGTTCCTGTGGGCTCTTTCAGCAAGCTTGGCAAAAAATTGGGACCCAAGTTCGGTCAGCGCTCGCTTCACAATGGCGGATCTTGTGATCGTGATAATCCTGGTCATCGCAAGGATTGCACTTCAAGCGCAGAAGAATAAGAAAGTGAAATATTTTGATAAACCATTGCTGAATGAAAAGTTCATACAACTGAGCGTTTGAGATGGTGTTTAAACTGCAGAACAAATATTAATGACAACAAAAATTTTGGGCTAGTAACAATAGCGATGACAAATTTGCTAAAAAAAGTAATTTTGAAAAGTGATTTTGAACAAAAACAGTGTTATAATGACGTGACGATCCAAGATGGTAGAAATCTAAGGTCTTTTTTGTAATAAGTAATATGTCCTACAAAATATTGTGCTTGTTAGAGCTAGAAAACTTAAACTAACTTTTTACGGTAAGCATTGTCTGAGGAATCTTGTTACGACTTTAAATATTAACGATTACGAATGTGTTGTGTGTTGATTAGATAAGCAAAATTACCCAAAAAGCATTGGGTGAATCATTTAATGAAATACCAGGCCAAGCACCAATTTATAAGGCACAGATGCAAGTATAGAAAGCCTAAGAACAAGTCAAGACAATATTTATATTTTATATAAAAATTCTTTATGCATAAAAATTACCCAATAAAATATGAATGCACTCTAGTATTACTAGCAAGTGCATCCACAGGTTATCCGGGATACTTACAGTTTTTATATAGCGCTCAGTGAGACAGCATTTCAGTACATTATGTATACAACAATGTACTGAAATGCTGTCACACTGAACGCTATATGAGAACTATGCACATCCCAGGTAACATGTGGTGCATCTGATCAAAAAACGGATTTTTTAAAACGTTGCAGTTAAATCGCTTGTCGTTCATTGTAATAGTCAAATATATTGCTTATATCTTATGTACAAAAATGTAATTTATAGGCACGCGTTCACACATGGGGAAATCAGGACACTTCAAGGATAAACCTTGTAATATGGGTACACTGTTGAACATTTTGTGTTCCATGAGGCAGTGATAATTATTGGGTACACGCTAGTAAAAACTGCTGATTATACCAAAATTTTCGCGCGTTTAGGCTGCATACAATTCGTGATATCTTTTTGGGGCTGCGACGCGCGCTTCCAACGCATCACCTAGCAACATATCAAGCCAACGTCAAACCCAGGCTCTTTTCTCCACGTTTTCTTTTTCAAAAGGAGTCTGGGTTCGAGAACGCTTTTACCTTATCAAAATCACTTGGGCTTTGGAGGTTGAGGGAAGTTGGAGTTTGAATTCCCTCGCAGAATGTACGAGCCAGCATTGGGCAGTTGTGCTGGCGGCTTACCAAGATGGACGGACGAGGACGTAGAAGCCTGGTGATGACCACGACGTGTGACGTCATAGGAAGACGGAATGTGCTGTGGCGGATAGGAATTTGAGGCACGAAGCTTTCCTCTAGGATCGTTTCTTTCGTTGTATCTTCCATGAGGATTTAGACTTTCAACATATTCGACTTGACCAAATCTCTGACCAATGCTCCAACCACTTTCTGTCGTTGTGCTTAGCTGTACTGTAGTCACCTTCAGTGGAGCTTGTGGTTTTGCTTGTAAAGTTGGTAAGTTAGTCTCTACTGCTTCTGGATTTACCACTGATGTCAACTGGTGATCAATTAAATACACCTCTGCCTTTGCCCGCTCGTCATTGGTTACAGGAATTCCATCGATGCATAATATGTTTGGTTGACGATACACTAAGATAGGGCGATGCATCAGACGCCGAGTGATCGGATTGCTTATGAGAGAAATTTCAAACAAGTTTGTCATTCTTTCCAACTTCTGTAGTTCTGACAACTCCTGTATTTTATTCATCCCTAAATATAATCTCTGCAGTTTGAACAATGGTTCAAAATTTGATAAATCTCTCAATCTATTGTCCTCAATGTGAAGTTCCTGCAATCTACGTTGGCCAATAAACGACGTCTCTGACAGTGTTTTAATTTTGTTCTGATCTAGAACCAGTTCTCTGAGTTCTTGCAAGCCTTGAATACCCTCAACTTTGGAAATTTCGTTTCCTTGAAGAAACAGAGCTTTTATATTCGGAATTCGTGACAACTGTAAGGCTTTTAAGTTAGAAATGCCATTGTACCCTAAATGAAGTACTTCTAGCCTCTCCAGCACAGGGGTGAAGCTCTGTGGAGAGGTAACGTCATCAGACGAGTGAACCACAGGTGGCCCTTTCTTATTGTTTGGAGATGCTGTCTTTCTTTTCGGAAAGACACATTCAATCTTGTTGTAGTTCAAACACAAAACCTTAAGGTTAGCCAAGTGAATGAGCCCACCAAACGATGTGAGGTTGTTATGTTCCAAATTGATACTTCTTAAATTTCTGAACACTTCACCATTTCCCACATCAATAGCTCGCAGGTCGCAGTACGGAAGATCGATTTCTTGTAACTCTGCAAAATTAGCATGACCCAGGCGTTCTGCAACAAAATCCATTGTCATCCTTCCTCCGAGCGTTTCCTTCGCACAAGAACGCTCTGTTGAAGTCACAGCCACGCCATTTAAAGCTTTTAAAAACGAGAGATGATAGATCACAAATAATCGATGATTATCATTAGTTTCTGTCGGATTTCCACTCAAATCCAAAATATCTAAGTTCTGCAATCCCTTTAAATAAAATATTTCTCGTGTATTCGATACTTGGTTATTTCCAGAAAAAATCTCTTGAAGGGAAGTGCATTTCTTTAGTCCTTGCAATGAACCAATAGAATTATCTTCAACAGAGAGATATTCTAAGCTCGTTAAACATTCCATAGTGTCCACTTCTAGCGAGGTAATATCGTTATAAGCCAGGTCAAGTCGCTTCAGATTTGTAAGTTTGGATAAACCGTCTGTCTTTAATATGCAGTTTCTGGAAAGGTTCAGTTCTTCCAGCATTGAGCACATCTCCAATCCCTCAATTTTGCTGATATTGTTCTCACTCAACGATGCCCATCTTAGGGATGTCAACTTTTCCAGATTGGAGAGTTTCGAAATTCCTTGGCCATCCAAATGTAGAGTTGTTACATTTTTCATCCAGTTTGTATCGTCTTCGTTTAAGCCCAGAGGTTTATTTTTGCTGTATTTCCACATAACCGTTGCCGTCGACGCAAGGCTTAACGATCGTAAACGTTCGTCGTCAGTTCGGGAATGCGCTAAGATAGTGAACGACGTGATTCTGGACGAAGCAGCTTGTCGTAATGCCAAGGCGTGCTCTTGTTCATTGATGAATTGACCATCTAAAACTTGGAGTGTTCGTAGTCGCCCGATCGTGTAAAGGCGGTAGTTCTCCCCCCTATGCCAAGGATTGTGTCGTGTATTTAATGACGTCAGGCTAGTCAAGCGTTTCCGCAGGTTGCTGATCTCATCCCGAATATGCTTCAAGTTATTCCAACTTACATCTAGACCGGTTAAAACGGGACATGCCTTCAATCCATCCAACGTCGTCAAAGAGTTAAAACTTGCGTCCAGTGAGCATAGATGAGGCATACTTGTGATGTCATCAAGTTTGGTTAACTTGTTAAATGAGACGACTAGTTTTCTCAGACTTGCAAGATGGTTGATATTTTTCAGTCGATTGAGACCACAGTCATGAAGACTCAATATAGTAATGTTTTTTGTGGATTCGACAGAACAGTGTTTTAACAAAATATCTTCGGTTAACTCCAGTAACCGTGGTTTGGGTTGCATCAGAGGTTCCATGTCCAAAATATCCGAATCTGGATCGCTGACGTCATCGGTAGAAGCATCATCATGTGACGTCATACCATAATAGGAAATTAGCGGTGACAACGGCTTCAACTTGGTAAGATACTCGAAGTCCACAATGTATTCGGGTAAAACGAGGTCACTGTCATAAACCACCCAATCGCTTTGTTTCGTATGGCAGTCGCATGAAGGGTCGGAAAACTTCGTAGACGTTCGGAATTGGTAGTCAGTCGTCTCGTCGCTTATAGTGCAGGGGCCTGGGGTGGAATTAGCTTTGCCGGAATTAAAAGTTGACTTGCTTTCGTTTTTCTTTGCCAATTCCGGGTCTCCAACAAATACTTTCGCGATGACAAGTTGACCATGTCTGTAAGGACAGAGGTCTCCTTCTTCTTCTGCTTGTTGTTCTGATAACTCCAGTCTTTTGCAGTCACTATTAAAAACGTTGTTTGAAAGAAGTATTCCACTTTCCCCGTTCTTGGCTACCTCCCCGCAACCTCCTTCAAGAAGGCGAAGAAATCCATCCTTGCAATTCAGCCCTGTTGTCCAAGACGTAAATAGATATTCGATCGAATTTTCGTACATATCCTTTCGGTCCACACAATCTGTCTCGTTATTCTTCGCTAGAAATGCAAAAACCTTTTCATCAAACGCAACACGAAGAACACGATTATGAATGCGAGTGATGCGATGAATCTTAATACCAGTGATGTCGTAAGCCTTAAAGTCTCCAGCACAGAATCTGGATAAAACCAAGTCATGACAAGATGTATACCATACATCATTGGTGGTTCCATCTTCGAACCGGACATTCCCCCCAGTCTCGAGTTCAAGAAACAACCTTTTGATTGTTGACCGAGAAATATTTTCAACTTGTTCTCGACTTTCAACATAACACTGGTCAATTTCGTCATGAATGGATTCCAACTCTCTAATACGATCTCTGAAATTTCCTAGTTTCGCTTGGACCAGTTGTTTATAACTTTCTTGTTGTAAGTGCTCTTCAATCTCAGTGGAAGCTTCATTTCTGTTACTTGATTGCGAAGTCGATGCGTCTTCTAGTTCACGTTCAAGTGTTTTCAAAATTTTAGATAAATTTCGTATGCGTACACAAGGAGACTCTTTTAATCGATTTCTTTCGTCTTCGACTTGTTTTAACAAATGACTCATGTTTCTTTCTAACGTTTTAACGCGCATATTATAATACATCTTTTTCTTCCTAACCGTCGCCATGGCTAAATCTTTTATTGACTCGTTGTCCACGTCGTAGCCATCGAGTCGTTTAATGTTTGGTAAATGATAAAAAATATACGTAGAATAATTGCACACAGTAGCTACAGGATTTGAACCATAAACTGGATCTTTCAGACTTAGTGTATGTAAGCGCTGTAGTTGGATAAGATTGTTGAGATCCTTTAATGATCTTATTTGATTTCCAGAGATATGTAGGATTTCAAGTGTGGCAATTTTCTCCAATGAATTTCCAATTTGAGATATTTTGTTGTTTGAGAAGTTAATCTCTTTTAAGTTTAACAAGCCATCCAGACCCTCAATAGATTCGATCATATTGTCGTTAAGCCAGAGGACCTCAAGTAGTTTCAACTTTGATAAATTGTTAATCTTCGAGATTGCATTGTCATATAAATGAAGTCGCTTTAACTTTCCACAATTGTCCAGACCGCAGATTTCCTGGATATTAGCTTCGCATATCCACAATTCCTCCAGATGAAAGAGACTTTCTAGTCCTCGGATCTTGTCGAGTGTATCCTGCCCCATAATGCACAGCATGACGAGGTTGGGAAAATATGACATGCCGACAATTT
>ERZ1738535.135-NODE-276-length-9271-cov-12.313802_pt1 | contig 9271 bp, 3 predicted proteins | sample MGYA00581728_ERZ1738535 | MGnify/ENA primary metagenome ERZ1738535 (study PRJEB40740, sample SAMEA7388099) | Antillogorgia elisabethae | biome: Marine coral reef biome; feature: Environment associated with an aquatic invertebrate; material: Seawater | host... | reverse complement strand
ATTTTATAAACGCAAAAGCAAAACATAAACATTGTGATGGATATTTGATCGTTTTAATCAAAGACATCTTTTAAACTTTTTAACTATATTGATATTTTATCCTTTTTACTCTGTGCTATGAGCACTTATTTTCGGTTTTTGGAAGCCGTAAAGAGCGAGGATTTGAGCTTTTTAGAAGACTTCCTTGGTCAAAATGATAATGAAATTAATTTGAACGATGGAGATGAAGATGGAGTCACTGGCTTGCATATTGCAGCTGGACTGCAGAATAGTATTATCCTGGAATATCTTCTTGGTCATGGTTCTTGCATTGATAACCAGACACAAGAAGGTCTCACACCATTACACATTGCAGCCATGTGGGGAAGGAGTGAGAACGTAGCCACTCTGCTTAACCACGGAGCTGATGGCTCATTGGTGGACTCCAATGGTTGCAATGCTCTAATGCATGCAATCAATTCCGAGGAAGATGGCAGTGAAGCTTGTGTCCAACTTATTTTATCACATCAGGAAAACTTCAACGGATATTTTTCCGACCAAGACGGCCATTTAATACGTGACAAAAAGCCAGAAGATATAAAAACATCTCCCAAATCAGAGCTAGATTTTGAAAAGTTGAGCAACAGTCCGTGGATCACCCCTCGTCGTGAATCGAAAAATTCAAAGAGAAATCTAGTCAAGAATGAGAAAACAAAATGCCAAGTGAAAAGGCGCTTGTCTACCAAATTTGAGAGCTCCATGAGTGGCGAGCCATATTTAACAACAGATGAATGTACCGAAGAAAATAGTGAAACGATCAGTAGCAACCCCGAAGGAAATTTTGAAGAGCTGCTTACAGAGTTGTCGTCAGGTTTATTGAGTAGCTCTGGACAAGATAGTTCCACAGACTCCAATTCTCTGTCATTTTCATATTCAACAATAACGTGCCTTGACCTACAGAAGCTTGCCTCTCTTTCTAATATTGATTATTCCGAATACAGAACTGTCCATGCCTCGAATATATTAACAGAATATTCAACGTCAGATGATGGAGACAGAAAAAAACAAGGAGAAAAAGATGCTATGAAAAGGGATGAGTTTGGGAATGTTGATGGTAATATGCATGGTGTGATGCGGTTGCAGAGTAAAGATGAACTGAGTGATGAAGATTCTTGTGTTTATGAGACTGCGGATGAAGAGATAGAAGAGAATTTAATAAAAAGAAAACAAAATGGAAATTTTGTCAAAGACTTTAAGGAAGAAAGGAAAAAAGATACGAATGCGCCAAAAGTTATAAACATTCAAGAGATAAAAGAAGTGAAAGAAAATAGGAAAGATGGCGGAAATATAGAAGCAAAGTGTGAGAATGGTGTTGGTGATGATGGACATCATTCATACAGGAAAACGGTGGACGAAAATGAAGCAAATGAAGAGATAAACGAAGAGAATAACACTTACACTGTTCAAAGTTGTTTGCGTAACTTAGCTAAAGTTAGGGAAACGAATGAAGAAAAAATCTATAAAAACGGGAGGAAAGACTTCGAGAGAGAAAGCAAAAAATATAGAAATGGGTCCAAGTCAGAATGTAAGCAACATGAAGATGTTGATGTGGGAAAATCTGAAGAACAGCAACCTAACAATAACAACTTTGAGAAGAAAGAACTTTTTGATATCAATAACGATTTTGACAATCTTAGCATAATTACTCCTGATGACAACAAGAAGCCAATTTCTGGTAAAGACAAGCATTTTAATAATTCCTTGAATCCAAAAATAAATCAGGCAAGTCTTCCTTTTAACTCCACCTTTCTTGTGGATTCACCCTTGCAACATCTTTCCAAGCAACAGTCAAACTTCTTTATTCCAATTCAAAAAGATAAACTTGTTACTAAAGCCAAGCCTTCTGCAGAAAATCCACATAGAAATAACTGCGAGGAGACCATCATCTATGATTGGCGGGAATTCTCAATGGACAAAAGAAACGAAACGATGGCAATAGTTCCTGCCTATTACAAAAAAATATCTTGCAACGAGTTGAGAAAGAAGATAAAAGATCATGGACAAATTCCGGGACCTATTACTGCACAAACAAGAATGCTTTATGTGAAAAAACTCTGGAAATTAGATCAAGGCATTGGAAAACGTGACAAGAAGGACGTTTCCCCTGTCAGTCTTTATCCAGTGGAAATAAGGTTAATACTGGCTGGGAAAACTGAAATTCCTGATTGCAGCGTGTTGGAACAGGAAATGATAAAGGAATTCTGTAAGTCACCAAGAAAAGTGCAGTGGAGAGGGGGCACTGAAAAGTCCTCATTCAATTATTTACTTCTGGATCCGCGTGTCACCCTCAATCTGCCACAAAGAAGTAAAAAAATTTCATTAACGGAAGCGTTTCGATGTTTTGTTCTTTCCATATTCTATGTTGGAAAAGGCAAACGATCGAGACCTTACGCGCATTTACATGAAGCCATCAAATACTCGAAGAGCAAGTCAAACAAGAAACTGGATCAGATATGGGAAATTTGGAAGGATGGTTTGGGCGTTATTTCCCTTCACTTGTTCCAGAGTGCTATTCCAGTGGAGGCTTTCACACGTGAAGCATGTATGGTAGAAGCGCTAGGATTGTCCCAACTAACGAATCAAAAAAGAGGCGAATATTATGGGCTTTGTGCCAAGCTTGAGCTGGCCAAGAAAAGAAGATTGGGTATATTTTTTCTCTACAAGGCATTTCAAATATTTTTGCAAGAAGGCGAAAGGGAAATATCCAGGGAGGATTTGTAAACAGGTATGTCTGTCCCATAAAAATGGTGTTGGTCGTGGTGGTGGTCAAGTCTGCTTGCTCATAGGACATGGTTTGTTGTATAATAGGTTATTGTGACATAGCAGTATGGTGACGGTTACTTGACAGTTATTAGTCTAGTTGGCTTGGTTAGTGAACCTGAAAGTAAAAACCTCAGTTCGCAATTTTTAAATGGATCGAATTCTATTACGACAACAACTTTACTAGGAGCAGAACAATTATACATGCAGTTTCAACCGACCTCATTTAAAAATCAGCTCGGTAAAAATAACATTATTTCGTATGAAACTTGCGTGCCATTTCTCTAGAACTGTAAATTTCTTTGAATGATTTTAAAGAGAAGGATAATATCGCAATATTTTACCAAATAAAACTGTTTAGACTATTGATGGAGCCCCACGATTAGCTTCTTAACGTCATGAGCAGCCCACAACACTTTAAGAGCAGGAAATTTTAATAGGCGTTCTACGATTTTTAGAAATTGTAGAATTTGCAATTTATCTAAAGATAACTGAAATTACGTCGATGTTGTTTTGAGTGCCATATTTTGCTGCAGGGTTGCTCTTACCCGGTATAAGTTTGTCTTATAAGAATCATTAATTCACAGTAGATGCACATAAAATGTTGGGCAGTTGTTTGCATTGTATAGTGTCAAATTCATTGGAAAAAAATTTTTTAGGAGTGTACCGGGTATAATTTTGGCCAGGTAGTGATATAATTTCGGTATCCAGTCAAATATTTGATACGCCATCCGGCCGAATATTGTTCATGTCTTCCTGGTGTGATTAAATGATGATTAGATGGAAAAAATGCGCACTGGACAATCGCGAGTCAAACTGTTACAAACGCATTCACTAACGACCCAAGTTTTTTTCTTTTAAATTATGCAAGTAATTACAATATTCGGTGTCTGACTCCATCACTTCATAGCCAAAAGTTCTTTCCGGTGCACCCCTAATTATTTATGTAAGTTTTACTGTTTGTTGTATAAAATACAAAATAGCAATTTTGAAAAAAAAACTAGTACCTTTATTCCTATATTTATATCTATAGTTAAATATCATAATGTACAGAAGTCTACATCAAACTGTATTCTCAGCGACGCTTCCATTGAGTTTTGAAGGAAAATGGATCGCAATATGAAAATCTAATTCATCATCAGTATCCTCGCCTTCCACAAGTGGTGTCCTATTCTCTTCCTGCCTTTGATCACTTGGCTCTTGCTGATTGCTATCATTAGGTTCATTTAGGACAACTCCTACTTGATCGTCAAATCCTTCGTTAACAATGAACTTCAGGCGACTTTTGGAACCGTTAATGTAACCTAAGGGGTAGTGGTTAGGTCCTTCTTCCTCGTCTGTCTTTGCCCCCATTCTTCGACCATAGCACAAGAGGATTAATGCAAGCACAAGAAGAATTGCCAAGGTAATACCAATAGCAAGCCATAGTTTGTTATTATTCGACGTGGTCGGCGACTGAGGAGCATTTTTACCACCAAATGCTATTTTTATTATCTTGTCCTTAAGCAAATCTCCAAGCTTTATCAATTGTTTCGACTCCAGTAAGTATTTCAAGTCATTTCCGATTTTTATGGTTACTTCATTCGTGTCTGATCCCAGCGCGACAAACCAAACATCAATAGTCATGTTAGTCTTATGTGCGTTTGCGCAGTGCCATTTGTTGATAATGAATATGTCAGTAGATTTTAGTTTTTCACCTTTCAAATTAGTCGATCTTTCAGCGATTTTTTCTATAAAATGTTTCTCAACTTCTCCACAAAATTCATACCATGAGTACTTCATTGTGACAATCACATATACATTCGGTACTGGCGGCCCTTCAGTCCGTTTTGGTTTTTTCGTTTTTCCCTTTGATATTGAACTGTATGATGTCTTATTTACTCCAAACACACCAAGTGTACCATTTTTAATTTCATCCTTTATTACTTCTCCTGCTTGACCCCCTGAGATGCTTTCAGAACCTCCTCCTCTCACTCCAAACACTAACTTGGATTCAGTGACAAGGCTACCACACTCTAGTTTCGTTATTGTTAAATCGCATTCTTCGTCTTCAAATGCTTTAATACTGCATATTTGTTCCTTCAAATAATTTTGGAAAATAATAAAGTAAATCGTCCCATCCTTCGTGTATTCATTGGAGCAATCGTTCATGAGTGTTAATAATATTTCTGTTTCTTGTTCTTTATCATCATCCACGCTTTTTCTGGTAATTTTTGTCACTGTTATTGAAATTTTATATTCATAGTAAGTAATTGGAGTATTTCCGGCTGTTGGCGTATTTTGTGTTATTTGTGGACCAGTAATATATACTGAATCAGATGGTTCAGCACTGGTAACAGCTGCTGATGGTTTCACAGTTCCTAGTTTCAAAGTTGTAACAGTTGTTAATGACTTCAAGGTAAAGAGACTAGACGGTACTTTCAGAATAGAAACCGCTGTTGGTGATTTTAGGTTGGGAATAGTTGATGATTTTGGATAACCAACAGTATTTGGTGATTGCAGGATAGTAACAGTCATTGATGGTTTCAGAAGGAAAATAGTTCCTGATGTTTTCGGAGAAGGAATAGTTTGTGATGATTTCGCAGATGTAGCAATTGATAGCTTCGCAGTTAATAACCCTTGCACATCTGTAAAGGTTCCTGATGATTCTAAAGTAGTAGCAAATGGTGTAACAGAGTAAACACCTAGTGATGATTCCACTGTTGAAAGAGGTGTTGATGATCCTACTGTGGAAACAGTGGATGGTGCTTCCACAGTAGAAACAGATATTGATGATTTCACGGTGGAAACAGTTAATGTTGATTCCGTAATAGAAACAGGTGTTGATGAGTCTACACGTTTAACGGTTGATGATGGCTTCACAGCAAAAACAAACGTTGATGATTTCAAACTGAAAACAGTTGATGAAGGTTTCATAACGAAAACATGTGTTGATGACGCCACAGTAGACACAGTTAATGATTCCACGGTGGAAGCAGGTGTTGATGATTTTACAGTAGAAACAGGTATTGCTAACGCGGCAGTAGACACAGTTAATGATGATTTCACAGCAGAAGCAGGTAGTGATGAAGCTGCAGTAGACTCAGTTAATAATGCTTCCACGGTAGAAACAGGTGTTGATGAGTTTACAGCAGAAACAGGTGGTGATGATGCGACAGTAGAAACCGGTGTTGATGACTTTACATTAGAAACAAGTATTGATGACGATGCAGTAGACTCAGTTAATGATGATTTCACAGCAGACACAGATGTTGATGATTTCACTGTGGAAACAGGTAATGGCGGCCCCAAAGTAAAAATAAGTCTTGATGTTTTCAAAGTAAAAACAGTAAATGGTAGTTCTACAGTAGAAACAGGGTTTGATGACTCCACAGTATTAACAGTTAATGATGATACCACAACAGAAACAGGTATTGGTGATTTTACGGTGGAAACAGTTAATGGTGGCTCCGCAGTAAAAACAGGTCTTGATGTTTTCGCGTCGGAAACAGTAAATGATGGCTCCACAGTAAAAACAGGTGTTGATGGTTTAACAGTATAAAAAGGTGATGATAATGGCTTTACAAGAGAAACCGGTGTCGATGTTTTCGCTGGGGAAATAGTTGATGAACGTTCGATAACGAAAACAAGTGTTGATGATTTCAAAGTGTCAACAGTTATTGTGGGCATTACAGTGGAAACAAGTGTTGATTTAGTAGTGCGAAAACTTAATGATTGTTCCATAGCAGAATCAGGTGTTGATGATTCCATAGAGGAAACAGGTATTGATAATTGAACAGTGTCAATAGTAAATGGTGGCTCGACAATAGAAACAGATGTTGATGATTCTACAGTATCAACAGTTATTGATGACTCCACGGTAGACACAAGTGTTGACGACGCAACAGTATAAACAGGTGGCGAAGGTTCGAGAGTAAAAACAGGTGTTGATGATTCTACAGTAAGAATAGGTGTTGATGATTCTGCAGTATCAACAGTTATTGATGACTCCACAGCAGACACAGGTGATGATAACGAAACGGTAGACACAGTTAATGATGGTTCCACGGTAGAACCAGGTGGTGATGACGTCACAGTAGACACAGTTAATGATTGTTTCACGGTATAAACATTTGTTGATGACGCCACATTATACACAGTTGGTGATGGTTCCAGCGTAGAAATGGGTGCTGATGACTTGACTGTATAAACAGTTGATGATGGTCCCACAGTGGAAATGAGTGTTGATGATTCAACAATATGAACAGTTAAAGATCGCTTCACAGCATTAACAGTTAATGATGGCTGTGTAGTAGAAACAGGTGTTGATGACTCCACAGTAGAAACAGGTCTTGATGACTCTATAGTAGATACGGTTAGTGATGGTTCCACAGTGGACACAAGTGGTGATGACGCAACAGTAGACACAGTTAATGATGATTCTACAGTAGTATCATGTGCTGATGACGCCACAGTAGACAGAGTAAATGATGGTTCATTAGACACAGTTAGTGATAGTTCCACACTAAAAACAGGTGCTGATGATTTCACAGTAGAAACAGGTGTTGATGACGGGACAGTAGAATCAGGTATTGATGGCGCTGCAGCAGACATAGTTAATGACGATTCCACAGTGGAAACAGGGGTTGATGATTCTACAATATCAACAGTTATTGATGACTCCACGGTAGAAAAAGGTGTTGATGCCGCCATAGTAGACACAGTTAGTGATGGTTCTACGGTAGAAACAGGTGTTGATGACGCAACAGTAGAAACAGATGTTGATGGTTCTACAATATCAACAGATATTGATGACTTCACTGTAGACAAAGGTGTTGATTGCGCCACAGTAGACACAGTAAGTGATAGTTCCACATTAGAAACAGGTGTTGATGATTTCACAGCAGAAACAGTTGGTGATAACGCGACAGTTGAAACAGGTGTTGATGGTTCTACAATATCAACAGTTATTGATGACTTCACTGTAGACAAAGGTGTTGTTGGCGCCACAGTAGACACAGTAAGTGATAGTTCCACAACTGAAACCGATGTTAGTGACGCAACAGTAGAAACAGACGTTGATGATTTCTCAGTAAAAACAGGTATTGATGACGATGCAGTAAATACAGTTAATGATGATTTCACAGTAGAAACTGGTGTTGATCGGTCTAAAAAGTCAACTGTCATTGATGACTTCACAGTGGACACAGATGTTGATGGCGCCTCAGTAGGCACAGTTAGCGATGGCTCTACAGTAGAAACAGGTGTTGATGATTTCACAGTAGAAACAGGCCGTGATGACGCTGCAGTAGACTCAGTTAATAATGATTCCACGGTAGAAACACGTGTTAATGATTTTACAGTAGAAACGGGTATTGCTAACGCGGCAGTAGACACAGTTAATGATGATTTCACAGTGGAAACTGGTGTTGATGATTCTACAATATCAACAGTTGTTGATGATTCTACAATATCAACAGTTGTTGATGATTCCACAGTGGAAACAGGTGTTGGTGAATTTACAGTAGAAACAGGTGGTGATGACGCAACCGTAAATGCAGGTGTTGATGATTTCACAGTAGAAACTGGTGTTGATCGGTCTAAAATATCAACAGTCATTGATGACTCCACAGTGGACACAGGTGTTGATGGCACCTCAGTAGGCACAGTTAACGATGGCTCTACAGTAGAAACAGGTGTTGGTGATTTCACTGTAGAAACAGGTAGTGATGACGCTGCATTAGACTCAGTTAATAATGATTGCTTGGTAGAAACAGGTATTGATGGTTTTACAGTAGAAACAGGTGGTGATGATTTTACAGTAGAAACAGGTTTTGATGATTTCACTGTAGAAACAGGTGGTGATGACGTTTTAGTAGTCTCAGTTAATAATGATTCCACGGTAGAAACAGGTGTTGATGATTTCGCAGTAGAAACAGGTATTGGTGACGATGCAGTAAACACAGTTATTGACGATTCCACAGTAGAAACAGGTAGTGATGATGCAACAGTAGAAACAGGTGTCGATGATTTTACAGTAGAAACTGGTATTGCTAACGCGGCGGTAGACATAGTTGATGATGATTTCACAGTAGAAACAGGTGTTGATGATTCTACAATATCAACAGTTACTGATGATTTCACAGTAGAAACGGGTGTTGGTGGTTTTACAGTAGAGACAGGTGGTGATGACGCAACAGTAGAAGCAGGTGTTGATGATTTCACAGTAGAAACTGGTGTTGATGACGATGCAGTAAACACAGTTAATGATGATTTCACAGTAGAAACTGGTGTTGATTGGTCTAAAATATCAACTGTCATTGATGACTTCACAGTGGACACAGATGTTGATGGCGCCTCAGTAGGCACAGTTAGCGATAGCTCTACAGTAGAAACAGGTGTTGATGATTTCACAGTAGAAACAGGTGGTGATGACGTTGTAGTAGTCTCAGTTAATAATGATTCCACGGTAGAAACAGGTGTTGATGATTTC
>ERZ1738535.125-NODE-260-length-9653-cov-6.309439_pt1 | contig 9653 bp, 4 predicted proteins | sample MGYA00581728_ERZ1738535 | MGnify/ENA primary metagenome ERZ1738535 (study PRJEB40740, sample SAMEA7388099) | Antillogorgia elisabethae | biome: Marine coral reef biome; feature: Environment associated with an aquatic invertebrate; material: Seawater | host... | reverse complement strand
CTTGTGTTTTTCTTAGGTTGTCAAGCGGTTTTATTTCTTCCCTTGGACCGCTCCAGTCGAGTTGCGTCTCTTTAGTTTTTGAGTCTTTTAAACCATTTTCACTTCGCGCTTTGGCACTCAAGTCCTCCGCGCGTTGTGTCGCAGCATTTGGAAGCGTTTCTTGGGCTGGTGTCTTCAGAATGTCGGTGATACCGAACGGAGTAAATCGTGTTTCGTTCGCGGCCATCGTTGAACGGTCTGTGTTGATCCAGTTGTACAAGCGTTGTGTTTATGACTTGTGTTATGTTGTATTGTTGAACTCTTTGCTCTGTTTAAGTACAGGACGTGGGACGTTTCTTTTACTCAACAAATGCTTTCAGCTTTTTACGTACAAATTGTTTTGTGGGTGGAGAACTCTTAAGAGGAGATTAAAATTTTGACACTTAATTCCTAGTAACGATTGGTTGTTCTTAATTGCTGTTTGACTTCCCTGACAATCGCATTAAGTTCTCAAATCCGTTTCGGACAGGTTCTGCTCGAAGAAGGCGTGTCACAGCCAATACGATGCGCGCATTTGAAGAGCTTTTGATAGGAGAAAGTTAATGGAAAGTTAACAAAACTCTTTAAGGTAGTGTTGTAAGCTCTTAAAGAGTTATTCACATTGCGCCTTCCCCCCCTCGGAGGTGTCAGTGTTACATTCCTTGCTCTCATTAAGCAAATGCCCCTTTGTTTTCCTGATTATTGAGCAAATTGCTGAACAATAAGGGAAAATTCCACTTAACTCAACACAAACAGTCAAGTTAGATTGCGCTAATGCGTATGCCTACTTCTACCACATGCATATCATCACAAAAGGAGAGATGGCGCAAGCTCCTGCGTTTACGCGGCCATGCAACCCGTTGAGTGCACCTCTTGATTTCTTTCAAGAACGCAAAGCAACCACCTATGGATTTCGCAAAAAGAATGTATTTAACCCAAGTGGTATTATCAAAGCATTTTATTCGATTCGTGTCTATAGAGTTTTGTATTCGCAAATACTATTTAGCTTAGTATAGCTTTAACTCTAAATCACATACAAGGCAATCGTTTGTATTTTGATTTATATTTAATACGTGCAGATAAATGAATCGTTTATTCAATAAATTAATTATTGAACTCTCAAGACAAAATTACGACATGCTAATTGAATTTTACAATCATATACACGATAGCGAACAGTGCATGAAAGGTATCTTCGTGAAATGAGATTGATATTTAATGAGAGAATCCTTATCTTTTGTAATTCTGTATCAAATTACTTAGTATTTGTGGTCAATGCAAAAACATTCACGCGTTTATATTGCATGCTTGTGTACTTATAATTTATGCTGCAAAGTAAACCACAAAATCAGCCTTTTCCTCCAAAGCCAAAGTCCGACTTGTGGGGTGGCGTCTGTTCTTATCAGAAGGATTTTTGACGGTCAAAACGACAAAGTTGCAAGTTCAAATTTACCGGAAAAGTGGTGGATATGTGGCCAGGCTTGTAAAAAAGATTAGACATTCTCTCATTTCTCTTAGTAGAAATATTTATTTATTTACGAGTTTTCAGCTACCTGTCGTAGTCTTCAAACAGCATCAAGGCAGTGAGTTAAACTATCGGCGTGCATGCGATAATTAGGCTACATGAAGTCACTGTTTGTAAGGTCTAATTTTAGTGAAATCACTTGAAGAATCATAATTATTAGTCCGATTGCCCAGCCAATACCTGGTACACACGCTCCACAGTTTGGCGCTCCTGAACAAAGTCCGATATATAGACTATAGATAGAATATTGTTATTTTCTGGAACCAAATATACACCAGTTTAGTTTTTTCGCGAAGCCCTTGATCCATAAGCTTGGATTTTCTTGATCATATTTAAAGTTCACTTCCCACATCCTTAAAACATTCCAATAAAGTTACTTTGGCAGAGATTACGACACCTTTTCCTATTTAAGAACGTGTGAAAAGTGAAATGTAGTCTTTGTTTTATTATTTCAGGCACTCATCGAGGCTTATATACGAGTCGACAGAAGGGAAATGTTACGAGGAAGATTAGGACTTTGTAATAATCTGCAACTCGGATACGAGTATAAAACGTGACGAAGGGACATCGAAAGATTAATTATGCTCACTAGCCTATAGGCTTTATATGTGTTGTCAGGCCGAAGCTGTGAATAAAAGCTCAGAATTTAAAGTTTTTTCACGCCTTTTTTAGGCCCATTGGATTTTGACTTGTGCTTGTTCTCTGTTTCCTCTGCGTCGATATTAAACGTGTGCAATATCTTCAATCCTGTTTCAAGAAGAAAGTGCAATTACAGAATGATTTTCAAAATTATACTCTATATACCGAAAGTGATTGAGAAATTAAAGGAATTTTTCTCGATAAGCGGCAGAATTCCCTTTACTTTCACGATCAGGGGATTTTGTGGCAATTTTAGGAACTTTTTTGTGCATTTTGACAGATTTTGTGGATGCAATGCAATTATATTTATCCGATTGAGAGCGCAGTCTTCAAAAATTCGGAAAATAATTAAGTATAGGCGTTATTAGTTAGCGCTCTGATTAATATATAATGCTTTTGATGCCAAACATCTAATTATTACATGCTTAAACCTGTTAGCGAGCTTTATACGCCCTTAACAATTAGATTACAAATATTACACTTTAAGATTATATATTTAATGCATGCATGTCCATATATACATATTGTTGCTCGAATATTCATGATGACCACCTGTGTATTGGCCAAAAAGCCATTAGCGATGACTGCTTAATGTCCACGAATTAAAAACTAAGGCAAACATTAAATGCTTGTTTTAAAGGTCACTATATAATTATTGCTTCCCTTGCAGGTATAATACAGCATTGCGTATACGCGCGGTGCCAAAATTCGTGCGGTTTCACTTCCTTCGACATATCTCGAAAATAATCTGTTTCACTAAACTGTATTGGTTCTCCTTTTCCAACCCCACGCAAATATGGTAAAACAATTCTCTTTGTCAACTTGCTGAAAGCCTTAAAGACGTGCAAGGATATCTTTGAATCAACGAGCGAATGCCACTTGTACATACGTCTGTATGATTCCTGACATTTTTCTGTTTGTTCAAAGAAAGTGCCTTCTTTGTCGACCTACGGCAACTAATTGCAGCAGGCGTATATTTGTCTTTCAAAGAAAGCATAGTAGGATTTTTAGTTGTTTTAATCCACATACATTGTCCCAAAATCAGAGTGATTTGTTATGTATAAATTCTTTTTAAATGGATTAGGTACACCTTGACTACGCACGCGTGTGTACTAGCGTATGTTCAAGTGTGGCTCTTCAGCGTCTCTTGCCACGTAATAAGATAAAGGACGGACACTTGTAGCGTTAATAAGGCTTGAACTGTATTATTCAACGAGGAACTTTATATGCCTTTTCACATTTTGTTATAATCTCATATAATTATTTTATAATCTAGAAAAATATCAAAGAAAACAAATATTGTTTGCCAAAGACTATTACTACATTATAATTCCTTCTAATCCTATTTCTGGCTGTGGGTTTAAAAAATTGCAAAAGAAAACAAAAAATCCAAGACTATTGTATTATTTCCGATTAAAGAATCAAAGATTTCTTGTGCACTTGATTTAAGGTTTGTCATAAACAAGGTTTTCTTTCCACATAAAAGAACGATGAAAGGTAACAACTAAAAAACTCAAATTATTCTTAAGACAGTTATCGTTGATAATAGACAGTAAAAATCAGTTTATTACTTTTGGTTTGTTAAAATAAATGAAAGACTCGAATAAAAGTCGAATTACATTCAAAACCCAACATTTCGACACTCCAGTGCGGTTTAATTCATCAGGGGTGGTCTGAAGCCGATGCCAGATGACGAAGACACTACACTGGAGTGTTAAAACAAACGGTTGAGTCATGAATATACAGCTTGACTTTACTGTCCATTATTACAACCGGTATTCGTGCAGTACAAACCAACTTTAAATCTAAGATATGTTATGCTAATAATTTAGCTAAAAATGAGATATCTCATTTGGTTCGTTTTGTTTAATTCGTAATGACTAACTGTATGGTAACGTCAGGTGATAACAAAATTAGTGATTACCAAAACGTGAAAATGCGAAAACCAATATCTTGTGTTAAAATATTGATGTGCCAAATTTTCAATTAATTAAATTTCTTTGCCACATTTTCGTTGATGACTGTAAAGACGACCAGAATTTATACTTTTGATTTCAGAATTCATACTATATGCCATTTTTTACCCTGCCAAATGCACTTGTCGAAAAACAATTCGTCCCTGACTTGCAACTCTCTTCCTATTGCGGGACCGTTCTGAGTGTTATAACTGAAACGAATTTCAAATGGACATCATCATGCATATGGTCGCCACGTATTTTGTTGTCGTTTACCTCTTAAGGGATTTGTTGCGAGTAAAAAACAGCCGCATGCTGGCTTTGGAAGCATAGCATTTTTATAACTCTATATACTTATGATGCACTTGTTTTAGGAAGCCCTCCACTTGTCCCCTTCGCTTATAGTTGTTGATTTTCTGATGAAATAAGCCGCTTGTTGATGCAAATTGAAGATTTTAGAATGTGGGTCAATGTAAACTCATGTCAACCCAGGTCACTTGTTGGAAAATAAAAATCATACTATCCTTGAGTTTAATGTGACGTCATTAACTCTTACTAGAGCCACAGTCTTTGAAATGAGTTACATGTTATTGTATGTGCATGTTGGCCCTGTGCTTGATAGCAAATATGTGCAATTTTGAATGATTTGCTCACTCTTGTGCAACATAATCGTCGAAACATGTGAGGTTTGACCCCCACTGAACTCAATATATAAAACGTTCAATGAAAATCATCTATGGCCATACATTGTGTTCAACAGCGTGTAACCAACTATAATTGCTGGAAAGTAAGCAAAAAAAAGATGGAGAAACGAGAATTTTCACTTACATATCGTGTTTTATTCCAAAAAGGCTATAAGTAAACAGTTACTCATGGGTCAAAATTCTTTTAAAAATATCCTGTTTGTGTTCATTTCACGAACAAATGTCAATATTTTGTATATATAAAAATAATCTGTCAAAAAAGTGTCATAAAATTATTAAGGCTTGCTCGTCCGGAATTTGCTTTAATAATGTTGTTCGGTATAAATAAACTTTAGCCAAATTTGTCTAAATCTTCTGAATACTTCTGAAATGCGTCAAATACTTGTCGTGCCATTCCAACGCACTTTTGAATATTAAAAGTTGAGGCACAGCAAACATAAGGCAGTTAGTTCTTTAAGTTTGTAAATGTCGTCCCATTTTTTAATATAAGTCAATGGAAACACCGTGCAAACGGGAAATTGATTTTATTAATGACAAAATAATGACATTTTAATGCAAGCCATTTTCAGTAACGATAAATACATCAATTGCTGTGCGTCTTAATCAAGCATTATGATGTTAAATTCTGTCCTAATTAAAGCGGCTAGCGCAACCGTTCTCATTTGGGATGCTTACCGAAAACTAATTCCTAACAGAGTTCGATTGTATATCTTGAACGATACCGCAGAGTTTGAAAACGGTATGAAATTCTTACTGTTAGCGTTACGATTTCCCACATTTTCATACAGGCATCGTGCGAATGAAGAATTTCATACCGTTTTCAAACTCTGCCGGTATTGTATGAGCGGGGTCTTGAATATACGCAGATAGTTTTTCAAAAAAGTATGTCCGTATTTCGCAAGGTATATCCATTGATAGCAATGTATAGTTATAGCAAAGAAATTTATTTTAGTCAAGACTAAAGATCACTGTAGCCTATATAGTGAGGAGTGGCTTGCTCAATAACTTTAATTTCTTTTCTTTTCTTTACCAGGGATTCTAACCCAGACACTATTATTCTAGCACCTCACTGCATGAAGGATTGATGAACTTTATGCTTCTACTTCGAAAACTGAACTATCATGCCTTTAGAAAGATGAATTACGCACATGATTGGTTGTAGTATTAATCGCGCCACGCACTGCAGTTGATATTCGTGCTTAGCGAAAAGTGTTTCACCTGCTCCAGCACATGATTCGTTGTTGTATTGTCGCGCCACGCACTATATACAGTTGATTTTTTTGCTAAGCGAAAAGTGTTTCACCTGCTTCCCGCATGCACGTCCGCACGTCCATAGCGCGACCTCTTCTGAAATATTTTTCGATAAAAAATAAGTGTTTGCTATATTTTACGTCAGATATGTCAAGCCCACTTCCTTTTGCAAGCTGACTTTAATGGTTTTGTCTTGAAATATAACAGGACTTCAGTGCAGGTTGTGTACAAAAGCTGCTTTGGGTCAATATGTACTTGCTCTGTATTGACAAGGCATTACCTTTGTTAGAATGAAATGTTTGCGTGCACATCTTAGGGAAAATAATGCCCGTCATTACTATATTTGCGCAAGTGAAGTTAAGAACGCGTGGCGGCTCAAGTTTATTGTCATGTTTTTTTTTCTTCTCCGTCATCAATAGACTGCTCTTAGGGACGACCATCTACAGCTTGTAAATTTTGCCCACAGAATTCTTCGCTTTGTTTAACCCAAACGAAGCTTTAAAAGGCCATAACAGTATTAAGAATTCTTGTTCTTGTTCTTGCTCAAAATACCTAAAAACACAATCCTTAAAGACATTTAAACTTTAGATCATGGGCTTAAAAGTGAATAATACGTACTCTAACCACAACAGTAGTGATATTTTTGGTGGAAAAACATGTGTTTTCAAAAGCAATTTTTCTGTTATTCAAATCAAGGACAGGTTAATTTATAAACAATATTTGAATTAAGAAATGTAATATTGGTTGAAAATATGTAAAGAAGCCGTTTGAAAGTGATTTTAAAGTATAGTTACAATTCCTTTAAGGTGAGTATATTTCTTGCGTCACAAGCGATTTTTCGCTTTGTTTCACCCAAAGAATTCTAAAAACCGCATTTTTTCCATGATTGTACTAAGTCTAAGTGGCAGCTTGTACTATAACCTTGTACATTTCTGATGCTAGGTGAGTTTGAAATGTTTCAAAAGGTCCCGCAGACAAACTGGACACTCTAATCTCGCATACAAAAGGCATTTGTAGCAGTTTGAATTCAGGAGAGGTGGTTTAGGGAACAGTGATATCTGACGAGATGTCGTGGCTTCGTGTTTGATCCGTTCCCTTAGTTTTCACACCATCAATTGAATAAAATAAACAAAATTCTTATTGTGGTATTCAGTAAACGGTATATCAATTTCCTGGTCAAATTTAACATTCATTATTTTTTCCTACGATTGTTCAACAGCAGATGCACGCAACAATACTTTCCGGTGATACGATATTAATCTGATATATTCAAAAAGTTGACTTTCAGACTTAATGTTTATATGAAACACAAAAAGAACTGTCCAGTCGTGAAATTCTTTAATTACTAAAGTCAACAATCCTGGGATCTCTCCCGCAACGACACGCTTGCCCCCACGGTAAGATACAGATATTCGTAAATGGGACTAGATCCAGTAATGGGTTAATAGTCTCTTTCAAGCAAATTCCTCTTTCGTGTCAGGTGCCCATACATAGAACTGCGTTGCAGCACAAGTAATTTAAACATTTTTTTTAAAAAACATTTATCTTTCATTTGACTAAATATTGTTACGATGTAGTGCGTTCATGATAGGTAAAAAGTTGTAGAGCAAAACGTCCGCAATGAAGATCAGCGGTAGGACCGATTTTTCGTGCCAAGCGAAGTGTTCCTTTGTTGCCATTGACAAAAATACATCTGGACTGCTTGCTCAGCTTAAAAAGCGTGATCAAAGATGGCGGAAATATGAGAGTGTTTTTCTCATGAAGTTACCTGCTGACCAGTATTATTGTTATGTTTTTGTATGCTTGAAGAGCCAGAGATGGTTAAATCGCTCTCATATTCGTCAGAATTCGTGACATTCAATTGGTATCAACGCAGGCTTCAAGGAAAAAATATACGAGCAGGCAATCCAGATTTATTTATGTCAATGTTTGTTGCCATTGATTTTGCTGACGTGATTTGACGTGGTGGGTGATGCATGCTGACAATGAAGGCAGTCGCTTTGCACGAAAAAAACTGCCAGTAAAAACCGGCTTAAAGCCTGTTTTCCACTTGACAACTTCGTTCGCGCGAACAGACAAAAAAGTAGGAACAGTTCCTACTTGTTCGCGGTGAATTTTTTCGCCATTCAATTTTCACCAGTTACGGTGCTGAATTCTTGCTCTCGCTTCACGTCGCGCGAACAAAGTCGCCAAGTGGAAAATAGGCTTAAGACTGAACTTCATTTAATCATCAAGCTGGAGCAACCGATGCGAGCACATTCTGATATCGGCTCGATGATTGCAAGGCAAAAAGCCAGTGCAACCAGGAGTCCAGGACCAATAGCGCATTCCTAGTTTCCTGATTTTCGTCATCTTTTATTTTATTGCGTGACTACACAGTATACTATATTCCGATTGAGGTCCATCGACTCAATTTGGACACATCGTGTTTCTAACAATCTCAAGTACATGTAAGTAGACACCTTCACAATACTCCAAATTGGCTAATAGTTTCTGCCGCAATCTTGCCTAAAAACACTTCCTCAAATAGATGATAACCGAGAGGAAATTGACTGTTGTTGTCGAAAAGTTTACGCTTTTTGTGAGACATGGCATGTTTGAAGGTGTTCGACGTAATCTACTTTTTCATGTTGTCGTGTCCAAGTCTGAGACGGATGGTCGGTCCTTCATGTATATTGACAATAAATCTTCATAGTAATTCGTCTTAAGGATAAATCAGACTAATATTTTGTAAATAGTAATTTGTAATGAAATTGTTCTTTATTACATACTCGTAAACTGTGAAAATAATGCGTTAATATAAAGATAGATACATGCATATGATCAGTTGCACTACTTACAAATTCAACTTCGAGTTGTTTATACGACTGTTTGGGACTTTCTGGTTTTCTAACTTTTCGCAATTAGTCATTTATGAAGAATAATTGTCGGGGCCAAATTATAGCGTGCTTGAATGGTTACCAGGCTACCTCAGCCAATACAGTTGCAATATTGAATCATATAGACACGTAAAATATACTTGTAACAACAGTCGTGATTTAATTTATATCTAACTCCAGTTGATGACAATACATTGTGGCTTGCGTTTAACATATGTAATCGTTCTGATGGATTTAAATACTGGATGGTTAAACAGGATCTTTCTCTTATTTTACGATTCATTGGAACGGATATAAAACGAAAATGACTTGTCGTTTCTACAGTCCAAGATTGCAACGAAGTAAGTGTTCGTCTGTATGTGTATATTGCTTATTTTTCACTCCAGTCGCAAAGTATAGTACTGTAAAATTTTCTTTTGATTGTCATGTCATGAGGTCCATAAAGGCGTTCAGAAAACAAAGCAATAGCGTACGTTTTCACTGATCATGGCTGACTTGGAAAACGACGGCGATAGCGTGTGTAATATGCTAATTAAAATTCGTCTCGTTTGACAGTTTGTCGAACTTTGCTTGAACTGAACTGAATTTGACTCTAGAAATTAGATTTAATAATCATTTTTTTGCAAGCTTTGATATACAATAGCTTGGCTAAAGAATGATGCAAAAATTTCGAAAGTATATG
>ERZ1738535.124-NODE-258-length-9745-cov-4.556450_pt1 | contig 9745 bp, 1 predicted proteins | sample MGYA00581728_ERZ1738535 | MGnify/ENA primary metagenome ERZ1738535 (study PRJEB40740, sample SAMEA7388099) | Antillogorgia elisabethae | biome: Marine coral reef biome; feature: Environment associated with an aquatic invertebrate; material: Seawater | host... | reverse complement strand
CGAGTTCCAAATGTTGCCAACTCGGCAAAATAGGGCTCGACATGGTCTCAACACAATTCTGAATTGACCCTTGCAGTGCCACAAGCTGACATCTGCTGAGTCAAACTAGCTAAGTGCATGCAGTGTCCGGTAGCAACTTGGACCTTTCCTTTTTTCAAAACTCTTGGTTTTTCCCATAAAAATGGGTCCACACTCATGTCCTTGGTGAGTGACATTGAACCATCTGGCAAAACAAGGAAAGTCAAAGCAGGGAACATCAGGACCAATGCCCTATGCCATAAAAGTTCCGTTTCGACTCAAATACATCTTTCGCAAAAGGTTTGCTCAATCTGCCTAGGTCAGAACTGGCGCTGGTACCAAACGATATACTCCGGATACACCTGATGATTGTCAAAGACAATAAACTCCCGGAAGGTTCCATTGACTTTTTCTCGGTCGCCAAGCACTGAATGAAAACCTCCACCTGCTTTACAAGAAGCCACCAGCGATGGACTGATGGAAACTGGCGACGGATGGTCGCAATAGTTGATGTTCCCCAAGGCGGTTCGGCACAGGAGCAAGGGAAAGTATCCGCGCACATCTGGCGATGTATATTCATCTGCCTTCATACAGCTCTCAGCAAGGTAGATGCCAGGGCCAAACAAAGAACCATAAGCAGAACCAGCACGCTTAAGGTCGAAATTTGCGTCTGTGATCCCTTCAGCTGCTTCAGGCTTACAGCCGTGCCAGAGGTAGTACTCGTTGATGGCAGAATCCACCGGGTTGTCCTTCAGTCTTCCACCAAGAAGTGGAACAGCCGCAGTCTTGATATCCCAAGCATCTCCTGTAGCCATCTCAGCTGTCATGCTTGCGCTAATCTCGTCTCTTCGTGCACGATAGTTGACATACACCTCAGCATTTTGCACGTAGATTACACTCATCACCTTCAATTTCTTAGCCACCGGCTCTGTACCACGATCGCGAGTACGTGTCTTGGCACCATGCCCACCCCAGCCCCAAAAAGTTGCATCCACCAATTCCTGAACTGTCTTCAGAAGGGCATGTCCCGTTTCTTCATCCTTCTTCAACAAGCGTGCCGCATCAGTACCAGCCATGCGCTCTACAACATCCCAGCCCGCAGGCAAGCCCATCTTCTCTCCGACCTTTCTTGCGGTCTCATTTACCTTCCTGGCTGCACGCTCTGCCAGCTCCGTGAAATTCTCCTTCCGCGCTCGCATCTCCACTGCTCGTAGAGTAGCCATGTCGTCAGAGAGCTCGGAGCGAACCAAAGCAAGTTCCATGGTCAAGCGCAAGACCTGAACGTCAGCCTTCTCCCCCATGGCCGACCAGCCACACGCCTTCGCTTCATCTCGTAACTGCAAGGATTTCTGCAAAGCCTCCTCAGTGTCAAGTCCCACCACCTGATGTAAGCGCGTCTCTCCAGCTGCCAGCACCTGCCTCGCGAGGTCCTCTAAGCCATGCGACAGCGCAGTGTGATGCACGGCAGCAAGCTGTGCAAAGTCTGCTTCCTCCGAAGCTAAACGTTCGAGACGAAGCTTCAGCTGATGTCCATACAAACCCTGCTGCAGCGCCAGGACCTCCTTGTAAACTCCCAGCTTCTCCATTCCTTTCTCCCGCGCAAACCGAAGGGCATTCCTCATCTCAGCCTCGCTACCTGATTCTGCTGCAGCTAGCAGCCGAGAAGTCACGAGGCAGGACAGTGCGGATGTTTTTGCTGGCATTTCAACCTCTCGTGCCCGCACAATAGCAGCTTCCATTTGAGCTTCGTCATTGCTGTCAACAGCTGCAGTCAAATCAGCTTTCAGAGCCAGGATCAACTCTTTGATGCATTCCTCCCTCTCTATGCTGGTCCCCTGATCAATGGCCATATCGACATCCTCAAAAAGTTGCTCCAATTCTTCAGGACTCGGAGGCGGCTTGGTTGGAACTGCACCATGATCCACCCATACGATGACGTCCATATCAGACAAAGGATCCACGTGCCTCGTTCGACTTCCAGGCTCCAAAACCAGCAGCCTCCACCACGAGGTGGTCGGAGCATTTGGACCAACACGTCCAGCACATAGCTCCAGCCAGTCACTGGAGATCCCATCATCCTTGGGAAGCGGCTCCTGATTGATGAGGGAATGTTCCACGACCTCCGACAGGCCCCATTCAACCGGCTGACGATCTGCAAAGACTTCAAATGCTGGTACCTGCATGGCGACACTGACCAGGGAGGAAATGTGACGGCGATGGCTCTCACGGCTCAGGAGACAAGTTTCGGGGTCCAATGGATTTGGCAACTTCTTGGCCATCCGTTGGATCCGGTCTTGCATGACATTTGCCGTTTGACTCTTTTGACTGGTTCTCGTGCCTTTCCGAGATGTCAGGCCAGGCTCTGCTTCTTTCAAGCTCTTGGCTCGTTCCCCATCCACCATCCGTTCGCGTACAGGGCGCTGCTTACCAGTTTCTTTGTTCTTCTGGCACATTTGCTTCAAGTCAATCTCATAACGGCGTCCAACTGACGTCACCTCACTACGTGGTAGGCCAGCTCCCTTAGCGCTTCTCAAAATGGCTTGGGCGTAGTCGTCAAATGGCATCCAGTGCTGATCATCCAAACAGACCTCCCAAATAGAAGAGAAGTGGACTGCAGACGGTGGTGTCTCGTCTTCCTCGTCTTCCTCAGCATCCTCATCTTCAAAACTCGCATCAATGACGTAGGGCGTCAATCCGCCGGAGCAAAAAGAATAGGAGAGCAAGCGCTCCACCATGGTCCAACATCTGCGATCAAAGTCAGGAGTCCGCCATACCACCACCTTCGTGCAGCATGCAATGTAGAGAGGTAAAGCAGCCATGGCCAAGTCCATGCCGAAACGATCTTCCTGCTCACAACAACAATAATCGATCCAGAATGCAACTTCGCAGGGTACTCCAGCTGCTTCCGCCAAGCGCATGAACCAACGGGCAAAGGACACTAACTTCCCTGCCTTGATGTTGTCCTCCGAGTCTGGATGATACTCTGCATCAGTGGTGCGAAGCCACCGGTGTGAAAGAAGAAAAACCACCAAACGTTGCTCAGCAGCCTCCCGTGGGACCGACTGTCTCTGAGCCACGTCGTCCAGGATCTGCTCCAGTGGTTTCGCAGCACCACTAGACTGATATTTTGGTAATATCCCAGCTTGAGATATTTCAGACCAATGCAAGAGTCGCAGAGGGGGCGTGTCCGGACATTCCAAAATCCACAAGGCCTTCCGCTCCAAACTTGCCTTGATGAAATGCCGATTGGACAAAAGCTGCCGGACATGGCGACGCACCTTGGCCACCCTCACTGCATGGCTCACAGTGGTGCGGAAGAGATAAACATTGGTCATAACGTCGTTTGGTAGCTGTAGAGAGTTTGCCAGATCCACAAATTTGTTCAGCGTCTTTGGGAGCTGCCGGCAAAGATACCAATGATAACCTGGAAAAGACCATCCACCCAAGTGTGCACGGCTCACGGTAAAGGCATTTCGGTCAATGGCTTCCAGTGAGACCAGCAAACGCTGGACTTGTCTCACCTTGGGCGTCGGCAGCTGCGCCTTCAATCGCTTGGCCAACACACCATGCAGCTGACGGCAAACGTCCAGCCACAGGTCATCATCTGCTTCCAATAAGGGCCTTAAAGGAGCATCCTGGTGAGGTTGCACTCGTTTCAAGAAGTTGTAGCTCTCCATGGTGTCCAACTTCATACGTTGATAAATGGAAAGGCATTTTTGCCGTGCCCACCAGACTATGGTTGCCAAAGTCACTGTAGATAAAATGATCAAAACGCCTATGGTCGAATTCCTGATGGTCTCTTCCACTACTTTGATGCGAGCTTCTAACCAAAGCAATGTGCTACGGTCATCCACACAGCCCCAATAGAATTCCCACCATTCTCTGGTCTGGCAAGGATCACCCGCTGGAGAGCAAGCTGAAATCCATGGGAAAGCCGAGAGGCATCTGTAGATTAGGAGTACAAGGATGAACCAAAAGACCCGGAGCAACGGAATCCCGCGCCCGCCAGGAAACGAGGCGAAGACCCTGTACCACAGCCAATCCCGCACTTCAGGCATGCATTGCACAACGATCGTAAAGGACAAGAGCAAGGAGGTAAGAATCGAGGCAGTCACCCACAGCTTATCGAAGATAGCGGCCTCATCATAGAAGATCAGAAAAACTGCTTGCAACGCACTCTGCTCCACGTCCTCAAAAATGAAGCGAAGAAGAGCGATCCGAGCTTCCGAAAGCTTCATCGCCCAGGAACTGGAACCACCCAAGCGTTCCTCCACAGCTGGACGGACTGCATATACCAACACTAAGTTGTCGGAACCTCGCAAAGCAATGAAGGCGCCTTGCACCAGCAAGCGGTCTCGCTCCTCTGGGGTCGTTGCTTTCTGATAATTGTGGGCACAGGAGGCGATGACAAGAAGTTGAACCAGTACTTGCATAAGTCCAACACCCAGGCCCACCAACCAGGCAGAGACAAACCAAAGTTCAAAGTTGCATCTGTTGGCGATGACCGGAAACGTTGCATCCTGGTATGTGTCAGTCAAAAGGATGAAGGAGCACACAGCTCGAAACAGAAGGCGCCCACGGAAACGATAGCAGAATGCTGCAGCATGCTCTCCACTGATAAAACGCAGTAAGGTGAAGGACATCAGATTAGTGATGCACATGTACAGAAACCAGGCTCCATGGATGTAGGCAGGAAAGCCAGCATCGCAACTTGTCATCATGTGGTAGCCAGCAAATGGAAGGAAAGCAGCAGCACAGAGATTGCAAAAGTACTGAACACCTAAGAATATGCGCGCTTCGCGGCTCGTAAGCTTTCGCAGCAAATGCCGCGCAACCTCTAAGTGTAGCTGCTGCAGCTGTTGGGCGTCCTCGTCCTGTTTCTTGGTGCCAGTCAGCCTTGTTGCTAATCTCTCCACGAAATCCAACAAGTCCATGCCTGGAGCACGCCCTGGTGCTTTGATGAAAGCAGGAGGCTGTTGTTGGACTGTTGCCTGGTTCCACGGAGATGGCAAGGAAGCAGCCATCCGCCATTTGCACTGGCTGAGCTGCTGACGAAGTTCCAGGTGTTGCCCCTTCTGAACTCTCACTGCATATTCCACTTGCAGCATTGGTGATTCTTCCAACTTCACTGTCCATGCCGAAAAGTACGCCAAACGCCGGGGATCAATTCGAAGCTCTTGCAACAGACTCTGCTTCAATGCTGCCTGACTGGGCCATACCAAAGAGCTTCGACTTTCTTGCTCTTCATCCTCCGCCTTGTCCACTGCACCATGGCTGGCACTGTGCACAAGCTTGATCTCACTGGGCTCCAACAGAACGTCAGAATGGTCCAAGAGGCTGCTGCGTGCTCGAGGCACACTCGGTGCTGCACCCGCTTCCTCTGCTTCAGCTGAGTCTTTCCACCGAATCGATAATGACTCATCCTCGTAATCGGAGGGACCTTTTAATCCAGGAAGTGGCACCTCCTCTGCCACCACCAGCTCGGACTCGCGCTCCGAAAGCCTCCTGGGAGCACTTGCTGAAGGAGCTGGTTTGACCTCTACTCGCTCGATCTTGGAGACGGGCTGCAGGTCGTCTGCGACATGAGGCTGGATGTGAGATGCCCACATCTTAGGCAACTTGATGCTGAAGCTGCACTCCACCAGAATGAGTAGCCTACAATTTCCAATCAACTCAAAGGCCAGCCCGAGCAGCACCGTAGCGCTTACCACAATGCTCAGTGCGAAGAGAAAGAATTGCAGTGTGTTTGGGGCACAACCGAAGCCTTCGAAGACTACCTGGGCATTGTTGGCACAAACATGTGTTCCAGCTCGAGCTGTTTCAATGAGAGCATACACCTGCAAAGTCTCTCCGGTTCCAAAGTCCTCACGCCCTTCAAGAACCACACGCAGGCTACACAAAGCCTGGTCCTCTTCATTGCAAGCCAACTGGACACAGCTGTGCACGGTGTCTTGGCCCATTGTCACCAGCTTCACTTGGCCTGGAAAAGTCTGACCATCTTGCAGCAGCGAAGCTCCCTCTACCGTCACGGAGTCGCAGCCGCCTGGTGTGTTATCATAGTACACCTCAGACCTGCTCTTGCCCGGTGCCAAGGATAGGGACGCAGCACCCAAGGCACCCCACATCTCCAAGTGTTCACTGGGACAGCAAGCCAAAGATCCTTCTGGACTGTCAGACATGGGAGGACAGGCTTCACATGTACTGCTGCCATCAACACGGCTTACAGATCCAGCAGGGCACGCTTCGCACTCATCCATCCCTTGCTTCCAACCATTGGTGCCTGCTGGGCATTCTTGACAGTCAGCCAGTGCTGTGCCTCCGCGAAAATTGAGGAAGCTCCCAATAGGACATGCCTGACATTCAGAGGTGGGATACTCATTCTGGTCATTGAAAGTGCCCAGCAAGCATTCAGCGCACTCCGTTTGCCCAAAATACGAAGAATATTGGCCCATGGGGCATGGTTGGCAGACCTTTTCAGGAGTGCTGTAGGTGCCAGGCTGGCAAGAACTGCACTCAATACTGCCAGCATCAGCTGCCAGACCAGGTAGGCAAGGCTCACATGTTAGCAGGGAAGCAGCTCCGATCCATTGGCTCGCTGTGCCCCGAGGACAAGGGATGCAGGTCTCTGATCCAGTTGCACCCTGCGCCTCACTGTAACTGCCCGCAGGGCACTCCAAACAGAACGAGCTATCATTATGCCCATGGGTCCCTCGAGGACATGGCTGGCATATTGACATGCCCGACAAAGCTGCAAAACTGCCAAGTGCACAAGGCTCACATGCAGCGGCAGAAAAACCACTTATGTTGCCAGGAGAACACTCTTCGCAAGCGCTGGAACCAGGAGTGCTGAAAGACCCAGCAGTGCAGCCCAAGCACTGTGATATAGAATCTGCTCCTCGAATTGCAGAAAACGTCCCTGCTGGACACGCTTGGCAATCGTCTGGTGAACCAGCCGCTACGGCAGTGGAAAAGCTTCCGGTGGGACAGGCCGTGCAAGCGGTGCCGTTCTCAGCGTAGGTGCCAGCGCTGCAGTTGGTGCAACTGCTAGAGCCCTTGGATGCAGCAATTTCCCCGGAAGGGCAAGGCATGCATCGAGCATCACCAATGTCTGCGAAGCGTCCAGCATCACAATCAGTACAAGAGCTTGAGCCAGGCTCACTGTCGCTGCCCGGCAGGCATTGGAAACACATATCACTGCTTCTCCCACCCGATTGATTTGAGAAGGTGCCGGCTGCACAGGGCTCACATTCGCTGAGGCCACTGATGTTTGAAAAGAATCCCTCCGGGCAATCCTGGCAAACGTCAAAGTCCGTGGCACCAGACCTGTTTCCAAAGGATCCTGGCTTGCATGCCTCGCACACCGAACTCCCAGAATCGCTGCTGTAAGTGCCAGCCTGGCACTGCTTGCACTCAGTCAGGCCAGTGACATCTGCAAAAGAACCTGGAGCACAGCGGCTGCATGTCCAAAGCTCCTGTGCTCCAGGGACAAAGCCACATTCATCCGGCACATTCTGGAACTGCATGGTCAGGGACCTGATCCGCAGCCCTGGACTCGAGGCCCAAAGCCTTACCAATGATTCACCTCTTGGAATCGTAATCTGAGGCGATGCATCGGTAGTTTGCCAAACTCCTTGTACCACATTGAAGCTCCAACCCACTGGAGCTCTACTCCCCAGCTGGAGTTCCAAATCAATCGATTGTGTCGAGGCCAGCCACACCTCCACCGTGAAGTTCACTTGAGGAATAGTGGCACAGGATGCTTGGAATGTTAAGCTTCCCAAGGAACCCTGCAGTTCCATAGAGGCATCGACGAGGCCAAAAAGCTGCTGCTCATTGGCATCCATGGCAGCCACCACAGAAGTCAGCTGCGGGGTGGCAGCGGAACCCGAGGAGCAGGGAGTGCACTCGGTGGCACCACCAAAACTCTCTTCACCTCGTTCACAAGGGCGACATGCTCCGGAACTATCTGAACTAGCTACAGGGTTGTAACGGCCACGCTCGCAGGGCAGGCAACTTGCCACTTCGTTGGAGACAAACACCAGGTGATACCCTGGAACGCATTGAGAGCAATTCTGCGTATTGCATGTGCTGACCTCTTCGTTCTCACCAACGCATTGCAAACCACCATTCTGCTCGGGTACCGCGACAGTGCGAACTCGGGTCTGGTTGCCACCATTGCAGGGACGATTGCATTTGCCCCAAGCTGACCAGTCAGAAAACTGGCAGTTCACGGGAGTGGCAGTGGTTGTGCTGGTGGAAGTAGTTCTTGTGCTGGTTAGAGTAGTTGAAAAGGTCCGAGTAGCAGTCGTAGTTGCTGTAATTGTGGTGGTCAATTCGACATGCAGCGCACTGCTAACAGTGATGCCAATTCCTGCGCTGCTTAAGGCTTGGTTGATGCTCTGGATCAGAGCACTAGAAGAGGACGATAGAAGCGAATGATCCAGGGCTGCACCCAGTGCCACCGTCGCCATGTAGTCAACAATGACTTGACCAGCAGATGACAATCGCCGTGCAGCGCTGGCAACAGCTACTCCCAAGAGCTCGATGGCATCTGGATCCAACTCATCAAAAGGATCAGCAATCCCCTGACGCAAGGCGAGTGAACCTGCTTCTGATACAAAGGCTGCTTCAGCAGCTGCAGGATCAGCTACGCCCAGGAACAGCTGACCCTTCAGGGAGCGATTGGACACCAAAGTGGTGCTGAAGGTGATGGTCCTCGTTGTCACTGAGGTTGTGTGTGTGGTGAAGGTTGAAGACGTCTGTGTTGCGCTGGTTGTACTTATCACTTCAGATTCCAAAAAAACGACGCAAATCTCCCAGCCAGAGTTGGTGACGGAGTGGTCTGAGACCCATGAGATTTGCATATCACTTCCAATTTCTTGTGCTGGAGGGCCTGCATTTCCACTGAATTGTGAGCCGTCCACGGTCAGAATGTCATAGCCACTCTCTGTCTCGAAGTGCTTCACCTGCAGAATGCCACCTTGAGCACGGCTACCAAGCTGCAGTTGACACTCCTGGCTGTTGCTATATGCCGAAGGAAAGTTAGGACTCCGACTGCAGGCACGATCTGTTGCACAGTCCCCATTGTCCAACGTCCAAAGCGGTAGATGGTCGCAGTATTGCCATCTTATGTCAGGATCTGTTGTAAAGCACCAAATCGTTTCCCCCCATCCACCAGGATTGCGGCAGTAGTTCTGGCGCAAGTCGGCATCTGGGTAGGTTGACGGGTTGAAAATTCCCTTGTCGTGCGGTTCGTTCACATCCCAACGTTGGCACGTCACACCACTCCTTGTCTCTGTCTGGCAGCCACGGTAATCTTCACCTTTCCCAGTGATCTTTTCCGCACACATGTCCTGCAAGCAGAGCCTCCAACCACCTGCTGTGATGGAATAGTCCGAACTCCATCTGATGGTCCCTGATGGCACTATAGCGTGAGGGGCAATATTTCCACTGAATTGCTGGCCGTTGACTTGCAAGATGTCATAGCCTGCTTCAGTCTCGAAGCTATCAACGCTGATTTTCTTTGCATTGCCCGACTGCACTTGGATTTCGCAGGTTTGACTATTGCGATAATTTGAAGGATAACGAGGGCTCTGTAAGCATCCATCGTCGTCAACTCGGCAGGACCCGGAAGTCACTGTCCAATCGGCACCACAAAGCTCTAATCCAACCAAAAGCCAGAATAGCCGCTGCATGGCGGCAATCGTAGTGCAGTTTACGTACAGAC
>ERZ1738535.118-NODE-244-length-10016-cov-26.751029_pt1 | contig 10016 bp, 1 predicted proteins | sample MGYA00581728_ERZ1738535 | MGnify/ENA primary metagenome ERZ1738535 (study PRJEB40740, sample SAMEA7388099) | Antillogorgia elisabethae | biome: Marine coral reef biome; feature: Environment associated with an aquatic invertebrate; material: Seawater | host... | reverse complement strand
GTTTTCATTTTTTGGTCAATGTTCACTCCCTGTTTCAGGAAGGATGCACAATTTTGACTCATATGTTTGACAAGGTTTGAAACCATCACCACCACCTGGCTACACATTGCTCTATGTTTCCCTCTCGCCTCCCGTATCGTGGCTCCAGCCGTCCTTTCTTTTCGACGGTTTTCGGCGTCATAAACTGTCGTCGAAACCGCCGCTTTCATACACGATACGCCTTCATGTGGCTGGTTGCAGGTTAGTCCCGCGTTGTTTTCGATAGGAAGTTCACTGAAGGTGCTTCCGTAGACGAGATGCTTCGTGGATGGCTTCGCACTGGCCTTTTCCTGGCCGCCGTTCTCCCAGGTTTAGCATCCGTCTTGGAAGATGAGGAAGCTCCCTGGATGGATTCTCCAGGTGACTTAGAACTCACGAAAGAAGAGCTGGCGGAATTTCAACGTCTCGCTGTGGAGCGCCGGCTTCAGTACATTACAACTCTGGAGGACATGCCCCTTCCTGACAATCATGTCTTGTCCATGGTTGAAGAAGGAGGTGCGACCTCTTGGACCTGTAGTAGTTTCTGTACCTCCATCGAAGGGGCACATGCAGGCGCCAACTATACCACCTTGGAGATTGGTATCCCTGGAGGCACCTTTCAGTTTACTGATCAAGTGCACAATGCGGCCAGACTCAAGGTGGTGGACAATACCATGACAGAGCCGCAGGCACGTAATGGTCAATGTCAAGTTGGACAGCCTTTGGTGGCGGAAGCTTCGGAAGTGGAGAAGTCTTGGGGTCAATCTTTAGGGTCAGCAACCACCGTGGTGAGTGCAAGCACCTTGAGGGCAGATGATACCCTGGTATTTAGGATGGGCGGCAACTATCGCTTGTGTTACTCCGCCAACGGCACTTTCGGCTTGCTTCAAGCCGATATCACGCGTCAGAGAATAGAAGTCAACGGGATCTTTGACCGATCACCCAGTTGCACCACGACAGATTGTTTGAGCCGTCGACAGTATCAATGCTACATGCGCCGTGAAGAATTCAACACTGCCGATGGCAAGTATGGTCTTCAAAGTTCCTGTGTGGTTGACTATTCCTATGCGGGTGCTGGCTTCTTTGGACCACCTGGACGAGGCACCTGGACAGCAGAGTTCGCCACAAGCCATGATGAAAGTGGCATGGTGACGCAAGTGCAGGCACAGCCCTGCGCTTTTTCAGCGCCGGCCTCCTTCATTTGTCGGGATGGTGGAGCCTGCGAGGCCGGTGATCCATACATCACACCAGATTCGATGGTGTCTTCAAGACGGATCAATATCCCGACAACCAGAAATGATTTGTTGGGAAATGCCTTTGGCAGCACCACCACCTACAATGCTCGAACAGTGGCAGCGTGCTATTGCCCGGATAGGAATGGGTGCACCAACACAGTGGACTTCATCCAGCAGATTGGTATCCTCCATTTCTATTTGAGCAAGGTGTGTCATGCAGGCAACGCCGAGTGCAGTGAAGACTTCACCGGCGTCACCGGGCAGTATCGTTTTCGAATTCGGGTGGAGTGCCCTAGCGATGCATGCATGAAGACTGATGAAAATCGTGTAAAGCTCGTGCAGAAAACACTTTCAAATGATTTGCCTTCTTGGGATAGTGGCAATGGCTGCCGCACTGGCTTGCATGGAATCATCTCGGATTTGGAGGTGCTTCCGTCCACAAGCTATGTCCCCATCGACGGTTCGCCAACGGGCGTGCTGAATGAGCCCAATTGTGATGTTGGCTCACCGGTGGGCTGCAAACTCTCAGGAGGATCCCGACAAGACTACAAGACCTTTGGCGGGACCTATGGCTTTCGTTTCATCCTCGGCACGAGCAACCACGAGGCACGTGGGTTTCACACCTCTAAAGAGGTTGATGTTTGTTACTGCAATAGCGACTGCAACACTGGCTCCAACTGGTTCAAAGTGGGCAGCATGCGAGTCAGCTCAACGCGACTTGTCAGTGCTGCTACATCCAGATCGGAATTGCCAGCGCAATGGAGCGTGGAATTTGTGAACCAACCGGGCATCATCGGGCTTCACCGGCCCTATGCAGATGGAGGCGTCCTTGGTTTGCAGGAGAACAGCCTCTTGAAGTTGGTTCCAGACAAGGACAAAGCAATCGGTGATGATGGATGTGCTCTTTCTGGCTACAACAGCCAGTTTTCTCAGGGCCTTTCAAGTGAAGTGGCTGCCTCGACCAACTATTTGGGCAAGCTACAAACACAGACGCCGCCAGATTTGCAGAAAGTGGTCTTCAACTCCAATTCTTTTGTGAACACCATTACGGTGACCGAGGCGGGCACTTTGGCTGTGTGCTACTGCGCCGTCACGGTGGACAGTACGTGTCCGGTTCCTTCCAATTGGAAGTTGGTGACGCATCTCACAGTGAAGGGACCAAAGATCAATCAACGTTGGACCTTCTCCACCAACGTGGTCTTCCGCTTTAGCTACGAAGGCTATGGATTGACTTCAGGTGACACGATTCGAATCATTTCCTCGGACGGTAAATGCACGGACAACAACTACAACCCCAATACTGCAGCCTTTGCTTACACGGCCCTCAAGGTGAAATGTCCAGTGCCATGTAGCGAGGTGACCTTGACCAGCGGCGCAGAGGTAGGGGATTTGAGCACCAAGGTGTTTGGTGCAGATGCCTACAATTGTGATGTGAACAACGAGAATTGTCAAACCAACGATATCACCAGCATTACGGTGATCAGCGCCACTCAGACGGAACTGGTTTTTCAGAAAGCTCATGGTTTGCAGACTGGAGATGAAATCACTCTGAGCTCGAACATTTTTTGTGCGGCAGGAGATGCCGTGTGTACTGACGAGATGTTGACGGCATTAAAAGGTGCCTTTCCCTTCGCTGACGCTGCATCCAACAGTGGTACCGCACCGGAGTCCTATTTGGCAGCGCACAAATTTACTGCTGATTCTGCGGATCCTTTGAAGGGTTACATCCACATCGGTTGGCCCACTCCTGCACCTATGTTTAGCATCATCTATGCTGGAGCACGACCTGAGATTGGTTACATTGGTAGGGGTGGCCTATGGACACACCACAGCCGTGCCCAAACGCGGGAGGAAGTCATGGCCACGGCAGAACGTGCCAATCTACGAGTGTGTTGGCGCTTCGGTGGTAATGGTGCCAAGTATGTAGAAGAGATTGGAAAGATGACCATCCGAAATCCCGCCACCATGTTGGGAGCAACGATTAGTATGAGCAGTGCTGCCCGCAAGACGGCAGTGCCAATGATTCTTACCTTCACCACGGCCGGTGGTGTTACTGGCATTCGATATGAAGAAGCTGAGGACAGTTTGCGCTTGAAGATTGTGTTTCTTCGGACAGACTTATTGGATATCCTCTATGCAGATCTGACAGGGTCAGAGATCCCTTTCACGGTCTCCAACGAAGACGATTTTGGAGAGGCTTCACAAGCCATTTGCGGGAAACTCTTTCTGGAACTCTGGTCAGCGGACATGGAACGTGGCTTTCCCATGCCCAAGGGATGTTACTACAAGGGCTACCCAACGGGCAATCGTCGGGAGGTCTTTGTGGTCTTCGAAGGGAAGAACGGTTTGCGAAAGGATACCACTTATCAAATGGTCTTCAATGGCATCGTGCGTGAAGACAATGTAGCACCTATCCCCAATGTGGTCATACCAAATGCACAGCTATTGGAGATTTTCCCCATGGATGATGTCACTTCGCGACCCTATGAGGCCATTGAACGTGGCACCGTATCCTTGACCACCGAACCCAAGTCGCCGACGCGGACGATTGCGGGAGCGGAAGATCCACAGTTTGCACCTGGAGGATTCAAAATTTTAGGTGGATATCAAGACCTGCTTCCTATCAAAGCCGGGGACAGCTTGAACGTGGAACTCATGGGTTATCCAACGACGGCAGGGCGCATTCAGGGCTCGGACATTATCCGCATTTTCCTGTGGCCTCTCACACAGTGGCAAACTACCAGTTCATGCACTGCCGAGTGCATCTCCAGCGGTGAGATCAGCTTCCTTTGCGGTCAGATCACCAGCTGCTTGGGTCTTCCCACGGTCCCAGGAATGGCCTTGAACATCTTGAAGATCACATTGCCTTCATGTGATACGGCTGATACATGCGGATTTGATGATTTGTATGGGAATCGCAAAGTGCGGATTCGCATTGGAGGTATCACTATTCCTTCTGGCGGTTTCTTTGCGCAGCGCTTAGCTGCTCAGGTCTCCGACTTTGGCGATTCCCGACCCAACTACGTCCTGTCAGCGGGCAGTTACATTTGGAAGGAGCCCAACGTTGGCATTACCACGGCCAAAGTGGTGTCGCAATTGGGTGGAGGAAATGCCAAACCTTTCCGTGGTGACACGATGAATGTGCTTTATGCCAGGTTGACCTTGTCGTCGACCATCAAAGCACGAGATGACAGTGGCACCGATGCATCTTTTACCATCACCTTGCCAGAGGGCTACACTTGTCGTGACATGAGTTCATCGGCTACACCAGCAGGCTCCAACACCTGGATGGCTGAAATGGACCTTGCAGCCTTTGGCAGCCAGGTGCCACAAGGACGTGGTACACCCACAGATGGCAGTGCCACACATGGTTGGACGGCTTCTGGAAATCAATGCATCTACACGCCAAAACATCCCGATGGCATTGTGTACGCCGGATCCTCCTTAGTGGTCAAGATCACGGTGGATAATCCCAGTTTTGCATTGCAACGAGCAGATGACGACAATGTTTGGACTATTCACTACGCGAATCGAGGCTTTCATCAATTTGGAAACTTGAGGATCAAACGCGAGACTCAAAAGTACCGATTTTCCTCTGCTGCAGACTTGATGTATCAATCCAATAATGCCGTGCTCGGGATCATCACGGATGCCTCGTGTCAGCCTCAAGTGCTTTCAGCCTCCACCGCCAAAGCCGTCTTCCAGGACTTGCATTTTTTCTTCCGCACGGAGCAAGAGGTGGGTCCTGGTGGTTTGATCCGTTTGGTGGCACCTTCAGGCTTTAGCTTTGGCTTGATGTGCAATGCTACGGATCTGCCAGCTCCTTACTATGCGACCCAAGCCAATCCGGTGGATGCAACCTTACCTTTACCTGGCATCATGACGTGTATCTCCCGTGGCTCGGACTTACGAACCGCCGAAATGCGCCTGGAACGGATTCTACATGGTGGACGCGTCTTCGGTTTCAAGATTCGCGTGGAGAATCCTCGAGGTTATGATCCAGCGCAAGTTTCTGGATGGAATCTCTTCACTGCAGATGCAAGCGATTACATCGTGGATGGTACACCACAGACTATACCTTTTACCAAAATGGACAGCACCAGTTGGGGCATTTATTCAAGTTCCACCTTGGAAGTAGCTGTGAGGATTTCGGATTTGCGTCCATTCCTCATGACTGACAAGAGAGCTTGGGTGTCTGTGGTGATCAGCAATCATCCTGCGGGCGACACGGGTTTTATGCGCTTCCGTGCACCTCATGGCTATGTGTGGAACTTTGATGATGCGGAATTCATCTATCAGACCTTGGCCAATACCCTTCCAGAACAACGTGATCGTGTTCCACCTGGTGTGACACAAGACTTCCCAGCAGGCCTTCCACTTCCAAGGGATGGGTCGAACACGTTGATCTTCAGGCCAAGCACCTTCGCTGAGTTTGCCATCTATGGCTTTGCTGCTCCTGTAGAGGTGCCATCTATGACGCCGACAGCATCAACGAATGCGTTCTTCTTTGAGATGGGCTACAACTCCACGGATACGTCCAGTCGACCTGCTGCCGCCTTCGTAGAGGCCCCACGAGTGCGTGCCTTGAAGAATGCCAAGGTGGACTATGCCACCACTATCATCGGCAAGGAGAATTTGGTGCAATTCCGCTTGGAGACCATCACAGATATCCCCGTAGGGGGTGGTATCGAAATCACGGTCCCAGCAGGTTTTCAGATCGATCCCAACTGTGAACTGGCACAAGTCAGGGATCCGGTCGCTCCCTTACCGCCTTCCTTAAGTTGCGAAGCTGTACAAGTGGAAACACCTGGAATGCCTGCGCGTTTGATGTTACGCCTTCGTGCAGATCAAGGATTGCGAGCAGCACACCATGCATTTGCCGTTCTATCAGAGAACCCGCAGACGACGCTCTTGAACTATCCGGTGACGGGCAACTCCAACTTGGATTGTGGTACATTGATTTGCTGGACTTTTGAAAGCTTTCAATTTATGGCCAACATCACCAACCCTTCGAGTGTTCGCCTGGACTACTCCACCGCAGCACAGGGCTTTGACATCACACGACAGATGTTGGAGGCACGAATGCCTACCTTGACAGAAGAGCAGAGGTTAGGTACAGGCCGTGATGATCGTCCTGGCCAAGCGAACTCCTTGATCTTTGCGATCAAACTCAGTCAAGATACCTCGGTGGATGGAGACATGTTGGTAAGAGCTCCCTATGGCTTTACCTTTGAAGAGGAGTGTTTATCCTTCATCGAAGTCTCTGAGAGTGCCACCTTTGGACCGAAAGTGAGGTTTCCCGAGGAGTTCACGGTGTGGCCGACGAACGTGTTGATCACGCAATGTCGAGGTGTGGATAGAAGTGCGCATATCCAGCTGACGTTCCAAACAGGGGCCATGTTGAAGCAGAACGAGTTGTACATCTTTCGTATCGGGATCAAATCAAATCCCTTGGTAACGCCGATCTTCAACCGGTGGATTGTGCAGCTGGCGGGTGAAGCATCTGAGCCCATTGAGGGCATGACGCTATGGGCCTTCACACAAACAAGTGTTGAACCTATCACCACAGCCAGAGATCGAACGTTGGCTGGAGAAGTGCGCACGCAGAATCCGCTGAAGTTCCGCCTACGGCCTTTCAACACCATTGCACAGAATGGAGAGATTCACGCCTATGCGCCGGAAGGCTTCCAATGGGTGCATCAACCTTCAAAAGCATGTACCACAGAAATTCAGGAGCTCCCCTACACCTACTTGGGCGTCTACTACCCTGGCTTCGTTTGGCCACAGAATGACCTTGTTTGCTTGGTAGATGCTGTTGATTCCAGAAAGGTGACGGTGCGATACCGCAATGCCAGGAACATCACAGCAGGTTTAAACTACTTGGCAGTTCTTAGTGTCTACAATCCATCTGAGATTGTCAGTTTGGATCCAACGAATTGGCAAATCTCCAGCTATGCAGCCAACGGGCAGTCGTTAGATTCCTCACATATCGAAGGCTTCCGCCTTAACGAGGTCATGAACGAATGGTACTACTCCAATGTCGATCCCACAGATTCGACTCAAGAAGTGCGCAATGGTGGTGCACGGCTTCCCGCCTTTTCCTTGCGCCTACGATCCCCAACAACCTTGGAAATGGGTGATGAGATCCAAATCATTTCGCCTTCTGACTTTTACCTGCTGGACACCCTTGGGAAATGTCGTGGCTTCCGTTGGATCGACCGAACAGCAGATGTGCCGGTTGCTACCTTCACACCCTTGCCCAATTCGATGGTCGTGTGCAACGCTTCCTCCATTACGATGTACATCATGGAAAGCACACCTGTTGAGAGGGATTTCTACATCGAGTTTGGCTTGGATATCTACAATCCACTCAGGACACCTCCTTTGACCGACAACTTCTGGCAATGCACTGTGGTAAGTGCCAATGTCGATCAGAATGGTCAACGCATTATCAAAGCCTCCAAGGCCTTCCAAAGTTGGGATATCGTTCCGCAGCTCGAGAATCTTCAGGTTCGTTTGTTGGGTCCCAACACTGCGGCAGAGACCATGTCTTCCATTAGCGTGGAATTCACGCCAGTGACCACAGCAGAAGATATTGCCATTCAGTTCAACTCTCCTGAAGAGTTTGACTTCACCAATGCGCAGACGGAGGATAAGGATAACCAGGTCATTTTCTTGGTCGAAGGACCCTTGGTGCGAATTCGTATGGCCATTACGCAAGGCGTTCGTACTGAGATCATCATCAGGAATGTGAAGCTGGGCAAATCTGGTGGACAGACTGACATCTCCATCACCACCTGGACCGGTGGATTGTTACAGAGCGGAACCTGGTCACCTGGGATGAAACAGGACGAACGTCTGGCCTTCCGTGGTGGCTTCCGATTGCCTGGCAAGGTGGAAATTCTTTATGATAAGCTGGAGAACACCTACCAGCGAGATCCGTTCACCTATCCGGAACAATCCTTCTGGAGCACCCAGATGGGCCGCCCTGCCTTTGCTGAGTTCCATTTCCACATCTCTGTTGCCGCACAGGTTGGGGACTTCTTAAAGATTGCTGCTGCTCCTTATGAACCTACACGCAGTGTCTTCACCCTGGTCGAAAGTCCCATTGGGCAAAGCATCTCCAGCCAAAGTACTGTCAAGAAAGCTGTGGCCAACGAGATTACCACGGTCTTTGGTGGAGAGATTCACGTACGATTGTTGGAACCGTTAGTCCCCTTCCGACGCTACGAAGTCATCACCTCTGTGGTAGCGCCCACGGCACAAGCTGCACAGGACCATGGTGGTGCCATTAAATGGTTCATCGAAACTCGAGACTTCGGGGCGTTGCCAACAAACACCAACGACGGCAATTCCCGAGAGTTCCCAATTGTTGAAGAGTACATCTTCGTCGTGACGGCGATGCGCTCGCCACCTTTGGCCATGATTCTTGTGAGTCTAGATGTGACACCTGCCCTGGCATCGCCTACAGCCTTGCGCATCATCGCACCGTTGGGCTTCAACTTTACTGAAGCGTGCATGCCACCGGGAGATTCCATGTACATCTCTGCATGCGAGCCTGGCCAGCCCACCTTCAGTGGACGTAGCACAGCCACATTGACAGTCCGTGGTGCTCCGGCCGTGGGTCTCCCTGGTGCTGTTCGAGGAATTCTGGTGCAAGTGATGTCTCCTGCACAAACGCCGGTGGCAAAGGAGTGGTTCATTGAAGGTTTGGACGTGCTGTCTGACCGACAGTTAGGTTGGGGTCAAGCTGTTGGAATTGATGTCTTACCCATGCAGGATACCGTGGCTGTGTATCCGGGCTTCACTGGTGTCAGAAGTCGAATTGTCTGGCGCTTCCGAACGCGGGAAATGGTTCAGGCCGGCGGCTACCTGGACATTCGCTTACCCTTTGGTTTTGCCCCGGAATGTGGCGCCGGCAGTCTGGAGGCGATTTCCTTGCCGATCCAGGGAGGCTGTCGTGTAGTGAACGAAGCGACGGTGCATGTTTTCATGAATACCACCATCGTCCCAAGAGAATACGTTTTTGCTTTTTATGTCACACCACCTGCTGCAGCTCCATTGTTTAACGATCTCTCCATCATCTTGCGGGATCCTGCTGGTGCAGTGTCCGACGCAGCGGTGTCGATTCCTGGATCTCGAATTTTGGAGAAGTTGCGAATTCGAGAGGGTTCCTTGCTATGGACTTCGACCAAAGCCAACCGTGTGTCGACCATGACCATCAGCTTTGATATCCTTGAGTCGTTGCCTGACTTGGTGGTGGCACCAGAACAACAGATCGATGAAATTCTGATTACTTTGCCACGGAACTTTGTGCACCTCGTGGAAAAGCCCACGGATTTGCAGCTCATGAACGAGAACATGCCATTGAGAGATGTGGATTATTTGGACTACTTCCAGAAGGATCGTTTAAGGATCTCCTTGGAACTCAATCGTTCCTCGTGGGTCACCTTGAAGTCTGGCAGTTACGGTTTCCGCTTCAACGTGATGGTGCCATCTCCTCTGCCCATCTACAACATTTGGTTCATCAGCCTTTGCAGTCCGAACTATCCTGAGGGCTGTTCACAGATCTCAGACCCAGCAGTGATGGCAACCTTTGCTTTGCCTGGCTTCAATCTGGGAGATCCTGCTAATGGCCTTTCTCTGACCTCAAGTGCACCGAAAACCTCCGTTCGGTACGTTGACTCCGCTATTGTCAGCTTTGTGATACTGTTTGCGTTGTGTCAAAACTGAGGGCCTTAGATTCTAAAGACATCTTGCAAG
>ERZ1738535.116-NODE-242-length-10072-cov-13.383049_pt1 | contig 10072 bp, 1 predicted proteins | sample MGYA00581728_ERZ1738535 | MGnify/ENA primary metagenome ERZ1738535 (study PRJEB40740, sample SAMEA7388099) | Antillogorgia elisabethae | biome: Marine coral reef biome; feature: Environment associated with an aquatic invertebrate; material: Seawater | host... | reverse complement strand
TGACTCAATGGAATGTTAGGATAAACTGCGGTGACATAAATTAGCCGAACTGACAGAAGTCGAATAACGTAAAAAAATAGTGCTGAAGACAGGTGACGATTTAATTTCCCCTTCACTTTCTAACATCAACGTAGGCGAGCAGTAGCTATATAAAGTTTGTGTGAGTTGATGCTCGTAGTTACAGCAATATCCTTAACCAAGTGTTTGTTATATTTCCGCAGGGAGGCCAAGGCTGCTGCTGTGTTTCGGCTTCACCGCAATTTTATCAGCGAGCCAGAAGATAGCATCTTTATGTACAAGACACGAAATTGAAGAAGAAGGCTACAGTTCTCAAACACAATGCGAAGCAAATGGAGAAGGAAACTGTACTTTTTACTGAACCCAAGAAGCGAGTACGAAGACAGTGATGATGAGGACTCGATAGGAAACCAGGATGGTGAACCAGACAAATCAAGCAATGTTCAAACATTCTGGAATATTTTCAACGCTAATCAAGGAGTTGCTGTACTTACAATGCCTTTTGTTGTAAAATGTGGCGGTTGGCTTGCTTTACTAAGCATTGCTGGAGTAGCAGTTATTTCAAATTACACCAACAAGATTTTAGTAAGTTGTTTATACGATTACAAAAACGGTGAACGGTACAGAGCGAGGAACAGCTATATGGATATCGGGGATGCTTTCTCGGGACGTTACGGCAGAACCTTAGTGCACTTTGCGCAAATTTTTGAACAAATGTCTTATTGTACATTACTCTTGATTCTAAGTGGATCAATTTTAGAAAAATCATTTCCGCACATGGGTCTTCAACGTAGTGACTGGACTGCAATTGCTGCCTTCATGGTATTGCCTAATATACTACTTAAATCTATAACAGATGTGTCATGGGTGAGCTTTGTTGCAGTGCTGATAGGTCAAGTGGTGTATACTATACTCATTGGCTTTTGTGTGTGGCATTTACCAAGATGGGAAACTGATGCAGTTCCCGATTTTGATATATCTCAGTATGGCGTAGCCGTTGGAATTATCGTCGTAAGTTACGCCTCGCAGCCTTACATGCCTGCCATTGAAGACAGCATGAAAGAACCCGCCAAATTTCCGCAAGTTATAAATCTCGCTTATCTCGCTAACACGGGCGTAAAACTCGGTTTCGGCATAATTGGTTTTCTCACATTTCAAGAGCAGACGAAACAAGTTATAACAAGAAATATCCCACATGGATTTCTGCATTTGCCAATCAATGTTCTGGTTTTTGGTTTGGCGCTTTCATCCTATACAATTCCAGTGTACACGGTATTTGATTTGCTTCAAGATGTAAACGTGTCGTGGTTTCCACTTGCCACGCTTCTTGAGGGCACGGATAGGCTAACACGAATCACGATGTTTGCCGCACGATCTTTCATCATCTCCTTGACCCTACTAACAGGCGTAATAATCCCGCATTTCGGGCTGTATATGGCATTGGTTGGAAACTTCACAGGCATGTGCCTCGCTTTCATCTTCCCGGCAATCTTTCATATGAAGATATGTTACGATAGATTAGAATGGCACCATTTCGCAGTCGACACGTTGGTCGCAGTCTTTGGTATCTTTGGCGCGGCCATTGGATGCCATTTTTCCATTTTGGCTTTGTTAGAGGCATATAAAGACGACTAGCGACTGTGGCGGTGTTTCGAGGATTCAATAAGGATAACATATCATGTATTTTTGGTGAGATCCACCAAGGACACCTGGTATCCATCCTTCACTGCTTAAAACAGCGCCCGATATGATAAACTGATGACCGGAGTATTTAAACTAGCATTGCGAACAAAAAAATCATAAAAATATTTTGAATGCTATTGCTCAACCTGAGCCTACAACACGAATCTACATTCTTCAAATGATCTGCAGCTCATCTGATCGTCATACGAACGAAAGCCTAATTAGATAGGAATATTGCATGAATATAGAAATGTTGAACTGTAAAATTTAAGAAAAAATCAAATAAATACTCTCTTACTCCTCTTGAAACGGTATACTGCAAATAATCAAATAAAAACCTGCGAGAAATAATATGCATGAAACATTTATTTGACGATATGTCTTACTTTATCAATAAATTACGTGCAAATTCTTACGTTATCGTCACCAACTGCTGAATAATTACAAACTGTTTAATCACTACGAAAATTATGTGTCAGACTATGGATGAATCGACTGGTTTTTCGTTGAAATTTAATACTACATGTCTGCATGGTAGTTTCAAGTAGACTTTTTTACAAATGGTTCATTTTTCGTTATTAGAAGCAAGGAAATATCCAAATGTTTAGACACAAATCTATTCTGCTTTTTAAAGCACAATCATTCAATTTTATAGCAATACAGCTAACGCCTATTTCTAATCTATTTTCGTGCTTTCTATTAAATAAAAGTGAAATCACATATGGAAAAATAGTTTTAACTATACAGTGCTTGCCACAAATGCTTACTAAAAAACTTAACGTACATTCACTACAAAAAATTTTCCATAAAATTAAACAGCGGCTGATGTGAACAGCTCGGAAAAGGCAAAGAATGCATTGCTTACGAAAAAACGTTGTCTTGAAGTGTTCCACAACAGTTTTTTAGAGAATGTCATGGTTTAAACTGCCTTTTCGTCTGTATCGACAGCATTGACGACGCCATTTTTGTCATATTGATTATTATTCTGCTGTTCATTCAGTTGCATATGTGAGCTATGTGGTGAGATCTTGCCAGGTTTCACGCGTGTAAAATAATACACTAAAGCAGCAATTAAAGCAATCACCACGACTGCACAGACAACAGCAATAATTACTATCTCCGCTGTACTCAGACCATCATCATCATCGGACTTTGGCGTCGAAGTTGGACACGGTGTTGTCATAATGATCTTGAAAGAGTTGGGATCAACTCTGAGAGTCTGGTTGGATCCAGGAAGAGTAAGAATCACATTGTTTGTCTTCACTAACTGTTCAAAATGGGAGAGAGTCGAGTTGACTGAAGCTTCGTTGGTGTCGTTGCTCGGGAGTAAAGTAAATGTAACAATAATGCTCCCACTTCTGATGTCAACATCCTTGATTCTTGACTCAGAAATATTGAGGAGTTGGGCGAGGAAAGAGCGAAGATGATTAATAAAAACAGATTTTGTTGTGTTTCCACTTATAACTTGACTGTAGTTGGCAACAAACGCGAACTCGACCACTCGGGCTTCCTCTGGTTTTACTGTGTTTTTCGTGGTTACTTTCTGTGTTGTTGGTGTTGCAGTGGTAGGAAGTATTTCTTCTCCCACGAATACAGCAACATATCCCAACTGTGTGCATCTACATTCCACAATACTGCTGTTTGACGAGTAAAAACTGCAACCTGACATCTGCCATTCTTCTGACCCTTCGTGCCATACTCGACATTCTTTGGTGTAGTTTTCGTACATTTCTGCATGTTTAATTTGGAAGCGTAAAGCAACATGATTTGCCAAACCGGAGACGGAAATTTCGGCCAAGGTCTGAGGATTGTAGAGACGTATTGACGCCACATCACTAAGGCGAGTCACGTTCTTCTCCGCTGGATTGTATTGGATAAGAAGATCATCTTTGAACTGAGCGGTTGCTATACATGTCCCAGTACACGTATCATCGGCCGTACATGACCATGATTCATATTGCGCCTTCAAAGTCTGTCCCAATCTATACGTTACACTGGCTTCAATATACTGTGGCGCTGTCGAAGTAGATACTTCCATGAATTCTGTGTCTACAGTCGTGAATGCATGTTTAATTGCCTTCATTACAGTGATATTTGTCTTGGCTAGTTCATACGGCCCTCCAGTGGCAAGACCTTTACATAACGACGGCTCTTGACCTTGTACTGTAGACAAGAAGCTGGCTTTAGCCTCCAAACTGTTGTTTGTATAATCCTCAGGATTAATGACGTTTTGCGAAATTTTTAGAATACCCTCAACCGCGGCAGCTGTTCTAATTTCAATGTTTTCATAATCGACGACAACAGCACGACGACTTCTCTTGTTAGAATTTTTCGATAAAAACATTAAGGCTAAGTTTCGAAGGACTCTAAGAGGATTGCAGTTTGGTTGACATCCACTGGTCATCTGCAACAACGAACCTTTTACTATATCTTTGCTAGACTTATCCTGCGCGCCGCCACCTTCGACTGAACTCAGTACCTTATCGGTAACACCGTTTTTAAATTCCCTTACAGCCTTCGTTGTGTTGGGATCATTTTGATTACTGCTTGATAACGCTGCGGCAATTGCATTAGCTTTGGCTGCGCCTTTCCCCAAATCTCCCGACTCAAAATCGCTGTCTACTGCGCCAGCCAGTTGATTGACATCGGAAGCATCAAACGGTTTAGGCTTAACAACTACAGTCGTTTCTTGTGTCGTCACAGCACCATAAATATCAGATACCTTTACGAACACCTGTAGAATGTGGTTATCTGCAGCATCTCCTTGTGGTAGTAGATCAACTTCTAGAGAGCTTTCTGCACTTGGCGTCCCAAGGAGTTCTTCACGAAGTTCACCTGATTTGGAGTCTTTGATATAATAACCAAATTGATACTTCATCGGAAGATCATCGGCGTCATCGTCCCAGCCTTCGGCAGCGTTCAATGTGAATGTCGTGTTTCCGAAAAATCCCGACGATGGCTCGATCTCCAACGTACCTTGGGATGGTGCTGCATTTGTGGTGATCTCAACGTCAGCAAAGGATGACGAATCATTGTGTTGGGCTGTCAGTTGAAACTTGTAGATCACTCCATCTTGAAGTTTATTTTTAGCAATGACTAATGCAGGTGCTGCAAACAATTTATTTTTGCCATTTTCTTTAACAAATTCTCGGAAGGTTGGAGTCAACGCAATACCATTGTCTTCAAGGTCAACAAAACCATATTCTTCGCTTTGCACACATGTCCAAGTTGCGTTGACAGTTTTCTTGCTGATGGTAAGAGATTCAATGATAAGAACATCAGTAGGGTTCACCTTCTCTATAGCAGGTGGAAATATTTGAACCATTGGTGGACTTCCAGACTTTACAATCACGTCAACAGACGCTTTTTTTTGTCTGCTGCCTTTCTTGAACACCAAGACAAATTTGAAGTTGCTTTTTGTTTTTAATTGCTGGGCGACATTGATGGTTGCTTTAACCCCAGATGGAATGACCATTCTTCGATAACTTCCAGGATTGGAGGGGTCAGGTTCGAAACATGGGTTATCTTTACTGTCATAACAATACCAGTCATATGTAGCAGTTTCAGATGTACGGTCAGGATCTGATGAACGTAAAGCATCCAACACGATGGTCTCGTCTTCACCGACCACTAAACTTCGACCACCTTTAATAACAGCGTTAAGAGGACTGGACTGAACAGAGATCACGACAGTGGCTGTAGTAGCTAGTGTTATATCTGACTCCATAGCTGCAGTGAGAGTTAGTGTATAAATCTTGCCACCCTGCAGCAATCCGGGGGGAATGTAAAGTCGTGATTTATCTGTCACCTCCAGGTTAATCCCCACCGCTTGAATCTCCCAGGTGAAAAGAACCTTGGGTTCATAACCAGCAGGTAAACATTTGGATTGTTCCACTTTGCCTTGCAAGGTTATTCCGAAAGCTGCTTTCATATTCCTTTTCTTAGAGCCGAGTCTTAGTCCAGGAAGAGTTTTATCCTCTCGCGTTATAACAAAACTGACTTGTTTACTTTCCTCTCCAAGGAAATTTTTTACCCTTAATGTAAACTTATAAGCAGGACCAACTACAATCAATGAATTATCTTCGGCTTTCACTCGAGACGTAAACTCAGAAAGTCCTTTCAAATATAATCTGGTCTCATTTAGATTAGCCGTTGCATTTTTGGTAATGGCGGGGTCTTTCGGATCATTCCACATGACGTCATAGATGAAAGTCAAACGCCGACCACCGCCGCCATAGGACTGATCAGCATTAAGACGGAATTTTGCGCAAAGACCGAGAATCGAGGTACCAGTAAGCTTTGCAACAGGTATGGTAGAGACTGTCGGCGAACCAATCACGAGGTTTTTATATATTTCCATAGTTTCTTTAGTGACTCTTTGATTTTGTTGCGTAACTGAGGCGAGTTTAAACATCACTGTATCATTGGGGACTATAGCAGGCCTTCCTCGTAATAAGATAATCATTTCTACAGATGTACGGAAAAAACATTTCGACCTGGAACCAAACAAGCTTACATTGCCTGATGAAAAGAATTCTGAGCAAGAAGTGGAACGGACTTTTGATTTGGATGGGACATCAAAATTCACCACAATACCGCGTAAACTGTTAAAAAATCTCGCGCTTGTTGGAATAGACGCATTCGCGTAAATAGTGAAATTCAAATTGTTGTTTACTCCGAGTCTACGGTCGCCACGACTAAACGAAATTCCTAATGAAAGTCTTACGGAATCTTTGGTGGCTGGAATCGAACATGACACACGCGTAGAGCTCTCGTACTCAGCTTCAAACACGCGACCATCCAGAGAAACACACGCAATGTCTGAAGTATTTACGAAACCGCTGCCTTCAATCACTACTGTCTCAGCTGTATTGATATCTAAGGAGTCTGGGGTTATTGATGTGTAGGTTATGGCTGACTTGTTGTAGACTAAGAAGGTTTCTTCCACTGAACGTATGACACCTGGAGAGTCGAACTGACATTGAATGGTGTAGTAGCCAGCAACTTGCAGTGGAGGTATATTAAACTGGATCACACGCCCGCCACTTTCGGCAAATGATGAACTTGAAATTTCGTGCCTGCTATTGGTGGCATTGTTCACGAGTGTACAGCGAACGCTTGAATAAGTTTTCAGACCAGCACCGAGAACCACAACCTTCATACCACCAGACAAGGGTCCACTGTTTGGAACGACTTTCTTTAATTTTACACAATCCTGGTTCCAACGCGAGTCAGAAGGCAACAAACAATTATCACAAAAATCTCGGGATTTCCCGCCATTTGGTATACCTTCGCAATCGGTACAAGTCGAGTTATCACCGCCACATATCCCGCAAGCGTCTTCATCGTATGTCACAGCTTTATCAGATGTACCTCCGACACAAAAACCACATTTGTTGATCTCTGCTTGGCCGCTACACGTTCCTGCACAGTCAGTAAAGTTTACAAATTTTCCCTTGCGTTGACATATGCCGCAACTGTCTTTAAATGAAAGATCACATTCATTCGCACAATCTTTCAGAGCATTATAAGAAAGATTAGTATTTCCACCTGTGCAGTTACCACATTCATCATAGATAGCCCCAGAGTTAAGAACATTATCACATCCGACACACGACTTTCCATTTCCTCCACAAACTCCGCAAATATCGATTCGTCCCTTTGATCCTGCACGACCATCGCAACCAAGCCGTTGGGCGATCACAGTAACCGACTTCCTACCATACGCAGATGTAGCTTCGGAAGACCTCGAGATATTACGCCAACCAAATGTAGTGCCGTCGGAACCATCCGAAGGGAGAAACACAATTTTGGCCTTTTGTGACGCCTCCAAGTTGTTCCAAAATATCGATTCATTGTGCATTTGAAATCTGAGAGAATAACTGGAGTTTAAGACGAAAGCTGGAATATTTCCAGTTCGACCATCAGTGTATTCCTTATTATCAAGAATGACTTGTGTCCACGCACCAAATGGAGCTTTATATTGCCATGAACCGATACTGGTACTCAAAGCTTCGACGATAGCAATACCAAGTTTATCCTTGTCGATGTCACTAGCCATAGCCTCACTGAGAACGTATTTTACAAGTTTGCCCGAGTTAGGGGTGGTTGTAAGGTTGTAGGCAATAGCGGGCAGGATAATCCGAGGGGTCTTAATTCCCGGTTGATCATTCCTCGGTGTCACACGGACTTTGAACGTGTACACAGTGGGATTGTTCAGGATAACCAGGCTGCCATGAGCGTCCAAGAATCTTGGTAAGCCTTGTGGCCGTTCTTCGTTTATTAAAGTTACTGTTTTAAATGCTTCAGCAAAGATGTCCTTAACTTTGTTCTTCTGTTCTGTAGAACCATTTAAGGATTCAACAGCACCGTTAAAGTTCGTCAGACTATAGAAAGAGCCACGCGAGGCCATTTTCTCTAGAGCGGATTCCAGCAAGTTTTTAATTTGTTTCGATATGTCCTGCGTCATCACAACCCCTTTTAACGCATGTGCTAGAGCAGCAGGAGCATCAAAATACTCTTTTTTCACAGAACGAGAACAATTGCTGTATGCAACAGCAACAAATTTCATCGACCAGTTTCCGTGCACGTGTTTAGCAGACATGAAACGCAACCAGTCGTGTGGAGCAACAACTTTAGGTTTAGCGATAGTAGCGGACGATATTTTATCATCGTTCACCTTCAATATTCCTTGAGATGATTTTCCTACTTCAACGATTGCGATAGCGGGCTTAAACTGTTTAAAACATTTCACAGTTTCATTAAAATCTTCAACAATGTTAGAATCCAAGTGCTCAAAATAATATGTCATATTCTCATCCATCGATTTATCCATGATTACATGACTCAAACTCATTTCTATTTTTTCATCAACCATAAATCCTCCGTCATCTTCGTCTTCACCAACAGTATAGATGCCTCCAGTAAAACCAGTCACATTCGCCATAGGACGAGAGGGATATTGTAGCAAGGCTAGGGTATTTCTTGGATCATGAAGGATATCAGACACATTAGTGCGACTTCCAGAAGGTCCACTCTCCACTGCACTGTACATCAAGATTGCGACACCGTACCATGAAGGGGCGTCTACCAAAAATCTCAAACGAGTAGTGGAGGCCAACACCAAGGCACGGTCTGAGAAAACTGAGTCAAATGGTATCCATGCCTCATCATTCTCATATTGCCAATGTCCGTTCTGGCTTCCTACATCGACACCACGTATTGCAACAAAGGACACGTTCTTAATACTGTCTGAAATCTTAAAACCATTATAAAAGATATGATAATGGTATTCGTTGAGCTCTTGCAAAGTGACGTTACATTGTTCAAAGTCGTCCATATTTACTTTACATTGGCCAATGTATTTAGGGAAGGAATATATGTTGTGATTCAGTCCGAGTTCTCGATATCTGGAGCATAAATCTTCAACTTTGCATGAAGTCTTAAATGCGATATTACAAACATCCAAAACGTTTTTATCAAACAGAATCTTGCAATCTTTAATGTAAATGGTCTTGTTCACCATTGAACTGTTGTAGTTATTCTCTCTAATTGCCTTGCACAACTTATTGACTTCACAGTTTTTGGACTCATTTTTCTTCATTGTTATGTTGCATTTCTCAAGGACGGTGACGTTCAGAGTAACATGACACATATCAATCTCAATGATACTGTTCATTGACCAATCACGTTCAATATCAAGTTTCTTACGGAGTGGTTTACAAAGATCGCTCAATTTACAACTGTGCTTTCCACAGGTGTAGTACACTTTCTGATCTATCATGACATCGCAATTAGCAACTGAAACAGTCTCGTTTACAGCCGAACCATTTCTGTATCTTTGTAAGGCATTGTCAAGAAGATGACAGAGTTTATGGACTTCGCACGAATCGTTCTTAAAGGTTATATTACATTGTTCCATTTCATTCCAGTCCACTTTGCATCCTCCTACCATCTTCGGAAATGACTTTTTGGTATACTTAACAGCCAATTCACGGTATTTCGGGCAGAGATCCTCAATCTTACAATGATAGAATGTAATACCACAAGCATCAATCACAGTCTGATTAAATTCCACGTTGCACCCTTCGACACGTATTGTTGTATTAATCTTGGATTCGTTATAGTTGTTCTCTTTCAAATCTTCACACAAACTGTTTATTTCACATGAGCGCTTCTTTTTGCAAACTTGGTAAACCTCTTCACTTATTCTTATATTACAATCTTTTACATTCACTGTTCTGTTGGTCATGTTTCCATTTTCATATTCTTCTATATAATCAGCCAATTCATCGCATAATTCATGGATTTCACAAGACTTGTTTTCACGATCTTTACTCATGTTACATTCGCGCATTTTGGCTGAAACATT
>ERZ1738535.115-NODE-241-length-10090-cov-7.564126_pt1 | contig 10090 bp, 1 predicted proteins | sample MGYA00581728_ERZ1738535 | MGnify/ENA primary metagenome ERZ1738535 (study PRJEB40740, sample SAMEA7388099) | Antillogorgia elisabethae | biome: Marine coral reef biome; feature: Environment associated with an aquatic invertebrate; material: Seawater | host... | reverse complement strand
TCTCAACACCTCACAGGCCCCATAGGTGCTCGCCACCTCCCAAAGCTGATCCACGACTCACAGGACGACTTGGAGACCATGCCCAACCAGAGGAGGTGGTCATCGAAAACGATTGTTGCAAACCTCGTCGCACAGGACTCGCGTCCGGCGATGGGGCTGCTGTACCGGGCCTGGAACGGGACTGGGAACGCGCTTCCAAGCGACGCGCCATGCGTCGGGCCTGTTCTTCCTCCTCCTCTTCAGTCTGGAGCAAAAAGGACCTGGCAAAACCTTCACCGGTTTGACGGAAATCCTTGACCTCCACTTCGGTGGTCACAGACCCCAGGACAGTGGCTTGTCTTGTCAGGACCGGTCGACGGGAAGTTGAAGGACGGGTCGGCGACACGGCCTCCTTCTTCCGCCGTGCGGCAGCACGAGCCCTCAAGCCCTCCTCTTCTTGTTGTGCTTGAACTTCTGTAGCCTTCGTGGCATTGGACATTTGCTGCCTATAGGCTTCCATGAAGGCCTTGCGTGAATCATCCTCGGCCAAGGCCACCCGCAGCGCGTCTTTGCAGGCGACACCCATTTGTTCCAGATGTGCTGTGCAATCAGCAGAAACCTGTGCTGGCCCCTGCAATTGCCCACGCCACCTTTCTACGACCTTCAACACAGCCTTCTCCAAATCTTCAGTCTCGTGTGACTGGAACAATGCCTCGAGTTCAGAAAGCAAATTGGCACCCAAATGGTTGACTACGTCAATCCGGTCTTCAGATGCCGCCAAAGCCGCCGCGAGTTCCTCCTTAGGAGGTTCTCGTTTTGCTTCAGGAGTTACTGCCCGGGAACTTTCACGTGAAGCTTCCGGCTCCTCCTTTGATTCCGTAAAGGCTTCTTCTCGCAAGTCATGCAGCTGTTGACGCAATGCCTGCAAATCACTGGAGTTGCCCTCAGTGATGCATTCATGAGCCCTCAGTAGCAAATCTCGTGAATTCTCTTCTGTCACTTGTGCTGCAAGTTCTGCATGCGCTGGAGGCTCCTTGAGCCGCCGTTGCCGCCGCTGCAGAAGCAGCCGCTGCCGTTCCTCCTCGTCGCCGCGCATCTCTTTGAGACGTGCCTGCATCTCGTGACACTGTTGCTTTGCTGCATTCTTCTCTTCTGTCACTTCGCCCACCATGAAGCGTTTCCTCTTTTCTGTGCGTTCTTGACTCTCGTCAGCTTGTACTTCCTCTGAATCGTTGGCCTCAATGCTTGTTGCCAATTGTTCAGACATCTTGCTGGCAGCTGCCTGGAGTTCTTCCAAGCCGACCATCTGACGCCAGGACTCAATTTCATCTACTGCGTCATGATCCGAAGATATGACCTCTGTGATGTTGTTCTGCTGATTCTTAAGTCCTTCGCGATGTTCTTGTGCCAGTTCAGCAAATTCTGTGCCACTTTCAACCAACTTCTCCAGTTCCTCTTTACCCGCCTCTGCGGTCTTCTTCCGACGTCGTTGAAGTCCCAAACGCTGACGTTGGCTCTCCTCATCCAGCCGATCTAAACGGAGTCGTGCTTCTGCCACCGACTTCGCTGCCTCTTCGGGCATTGCCTCAACCTGAAACGATTTCGCTGGAGATGGATTGGCCAAATTCAGCAGTGAAGAGGTCAATGGACCATGCCAAAGTTCCTGTAGATCCTGCCATGCCTGGTCTGACTCGCCCATCTCTTCACATTGAGCTATGGCCTGTCTTTTCTCCTCCAGCAGTGCAGTCAGCACCGCATCCTCTGCTCCAACATTTGTTGCACCCGCTTTTCTCCGCCTTTGGATCAACTGTCGTTGTTGTTCAACTTCATGATCAAAGGCAGCCACACGTTGCATGGCCTCTGCCAAAGCTTGACTGGTATCTTGAGCATCTTGCCGTAAGATAGCAGTGAGACGTGATGGAGCTGCCTCTGCCACTTCTTCTTTCAAAATCTCTGCCGTCTCCACGCAAGAGTTCCAGGCTTCCTCCAGTTCATTGCACTTATCCCGTAGCTGTTGGCAAGAAGCTCGCTGCTGCGGAGACCACTTGCCAGCAACCCGCACTAGGCGCTCGCATTCCGACCGACACTGATCCCTCTCCTGTTTCAATGCTTGAATGGCACTCTCATGCAAGAGGGCATGTGCGGCCAGAACTTCTGGTGCCTCTTCTGTCTTCGGCTGCAGGCGACGGCGGCAAAGCCCCTCTCGTTGTGAGCTCAACTGTTCCTCCAAATGAGCCAATCGCCGTGCAGCTTCTGCCATCAGAACTTGGGGATCCTCATCTTGGACCTTCCGACGTGGCAATTCCCGACCTCCTGCGGTTGGTCCATTTCCACGTGCCTGCCGCTTCAGCCGTTGCTTGGCAGCCTCTTCTTCCATCAAAATCAGTCTTCGCCGTGCTTCTGCCAGTAGGGCAGATGGATCTAGATCTGTTGCACCACGGGAAACGTCAGATATCACCAGCTGTTCCAGTTGCCGTGCACGATCACGACACTCCTTGCGGAACTCCTGCAAGGCCATGTCATCCGACTTCTTGAGCCACTCTTCTGCCAATTCAACCAGGTCGGCACGTTCCGCCACGAGTGATGCTAGAACTTCTTCATCCACGGTGGCTTCCTCACCATTCTTCCGTCGCCTTTCCAACTTGGCACGTTGCCGTTCCAGTTCTTCGTCAAAACGTGCCAGACGTCTTTGGGCTTCAGCTGCATCCCAATCAGAGTCATCAAGGTGACCTGTCTTCTTGGTCGCTGAAGCCCCAGCTTTTGCTGCAGCCCCAACTTTTGCTGCGACTTGACGCCGCTGAAAGCGCTGTTTGGCTTCTTCTTCTAACATAAGCAATCTTCGTCGTGCTTCTGCCAGTAGGGCAGATGGATCTAGATCTGATGCACCACGGGAAACGTCAGATATCACCAGCTGCTCCAGTTGCCGTGCACGATCACGACACTCCTTGCGGAACTCCTGCAAGGCCATGTCATCCGACTTCTTGAGCCATGCATCCGCCCATTCAACAAGGTCTGCTCGTTCTGACACCAATGATGCAAGAATCTCGGGGTCCAGGGAGGCGTCTTCTCCATTCTTCAGTCGCCTCTGCAGACCAGCGCGTTGCCGTTCAAGTTCCGAATCGAAACCGGCCAAACGACGACGCGCTTCTTCTAATTCGGACAGCAAGCCATCCTCAAATGATCGTTTCTTCGTGCCATCGGAGCCATGAAGTCTAGATGAATCATTTTGATTCGGTGGCTGACTTGATTGTGTGCTGTCCAGCGTTGCAAGTCTTTCTTGTGCCTTTACCAAGAGATCTTCAGTTCCCAAAGAAGCACCCTCCAAGTCAAACATTACCAGCTGTTCCAGTTGCCGTGCACGCTCACGACACTCTTTCCGAAAGTCATAGAGCTTTGGATCATCCGACTTTTGGAGCCAGTCTTCCGCCCAATCCACCAGCTGCGTTCGCTCCGATACCAGTGATGCAAGGATCTCCGGATCAACGACAGCCTGCTCACCCTTCTTGCGCCGCCTCTGCAAGCCCGCACGTTGTTGCTCAAGTTCCCAGTCAAAGCGGGCCAGTCGCCGTTGTGCTTCCTCCAACTCCGACAGCAAGTCGTCATCATCGAAGGTCTTCTTTTTGGTTCCATCAAACAGATCCTTTGAACGGGCCCGATTTGCAGCTTCTTCTTCCAGCATGGCAAGTCGGCGTTTTGCTTCTTCCAACTTTTCGGCATCGTTACCTTCTCGTGCTTCAAGATCTGATATCACCAGCTGCTCCAAGTGCTGGGCATTGTCTTGGCAAAGATCACGCAGTTGACGCAACACTGGATCATCCACATGCTTCAACTGTTCATCGATCCATTCCAGCAATGCCGCCCGTTCGTCCACCAAGGAGGCCAAGATCTTGTCGTCCAGTCCGGTGGCGTCTCCTGCCGTCCTTCGCCTGTCGATCTCGCTGCGTTGCTTCGCCACCTTTTCGTCTAAATGCTCCACCATGCGACGCAGCTGGGCACGCCTGTCATCAATGCTATCTTCCAGTCCAAAAGCTTCTGGATGTGAACCCTGGCCTCTTTTGCTGTGATCCACTAAGGAGCCATCAACGACCAAAGCACGTAGATGTTCCAAGGCAGGATCACCTTCAAGATGAGCATCAAGCCATGCAAGAAGGTCATCCCTTTTTGTGGAATCAAAACCTTGTGGGTTCTGCAAGTCGGCAGCTAAGTGATCCAAAGCCATCTCCAAGGACGTTCCAGCTCCACCATGTCTGGATGCCAGTAATGCAGCAGTGGTCGGATCTTCACCGGCCTCTTGGATCTCTCGTGCCAACACATTGGCACCATCTTTGCAGGCACTCAACAACTCACCAACACCATGGTAGTCTGCCTTTAGCTCCGCCAACTGGAACATCATCTCATCTGATTTCAGCCTACCATCGAGATGATCCAAGGCCTGCAAACGCTGTAGCTTGCTTCCACATGCACGATGTTGCTCTGCCAAATCTACAAATGAACGGTCGTTCATCACTAGCTTTGTTGCAAGTTTTGGCAATTCCTGCTCTCCAATTTCACTGCGCCATTGCTGCAAGCTGTTACGATGTCGCTGAAACTGTTCCTGCAAGTGACGTAGATCCTTTGCCACCTCAATCATGTCCTCTGATGGCTTTGTGAGATGCCTCGAGTCTTCGTTGACTTTGGCCTTGCGTTGCTCACAAGCTGCTTCCAATTCTGCCAGACGGTGTCGTGCTTCCGCCATAGCTTCCCCTGGATCAGCGCCGTTGCGATGGCTCCGGGAATGTTGAGGCGATCCATCTTCATCAGTGCCCGTGGTAATCCCAATAGCAACCATATGCTCCAAACCCGACGTCAACTGCGCATGCCACGCGTCGTAGACCTCATCTTGTAGTTTCTCATCCAAAGAGTCTTTCAATGTGTCAGCCAGTAATGCCAAAGCTTCCATCTTCTCTTCAACGAAACCAGTCAAGGTTTCTTCATTGATGCCACGTTGTCTCCGCCGCCTGCCGCGTGCCCCCAGGGCCGCCCGCTGCTGCTCCAACTGATCGTCCAAGCGCGCCAAACGCTGCAAAGCCGCGGACAAATACGCTGTGGATGACCTTCGTTGATCATCGCCCAAAGCACTGAGCAGAACTGTGGCATTGGGACTGCCTTCGGCGGCCTCTAAAAGACCTTGGCGAAGTCGTAAGGAGGAATCCTCGCAACCTTTTAAGAGCTGCTGCAATCCACTGCTCTGCACAAAGAGCTGCTGACATGATCCATCATCTGTCAAGGCCTGCAATTCTTCACAGTCCGCACGGCACTTCTCATGTTCTTTGGCAGCAGCATCCAATAGACTCTGATGCAACAATGAATGCCCAGCCAACACCGGTGGCGCCTGGATGCTCTTGCGACGTCGTCGTTGCAAGCTCTCACGTTGAAGCTCCAGTTGTTCCTCGAGGCGTGCCATACGCTTCTGTGCTGCAGCCAAAGCTTCACTGAGATCCTCCGAGACAAGATCGGTTGAGTGACGAAACAGCGTAGGTGCTTCCAAACCCAGCTGACGGCAAATCTCTTCCAACTTATTCCAAGCCTTGCTATCACCAGCCTGCACATGTTCTTGTAAATCCGACAGCGTTGAAAGCAAGGTCATGCGATCTTTGGATGACAACCTCGCCAAGATAGTGAAATTGGCATTGCCTCCACTGCGAGCACCGGATGTCAGCTCCTCATCACCCAGCCATCCTTCCCTCGTTGGGTGGAGGCCCAATTTCTGACAAATCGACGAAAGCTTCAAGACTTGAGCTGGTACTCCTTTTTGTCCGGCCTCCAAACTCTGTTGAAGCGTCTCCAAGAACGATTGCAAATCATCTTGTTCTCCGGAAGTCAACCTCGTCTTTCCTCCCTGCTTGTTGAATGCTGCCAAGTGTGGGTCTTGATCAAATGCTGCTCCGCCATTCCTGGTACCATGTGCTGCCTGGAAAGACGCATTCTCATCCTCGGCCGGATATCGACCGGATCTGACCGCTCCGACAGAAGTGGCATGGGCACCTGGTCGAACTTCTTGCTCTTGTCGTTTGGCACGTTCTTTGACCTCCCGCAGTTCTGATTGAAGTCCTTGCCACAACTCTTGAAGTGCCCGCCACTCCTCACCATCACCTCGCGCAGTTGCTGCTTTGAGGGCTTTTGCAACTTGGAGTTCTATAGTTTCCAGCTCCTGTTGAACATGGATCGATTGTCCCAGCGTCAGCATGGGATTGCTTCCATCATCCTCTGCCTGCTGCGACCTAAGCCGTGCCAATTCATCTGAAGATCGCAAGAAACGAGCAGCTTCCAAAATCTCTGACGTTTCGGACGTAGGTTTTCCTTTTGAAGAACTATGAGCCGTCGCTCTCTTCGGCGAGAGTCTGGAAGCAATTCCTAAAGAAAGGCGACCTGAAGTGGAAGGACGTTGCGTTGGATCAAGTGCCAATTCTGCTTCCAAATCCTCCAACTCCCTTCGTAGTTGCTGCCACTGGCTGGACACATTTTGACCCGCCACAAGATCAACATCCAAGGTGGATAGGTGACTCTCACCTGCCTTGACTGCTTGAAGCAACTTCTCAAGGTCCTGTTGCTGAAGGTGTTCCCGTCCAGCTTTGAGCAGTTTGCCACTGGGAGTTTCTGAGTCCTGTTGACTAAGACTCTCAGTTCTCAACTTTTGCCGGAATTTCTCCACATTCTCCTGTAAAGCAGACACTTCAGCTGCTGAGGCCGATAATTCTGGACTCAAATCCTTTGACTGCAACGGTTGGGTGTGGCTGCGCTTTGGCATCAACTTCGAACGTTGCATTGCCCAACTGGAAAGGCGACCTCCGCTATCTCCTTGCGACTTCTTCTTCCGAGCCTCTTCCAAGTCATTTCGCTGCTGCGACCACAACTTCTTCAGCTGCTTCCAAGCTCCACGTTCATCATCATCTCCTGCTTTGGCCGCTGCCTCAAACACTTTTAACTCGTCCACGAGTTTCTTCTCCAAGTCGTCCAGCTGTTTGTTGTCCTGTGATCCCTTCAATGCTTGGGCGAAACGTGCAGCTCTTGAGGCAGCCTCCTTCAAAGATTTTGACCAAGCAAATCCAGTGGCCTGTGTCCCTTTTCTTCCAACCTTTTTCGGTGACAATGGCTCAGCCATCTTTAGCCATGTGCCTGAAGGGACTCCACTTTCTTCAAGTTTGGATTCAATTGCCTCTTTGAGCTCCTTGATCTCCTTGGAGAGTTGATCGGTATAACCTGAAAGGTCACCTTCTTCTTTAGCCATCTGAACATCCTGCGCCAGTCTCATCAAGTTTTCATAGCCGTCCAGCAAGTGTCCGGCCGTGATCAACTTGTTGTCACTTGAATTCAATTCTTCCATCCTGCTCTTCAACTGGTCCAAGGAAATCTGGAGCTTGGAAGCCTTCTGTAGACTGGCAGTGACCATGGCAGATGGAGCATCACTTGTATCAGTTTCGACTGTTTGACCACCTGCCAATGCTGATACCTCTAATAGTCGCACACCACTCTGTAGACGTTGCGAAAGATCCTCCCGGAAATCCTCTTCGATGGCTTTGGCCTCCTCTTCTGCGGCAAAGATGGCTTGGCTACGATGCAAACGGCCGCTTTGACGGGCGTGCCAAGCCCAGGCTGAAGTGCGTAAGTTGCCAGGTAAGGCACTCCCGAGCGTTCGCAGGATATCTTCCACATCATGCAGCAATCGCCATTTGTCTCCCTGTCGAGTGCTAGGTGACATAAACTTCTGCATGGCGTTCGTCAGCCGCCCAGCCGCAGCCGCGGCGCTGGAGGTGCTCAGGCCCGGCTGCCAGGTTCCTTTGAGAATTTGTTGTACTCCCATGGAAGTCATAGGCACTGACTCTTCCGCGCCACTAAATCTCGGGCTACCTTCACTCCATGGTACTGACACAAGTTCCGGTTCATCTGTGTCATCCACATCTAATTCCACGGCATGAGGCTCCTGACCAGCCTTCCAGTTCTTCTCATCAACCTTCGATTTCTCCGGCACCGTTGGGAAGCCCCGATGTCTCCTGAAGCATCGTGACCAACAGGAGCAGAAGCTGCGTTGAGGTGCATCTGCTGTGCTGGACAGGTTTGGCTGCTCCGCCACTGCGGCGTCACGTAAGTGGAAGTTACGGATATGGCCAGTGCCACGATGAGAGCCATGGCGATGCTGCCTCCTCATCGAAGCGCAGCAGAAGAAAGGCAACATGGTTGCTAAAATCAGCGCCAAGCCTGCTGCTAAAATAGCATAGCTCCAAAGCGGCTGTTGACATGTCGGACTATCCTGGTTGACTTGTTGACTTGGAACATCACACAGCTCCTTGAAGGTCCAAGGATACGTGGCACAATCACGTCGTAACGCCAGTGGAGCAACCGCATCCAGGGAAGAGACCTTGCACCAAGCATCCACCAAATTCACACAAGCATCTTCCGAGAGCACTCCTTCTGGTACTTCGATCGCCGTACACGGATTGGTGCTGGACAAGGTCATTGATGTGCTCGTGGTGGATGTTTGTGTCGCAGTGGTGATGGATGTGGTAGAGGTGAAGGTGACAGTGGTTGTTGTGATGGTAGGCGGGGCGGTTGGTTCTGTGGCTTGTGGTGGAGTGGCACCCTCTGGAGGTAGCTCCTCTGCCACGAAATCATCTGGCAACTTGCCGTCCGCCTTCGCTTGGTTCACCTCCTGACGTACGAACCACGCTGCCTGATCCGGCGGAAAAAGCCAAATACAATGGGAGAAAAGGCTATGGGAGGCATACCATTGCTTCACCACCCAATCCTGAGTGTCCATAAAGCAGGTGTCACATTGATCTTCCGTACAAATGCGACACTCTTCCCAAAGAGTAAGGAACAGGCAACCCACGTTGACGCAAACGTCGGGCATCGGATAAACACTTAAGGCGCTAGGTCGTACAGGGGCTGCACCACGTCGTTCCAAAGCTGCAGAATAGCTGAGGGTGGAGACTTTCCCCGTGGCCATATCCAAATGATCGATGCGTGCTTGCATTTCGGGACCACTCACAGACCAATAGATTTGCTGATAGAGCTGCGTGACGTTACCATAATACGGCAAGCCGGGGCCAGGTTTTGGCTGCACTGCCAAGGCAGTCGGCAAATCGCCCTCGAGAAAGGTATAGAGTGTCCTGACATTACCCGTGGCATAGTTGGCATTTGGACCCTCTTCTAGGGTGGCCAAGGACAGAATCAATTCCAAATGTAGCGTTCCCGATGGTTTCTCAGATCTTCGTATCCATAAAAAACGATTATCGTTGGTGACCTCAGCTACCCATATCTCACCCCAACTGGCCAATGAGGCCACCAAAGTTCCTGGTGCCACCATGCTTTCTGAAGTCCCCATCGCAGCTGTCAGGGCAGTCATCACATCCCAAGACCTGAAGGTGGTCCCGGTGTCGTTATTTCCGTTGGTCCAATAGACCATACCATCCTTGGCCAATAACACCGGTACCACCGGTGTAGAAACGGCCATGATGACTCCGGGAACTTGAAACCAAGGACCTAAATGAGATGGATCACGTGGAGGAATGGAACTTAAGTTAGCCATCCATAATTTTTGTGTCACCTTCGAGGCGAAAAAGAGCACAGCGGTAAGACCACGTTGTGTCCATGCGATGGACCCATCTTCACCGTGTACTCCCAACGTTGGACCAGTTCCATTGCCAGTTTGCAAATCTGTTCTGTTGGCATCGCCAGGCAACGATGCCAACACCGTCCTCCCCGTCTTATCCATCCAAGAGCGGACCAAATGACCACCTTCCAACCACAGAACTTCATGGGTGTCAGGAAAGAACAGCAAATCACTAATGCCGCCTGTACTCGGAGGACGTGGTGCCTCGTTCCCTACAATACCCGAATCCGGCAGGACCATGGTGGAGCAATTGCCGGAGGTCCAAAAAAAATCGGCTCCATCCATATCTGTCCATAAGATCCAGGAGGTGGGTACAGCTAGTGACAGTTGTGCCAAAGAGGCATGCCAGAAAAATGAGAAAAGAATCATTGCGCTTTGGCGTTGGGAAAAATTGCAGGTTGGCAACCTGTCCCCTTGAGGGTCCAGGTCAACGACATGCCCAGCAAGCAGCTATCACTACCC
>ERZ1738535.111-NODE-236-length-10175-cov-37.926186_pt1 | contig 10175 bp, 4 predicted proteins | sample MGYA00581728_ERZ1738535 | MGnify/ENA primary metagenome ERZ1738535 (study PRJEB40740, sample SAMEA7388099) | Antillogorgia elisabethae | biome: Marine coral reef biome; feature: Environment associated with an aquatic invertebrate; material: Seawater | host... | reverse complement strand
ATTTCGTAACAGCATGGTTTGTGATCAAAAGCAGTGACCTACATTTCGCAATATAACGCTAAAAATTGAACTGACGGTTTTGTAGTGCATTCGCCTTTACGTGGTTGGAGTGCAAGATACGCATAAAGGTCCTTTGCAACAAACTAAACAGGAAGTACGGTTAACTTAAAATTAAGACATGTCCGAGCGAAGAATACGGCCTGGACGTTTGATATTTGATCGTCATTTTAAAATGCGTTGTATGTTTGTTTCGTCCACAAATTGGCTAGTTATTGGAGTTATTTTAGTGTTGATAAAACCTACAGTATCTTTAAATCCATCCGGAGAAAATGTTTGCAGCAGAGAGGAAAGATACACAACTTATGTGAGGAAATCACGAACGATTCGAGTTAAAGAACGATACCACACAAGATGTTGGAGTTTGACAAATTGGTTCAAATGCACCAGATACCGGTGGGTGAATAAAGTCCAATATTTTAATGAACCAGTTGCAAAAAAACGCACAGTTTATGAATGTTGTAAGGGATGGAAACAAAAACAAAACAGCTGTCCGATTGCAATCTGTGATAAATATGGTTGCCAACACGGCACCTGTACAAGACCGAACACATGTGAATGCAAGAAAGGCTTCTACGGTCCAGGCTGTAGCAGAGTATGTCCTTCTCACAAATATGGCGCCCATTGTCTTCTTAACTGCAAGTGTGAAAATGGGGCCAAATGTGATTCAAAAGAAGGGACATGTGAGTGCACAGAGGGTTGGTCAGGGACATTTTGCAACATACCGTGTACACCTGGAACATTTGGCGAGAGCTGCATCTATAACTGCTCTTGTGAATCCAGCAATGTTGAGGAACCTTGTGATATAAAGACGGGGAAATGTTTTTGCAGGCCTGGTTACACAGGAGATAAATGTCAAGAAAAATGCCCAACTCGTTGGTATGGGGCAGAGTGTAAAGAAAAATGCCAATGTCAAAATGGAAATTGTAGTTATATAAATGGAAGCTGTACCTGCCAACATGGTTGGACGGGAAAATTTTGCTCAGAACATTGCCCAAGAGGATTCTATGGAAAACAATGTAGTTTGAAATGTAACTGCAATAAATCACCATGTCATCATATCTCTGGAAAGTGTGAATGTGTAGATGGCTATGTGGGTGATAGGTGTGAAAATCAATGTAGCAATAACACTTATGGTAAGAACTGCCAGTACAAATGTGTTTGTATCAACAACAGCACATGCGCATTTGATACAGGACAATGTAATTGCACGGCTGGGTTCAGAGGGGTGAGATGTGAACACACGTGTGCATCAGAGGCATCAGGCAAAGACTGCAAAGTAAATTGCGAGTGCGTTGCTGGTCAAGGAAAATGTAATCCATTTACTGGTTTGTGCAGCTGTTATGCTGGATTCAATGGAACATTGTGTGAACACAAATGTCCACCAAATACTTTCGGTCCATATTGCTCGGGCTCGTGTACATGTGAGAATAATGCTACTTGTGGTGTTGACGACGGATCATGTGACTGCTTAGATGGATGGTTTGGAATCAAGTGTAAAAATCCTTGTCCTTCTGGGCTCTATGGAAAGAAGTGCACAGAGAAATGCCAATGTAAAAATGGTGCGGTGTGTAATCGTTTTGATGGCAGCTGCACTTGTATTGGCGAGTGGCAAGGAATTTATTGCGATGAAAAATGTGGCGAATGGACTTATGGAATAGACTGTACGAAGAACTGCACTTGTGTACAAAACAATACTGAAAGCTGTCATGGAAAAACTGGTGAATGCCAATGTAAAGACAAATATTTTGACCAAAATTGCAGCAAAAGTTATGAATGTGAGAGAGGTAAATATGGAAAGGATTGCAATCAATCATGTACCTGCAATCGTAGAGGAGCTTGTGACGAAGTGAATGGAAAAGTCAAATGCTTTTGTGATGATGGATATGACGGGAAAAGCTGTGAAAATGAGTGTTTCGACGGAAGGTTTGGTCATAAATGTCTTCAGAAATGTCCCGAGTGCGAAAACAATGCAAAATGTAATCACGTGAATGGATTATGTAATTGCAGTACGTCACCTGGCTGGACGGGTACGCTCTGTAATGAAGGCTGCGCTGAGGGAACTTATGGTGTAGGATGCAGAGAGTTGTGTCAATGTGAAAATGACGCAACTTGTGATCACGTTACAGGCGCGTGTACATGTAGTAACGGGTGGACTGGAACCTATTGTCATTCATCTTGTTCACATAACAAGTATGGACAAAACTGTACACTTGACTGTCAGTGTTATGAAAGCAAGACAATATCATGTGACCCAGTTTCCGGGAAATGTCATTGTACGCCTGGATGGACGGGTGATGGCTGTATCCGAGAATGCGACGACTTTTTCCATGGTCCAGACTGTAAAAAGGAATGTCCATGTAACCGCACAAACACAGATTGGTGTGATGCTGAAACAGGAAAGTGCTATTGTTTATTTGGATGGAAAGGTCCAAAATGCAACGAGGTTTGTGGAGAAGGTCACTTTGGTTACCATTGTAGTTTTAAATGCAACTGCACGCCACCGTTCTATAAGGATGGCTTGTGCGATCCCTTTAATGGCACTTGCCTTTGTACTGAGGGACAACACGGGAAATTTTGCAACGAAAGTAATTCTAATCGGGAAACGTCTCTTGGAAACGATGATCCAAATGCAGCCATAGTAATTGGACCAATTGTAGTTATTGTTATCATATGTATAATTGCTGTCGTATTGGTCTATGTATACGTTCGCAGGGGACGTTTACGTAAACTTGAGTCTAACGGGACCGCCATAACAAATGGGCAACATGCAAGAGATTCAGCTGGAGATGGTATATACAACCCAGCATTTGGTGACGATATCGGCGGCAACCCGCTGTACGAGAGATGTGATTTAACTGAAACGTCGAACGATCCAGTGGAATTTGCGCCATCATCTCTCATCTCACCCAATCCATTATATGGTGACCTGAGTGAGCTTTCTGGTCACGGGACCCAGAAAACAGTTTCAGGTTACTCTGATAATGTGTTATACGATTCCGGACCTCAACAAAGTCAAGAATTTGACGACCAAAATTACGCTTGCATCACTGACGCCAGCACAACCATCGATAAAGCAAGATAAAAAACCGCTTTGTCCAGTAGGGATTACGTCATAAAATTGCAGTGGAAAGTCACGTGGCGCACCAATTAGAAATTTCATAAAGTTGCAATCGAGAACTGTGCTAACTGTTAATCATGGTAAGTCCTTCAGTAATCTTTTTCATAAAAATATCATGCAGTTAATTAAGTATTATGACTTAAACATCACTTTTTAAACTGAACTAATCTATGACACAAGAAAAGTGCCTAAAAATTGTTATTCAGTAATACTTTTTCAAAATGATATTCAAATGTTATATTAATAGCATAATTTGTAACTACAGTATATAACTGTAACTGCAACAATGTAATGCGACAAGTTTAATTCTGTCTGATGAGGAAACAGTCACAGGGCCAAAGTATATTACCTTTACCTGTTCAAGTTTGATGAAAACACAATTTAACAATGTTGTACTGCTCCCGTTCTTGTCAACAATATTGAAAAATATTAATGGGCCGATTGCATCATAGACAAAATTTTTAAAAATATTGCAATAGCAAAATTCGTCACCACAGCATTAAAGAGCGTCCTAAATTTAGTAAAATTGCAAAGGTTGGTTGCGAAATGTTGTAAAATGCAGGAAATATAGGCCTGCAAGGTTTGCAAATTTTGTGTACTTTCGTATTACGCGCCGAAAGCTGATACCACTACCGAGAAAACGGCTATCAATTTTCCTGTGCGTAATACGAAGGTGTGCAGGGTTTGCAAACTTTGCAGGGTCGTATTTTTCGCATTTTGCACCATTTCGCAACCAGGCTTTTAAGATGTATTTTGCTATTTCAATGATTTTAAGAATTTTGTCTATAAAGCATGAATAGAAGCCTGAATCGGCTGTGACAATGCTAAACAATATTTTTGATATCATCACTAAACAATGTGAGCAGAACCGTTTGATTGTGTGTTCATCAGCCCTTGACAAAACATTAATTTTTTGCCGTGTAAAAAAGAAACAAACAGATACTTTTAGTGTTTGAAATTATACTCAAATATCTGGAGACGAAGGATTGTGGGCAACATGCTTTTTATGACGTCATTTCTAAACGCAAGGGACTATCATTAGTTGACAAGGATAATGTAGAATGTGATGAATAAGCAGGGGAAAATGTCGTAGAGTAAGCCGAATTTTTTTGTGTGTTCTCCTCGAACGCAATAGATGATGTGCCTGGATGTATAGCGAACGATCTCGCGGCTTTTAAATTTTATACTTAACGGATAAAATAAAAATTTAAAAAAATATATTTCCAAACCCGATGCGTCAGACGTCATCCAACAACAAAGTTTTGATGTTGAGATGAACGAATGTCATGACATTTGACGCTAGTTGCGTTGGTCAATGGTTTGGCCTTGCTTTATTGAAGCTTTTGAAGCATCGTAAATTATTAGATGCTCAGGCCCTTGATTTGACGGGCATCCGTTAGAACTGACAGACCCCTTACGCTCAAGTCAAAAATTTCAAAGTGTCGTCACCCAGATGACCTCAAAACTTGTCAGTACAATATTTGAATTGACCCCTGGCTGACATTGAAAACTTGTCTATTTATCTGCTTTTATATGACAGCCACAAAGAGATGACATTGCTACTGAGTCCTTCAATGATATATTTTTGGTCTCTGGTAAAAGTTCTTGGTGCCCGGCATTCCAACGTATAATGTTTGCATAATATAACTTCGTTCTTTCGCGGCAAGTACTAACAGTAATATTTTGGCAGCCTTGATGTTTTGTGGTGTTATTAAAATGAAACAAAGTCCAGTAGAAGGTGAATTAGCGAATAACATGCGGCTAAATATAAGTAACGGAAATTAAAAACACGTGCTTAGCTACTCGTAATTTCGCCGGGGGGGGGCGTTTACTTTTTATGTCTCCGATACGTCACCAGCGTGTAAGCGTCAGTGAGGTTGTGAATTTATGCAATTCAACTTTGCCTTGAATATATTTGAACCCGAATGGGAAGCGAAACACGGCAACTTGCTGTTTTGATCGGCAATCGTTATATGAACGATTCTTGTCCTTCACCGGATCATCTTGATCGGTTTCCACCAACGCAAAAACGCATTAATGATGAAACGTGGGAAAGCTGCAAGCTATAACAGCCGTTGGATAGCGATAAAATTCGTGTTGCAGATATAAAAATACTTACTGGGTGCCCTCACGTACTGTACTTGTGACAATACACAAGATTTACATCTATCATACAACGTTTATATTATACGCGAGCGTTAATTTTCGTGAAAAGTATTTATACAACAGCATGAAAAACAAGAACTTTGTATCTCTCCCACGTATAATTCTATAACCGTACAGATGAAGCACTTGAAGTACAAAAATTGCTTTTTAATTTTTTGGATTGTTTTTTTATTTTTTAAATATGACTCAGCGTGGGTGTCGTATACGCACGAGTCTTAGTAATTTCTGAATTAAAAAGCTCTGCATGCATGGGTTGAAGTTTAATCCGGTGATTTCGTCCATGTATCTATGTATGTGTAATTATTTTGAAATTGCGGAAAAGAAAACGCTTGCATGTTAAAACAGGCAAGATTTAGGAAGAAATATTAGGTCCATATAATTGAGTCGCTTTTATTTAACTCAGAGTCAAGAATTTTTCAGCCCTGATTTCTAATTTCTACTCTTTTCTGCTAAATTAAAAGGCGTACTTACCAAACAAATTGGGAAAATCGAAACAAATTGTTTAAATAGTGAGCAATGTACACGGAAAAATCTATCCAAAAAATGAGAAAAGCGTTTAAAGAATAGCCAACTTAAAGTCAGGAATTTTGGTGTACTGATACATTAAAAGTTTACTTACACAAATTATTTAAATCGTAAACAAATGTACAATGTACAGGAAAATCAATACAAAAAATACGGACGGAATTCTAATTTAGTCGAACGGTCACAAAACTACAGCAAATATACCATGATATTGTCTTATCTACAATCCTGATTATTGTACAATCGCACATATTAGCTCACAGATTATTTGTAGCGTATGCAAATAGATCAAGCGGAAAGCTCCGGACGGTAGCCGTCCAATCGACAGGTGGCAAGAGCGAATGATCGATGTATATTCGTGGAACAATGCCGCCGCGTTTCGACGCGCTTTGAATAAATGTTCCTTGTGTATTGAATCAGTTGAGTACACTTGTCGCTTGACATGCGAACATGGGCGAGAAACAAGAACTTGATAATTTTGCCCAAGACCAAAACGGGGTGTTTAGAAGGACGGTTGAAAAGACACCCGTTGAAGACGAAACTCAAAAACTTTCGACGCCTGCGATTGCTGGTATTGTTGTATTTGCGGTCGTCTTCATATCCGCAATATTGATGTTCATTTTTTACCGGCGAAGAAAGAGCCAAAACCGGTCGACGTTTAATCGGAAATCACCGTTGCAAGCCGTCAAACATAGTCCAATCACCGTGGAAACTTCCACGTACCAGTTGACTAGCGCCAGACCCATTCCTGCCGCACCAGACTACAGTAAGTTTGGTCTGGGCAGAAGGACATCGAATAATAATATGCTGGATAACAGCTCAAGCGAAGAGGAATCGTGTGGTACCGAAGAATTGGCACAGAAATTCGACTGGAGTTCGCCTGGGCGATGCAGGAAAAATTTTCCATCGGACGAGGACGTCGCTGATATTTTAGATGAGGACAAAACAGACGCGGGCCAGGACGATATCAAAGATGAAGTGACTTACCCCCTTGGTCACATAGGACGAATATGGTTTCAAGTAAGCTATCAGTCTTCTGTAGAAAAGCTTCAAGTTAACGTTTTAAAAATACGTCACCTCCCGCTACGGGATGATTCGAATAGCCCCCCAGACCCCCAAGTTCGTCTCTACCTTTTGCCGGATGACCGCTGTCAGCATCAAAGCGACGTGAAAAGACGGACTCGGAATCCTGATTTCTTTGAGGTGTATAATTTTCAAGTCGCCCGCGACCATCTACGGCAACGTGTCCTGCGGTTGTCCGTCTACGATCATGGCAAAGGGCGTCGTGGTGACGTCGTTGGTCACGTTTTATATTCACTTAAGAATGGTAAATTCGGTGAGGAATTATGGCGCGATTTAGAAACCCTTTCAGAGGTCGAGTCAAAACTTGGAGACCTTCATGTATCACTGGCGCACTATCCAGCATTGAACAGACTAACTGTAGTTGTTCTAAGAGCGACCAATCTTCCCCTTTTAAAAGAAACAAGAAATCCAGACTCATACGTCAAAGTGACATTCTCCAAAGGCAACAACGTATTGAAAGTAAAGAAAACGAACGTAAAATCCGATACAACGGAGCCATTTTACAACGAAACATTTCACATCAACACATCAGGCGATGACCTCCCAGCATGCAGTGTGCTCCTTTCTGTATATCAAAGCGCCAGAAGTGACGTAACCACGGAAGGCAAGCTGATTGGTCGAGTATTATTAGGCGGGATGATGTACGCACGTGGCAAAGAGCTTGAGCACTGGACTGACATGTTGTGTCAACCTAGAACACTCGTAAAGTATTGGCATTCGCTAGGAAGATAGGAGCACTGATCCTACGTTAGTACTGGATGGATAGCTGTTCTCACGCAAAGCATTTCGACTATCAAACGCATGCCTCAAGTCAACCTCGAACCATATTAGATTAAATGGTGAAGTACTAGTCTGATATTGCAATATCACTAGATAGGAACGTTAACTATTTTTAACCTTATGGTTAAAATATTGGCATTTACTTATTACTGTATCAGTACCAAGTAACCCAATCACTTCTCATTAAACAACTTGTACAAAAACCTTTAAGTGGGCCCACTGCAAATGTTTAAAAAGAACGTAATAAACTGAAAATTTTATTCTGGCCGAGATGTTCTTGAGGATGTTCGCACCTTTGTACAAATGCATTATAGTCGTAAAGCCGTGGTGTTCATTGGATTAATAGCACCAGCATCAAGACAAAAAGTCAAACAAAAGGATGCAGCGAAACGTCCTTTATGTGCAACATGAAAAGTTGATTCCGAATATTCTAGTTAAATGACACTCAAAATTGTCAGTGTTTGATAAACAATGGGCATACCACGTCAAAGACGACGTGAAAATTGCACGTACACGTTGCATTTAATTGCAAGGGAAAGCATGATGATAAAATTAACGTTGTTTGCAGATCTGTTTATTAATATAAGTGATTTCACAATCGTTCATGTTTGCATAGCACTCTTTGGTCACCAAGTAATGGGATATAAATTACGTTAATGATTGTCAATTTATCTTAACAAGTATGTCATCAGCGTTAATTATGTCATACTTCTCTTTAATGAATGGATGTTTTACATTGATGTACAGGAAAAGGTGTAATGCGTATGTACGAATATGCCGCTCAGTTTTGGTCCTCGACGTCCGCGCGTCGTCAATGTAAATTCGTCTATTTTTACTTAGGCTTATAGACCTCTTCGAAAGATGAGATTACTTTATTTCATCCGTCTTAAAGTACGAATCATTCATCGTACAATTTAAAATTTTAATATGGTTATATTTTGTCTATATTTTTCTCTAAGATGGTGCTGCTCAAACGAATAAACAGTGTATCTTTTCTGCGAAATTTTGGAACATTTTAGCGAAGAAAATCTTAGAATGGCTGGAAAACGACAAAATGCATGCCTTATTCTAACTTTGCTGTCGCCAGGACAACGGGCTTTCAACACAAAAGTAAGTAGCAAACGATTGTGTACAGTAGAGGATGTTCAATGTTTCCTAGAAATTTCGTCTTTATGTCATGTAAAAAGAAACAATAGGAAACTCTTAAATGCAATAGTTCGCTCCAATGCGAAAAACTCAGGGGAGCCATGTTAAATGTAAATGGTCATTGAAAAGCTTTAAATTCCAAAACTAGAAAAGTATATGGCAGATATATGGTTGCTATGTTTATTGGCGATTACAAAAAAGAAATATTTGTAAATCATTTCTAATGCTTTACGTGTATAAAACTAAAAATTACATGAAACAAACATACTTGTACGAAAGATATACGATATGATTCTTGGAATTACAACAAATTCTTGGAATTACTACAGGTATATATTCTTGTCTGTCTAACTCTAGTCCATTGAAAAAAGTGGACAATAAACTAAAGGTGGAGGTTTGTAAGTTCTCAACAGTAATAGCTACTAGTGTAAGAACAGAACTCGATTTTGATTCCATTTCTGAAGTTTTTGGTACCGTCGGGAAACTCACCAACACGTTGATCCGCGTTGTTGTTGTCCTCGGTGTCCCACTGAAGAAAGCCAGTGTGAGGGCCTTGATAACCAAGCGTGTGTGAAGGACATTTTCCTTTGTATCGCATCACTATGATTTCCGAACATTTTGGAAGACCTGTGAGGATGTCGAAAACCATAATGTGTGGGAATGCCAATAAGACTAGTGGATCGTTGCGGCAGCAAAAATGCATTTTTGTTTCTGCATCATACACTCCATCAGGAAGATACCCGCTTCTCCTGTTCGCGTTATTATTATCTTCATCATCCCATCTCATATATCCTTCATGAAAACCAGTAGGACATGACCCACCATATCTAAAAATACAATATGATCCTTTGGGCCAAGTCTTTCCCGTGGAAGGATAATTATCTCGAGTTTTGCAGCAAAATCCCCAACCGAGATCTCTGCAAAGTTTTTTGTTGTATGGAACCCAGCCGAGCCTCTTAAAAATGCAGTAGCTTGAGCCTTGGTCATCCTCAGTGTCGTGATCTCTGTAGCCTTTTTGCCATCCTGAAGGGCATATCTGGCTTCTGGGCATCGGCAGACAGTATTTTCCATCAGGCCACGATGCTTCACTGAGGCCAAAAATTGTCACGGTCACTAAAACAGAGAAAGTAATCATTTTGAAAACCAGTTGCTTAATCCTTGATGTGTTGTTCGTCACGAAAGCTGCAAGTCCTCTGGAGCTGATTTCGTAGAGCAAAGTACTATATCCGTTTCAGCAAATTCGAAACTCAAGTCAATTTCTCAGATAGAGTTACTATTCCGTTTCAGCAAATTCGAA
>ERZ1738535.105-NODE-222-length-10556-cov-32.888677_pt1 | contig 10556 bp, 1 predicted proteins | sample MGYA00581728_ERZ1738535 | MGnify/ENA primary metagenome ERZ1738535 (study PRJEB40740, sample SAMEA7388099) | Antillogorgia elisabethae | biome: Marine coral reef biome; feature: Environment associated with an aquatic invertebrate; material: Seawater | host... | reverse complement strand
TCATCGTCATCGTCATCGTCATAGTCATCGCCAGCTTTGGAAGTACTTTTTGTAATATTAAGTCTGTTCAACTCATCTTCAATTTCACTTGGAGAAGAACAACCTAGCATTGCAATCATCCCCTTTTCTTTTTGTATGCAATCCCCAAGAATCTTGATCACACAAGTGACAGTCGAGACCAACCTTTTGTCATCTTTGAGGTCGTGTTGCATGTACAAAAACCACGTTTCTTCATCCTGTACAGCATAACAACTGTCGGTCAAATGATCCAGAACTTCGTCACAATCACGGTCGATAATATGGATCTTTAAGTTGCCAAATCCTGTGCACTTGGTTTTAACAGACGTCTGTAGTTTCTTTATTCTTTCCACAAAATGTCGAGGATTTTGGTGATCTTGTACTAGTAACCGCTTAAGCCCTTCCTGGAACTGATCAGACACCAACAGCTTCTGAAACCGTTGTTGGAATGAGCATGACGAGTCATGTTGAGCTTCAGGGCAGATGGAAACCTGGCACTTAGGATCTATTTCTTCCCGGACAATCTCATCAAACTTAGCAGGGCGTAAGTGCTCAGGTAAACTATCGATATAATCATCAACGACTTTTTTGAGTCCACACTCTTGGAATGACAGCAGAATTGGACGTTTAAATTTTTCAACAACCTTCGTAAAGCGTGGTGGAACTTTGCAAAGCATTTGACACGATTTGAAAAGCTGTTTACTTTGATCCGGTAAATACAATTCATCTATTCCACGAGCACTTTCGTTCTTGCGGAACAATTCAAACAGCACATGCATTGCATACTTGACTGTCGTTTCCAGTTCTAGAGATAGAACTTCTTCCCCAACTTTTTCATGTATGGAATTTAAAACATGAGCAACTTGCAACGCTGTTGGATGCTCAGTTGCACCAAGACGTTTCAAAAAATGTTCCAGTTCTCCGAATTCTCGGGGTACAGGATAGAGAAATGGTTTCGAAGGGCAGTTCTCAGGCAGTTGAAACACCAGTTGTTTTGCTTTCACAAACGCTTCATCGTCTTGCAAAAATATGCATGAAACATCGTTCAATTGAGTACCAACATACACACAAACATCACTACATTCGTCACTTGGATTGCGACCGGCACATTTCGTGGCTTTGAATAAAAACTTGTAAATGTCCTTCGTGATCTTATGTAACAAATTGCTATCCACTGAATGAGGATTATTTACCGTAACGACGTTTTCTAGATGGTCAAGAACTTCTGCATATGTTGGACCGGAGCACGCAATTCGAAGGTTCTTTAGTTCAGCCATATTGTTAGGTTGTGCCCAAATAGGAAGTATGGGAGCAGTTGTCCAAGCTATAGATCTTTGGCACCACGGTATTGCATCTCTGAATTCAAGGAAGGGAGGTTTCGCGTTTTCCGAACACTGGTGCTGCTTGTGTATAGAGGTTAGTTTCTCCTCCACTTTGGCTGGGGCTATGAACTTGATTTGCGATACTTGGAGTAAAAATGCCTCGTCTTGCAAGGCTTTCTCGAAAAATAGACATTTTACCAGTACTTCAGATCGTTTGCAATTTCGTTGGTTGCTAGGAGAACGTTTTCCATCCTCGGCAACTGTCCTACAAAATTGAAGGAATAACTCGGACGTTATTTCAACTTGAAGCCCAATATCTTGAAGAAGGTCTGACCAATCTTCATCGCAAAATGGCGAAGGCGGAAACATATTGTGATCCTCTTCAAAGATCTTAAACACTTTGTTGTTTGGATCAATAAATTCACTCGCAAAATGAAGATCACCATTACGGTCAGGAATACAGGGTCTTTCGATCATACTATTACATAGTATCTCCTTTTTAGCAAGCGATGGGTAGACTTCATCTCTTATGTATTCCAAATGCTGTATTTGGTTTTCCCTTGTGAACATGCAAAAGTGTTTAAGGACATACTCGACGTAAAATTGGGCAACATTTTGACCAGCTTTGACACCAAGGTCGCTGTAAAGTTTATCAAGTACAGGTAGGGCATCAGAGTTGAGAAAAATACACTTAGCTTGCTCTTGGAGCTCGTCTAGTTGATTGGTAGGAACGCCATAAGGAATAAGAGCATAAGAAAAACACTGATCCGTTAAACTCACAAAACGTCCATCTAATGTTTTATGAAACGGTAAACTTTTGATCATCTGTTTACATTCTTCTAATAGACCCGAGCTTTCGTAGTTATCTTGCACGAACTGGAGAAAGTTGCGAATTTTTGTTTCATGTGCATGTATTCCTAACATGTCCAACTTGCTTAGATTCAACATATGACACAGAACTCTCAAGACGGCTGCAGTATTGTGTGGGTGTGCTACATAAGGATCTGTGACAGCCTTTGCTCTTTCTAGAACTTTGTTGCCAGACATCTGTGTTGCAAGTTGGTCGTTGGGACTATGATTGCTGGAACTAGAATATTTGCTCCCAAAAGTGATTGCCTTGTTCAGAACTGGACATTGCAGATCATTTAGTAGCGTGCGAACGTTTTTTTGTGCCGTGGACTCGGTCCCAGTGACTGTCATATCCAACACAAATTTTGCGTTCTCAATTGTCACAAGTTTTTCGCATGTTGTTGGAATCAGAGGCCATTCTGATAGACAAGCTAAGGACACAAATTCTTCATAAGGTTCGGGCATTGTATGGTTTTGTAGGAAATCCCAAAATTCTTTGAACCACTGTTCAGATAGAATCCCTTCGTCGGGGAATTTCCATGTTGTATCATCTTCGATGGTTCTCAATACTGTGTCCGTGAAGACGTGCGACAGTAAGCCTGCAGCATCTTGCACAGTGAATTCGCGAACTATATTTTCGTCTGATTTGATTGCAGTTCGTGGAATATAACAGACAATCTTAAAGTGAAGAAATCGGTGTAACTGTGTTGAGAAAAGATCTCCAAATTGTGAATGGAAAACAGGTTGATTTGGATCAAATACTTTAAGGTAACCGTCTTGGGTTAAAAGTAAAGGCAAGCCTTTTAACTGCTTGCCAAATTCTTCGTCTTGACTACAATACTCTATCAATGCTGACAATTCCGAAACAGTTTTGACAGTGGTGCTTTCCAGCTTTTTCGGAAGTTGCCCAATTTTGCAGGTAGATTTCTCGGACTTAAACTCTCTTAGGAAACCAACGACGCTTGGGGGACATACTTCATGCAATGGTATACCAGCTGATCGAAAGCCACTGTATATTTGGTATGGAGCGTGGAGCAAAACAGGGATACCAATTCGTATTAGCAGGTGCAAAAAATTATTTTCTTCATTGGAACGAATGAAATATACTTGGTCAGGTGGGAGCCATCTAGTGCATGTGACTTGCACTGGCTCAGATGCTTCAGGAGCATCTGTTTTTGTCAGATAGTAGGACACTAAACCACCAACACTAGTTAAGAACCCACTTCCCGGAAGTTTTTGGAATAAACTGGTGGTTTCTTCACTCTCTGCAGATTCGGTTGGAACAAGTAATGGCACGTCCGGCTCGCTTTCAGATTCGGTTGGAACTAACAATGGCAACACTTTGGCTCTTGTTCTTCCTAAGTAACGATACAATTCGGTGGTGAGAGTCTTCCAAGGAGAGTCACTCAAAACTTTGGGAAACAAAGCATGATAACGTGAAAGTAGGTTGTCATCGTCATCATTGCCAAGATGGTTTCGAGCTTCCTTGATCAGAGCAGCATAGGCTGGGGGTAAGACATAACTATTCATAAAGTCATTCCACTTAGACTTTGCCCCCTTGCCATCAGTGTCGGTCCAAAGACGTCGTCTGTGGTTATCCAAGGCAAAATGACCGTTGACGTGAACTGGAAGGCCAGTGGTATTCTCAGGAAGGGGTAAGAAACAATAAACTATGCCCTTTAAGAGTGGATGCTTTTTGGTTGAGCTTGAATTCGTCCATAGCCGAGCTGCCAAGCCACCTCGTGGAAGAAGACCAAGTTCGCGACCATCGGGGACATCTTTGCATTTTTCAGTTGTGATGATAGAACCAATGCACTTTAATATTAACCATTTTTCGACTTCTTTTTTATTCTCTCTAATTGAGAGGGTGTAACTAACTCTTTCAGATCCAATATCTGCTGTTGGAATAGTACTAAGCTTGTAAATCTTTTGGCCTAACTCTTGACGCTTTTTTTCATCCCCAGGAGAAATAATGGTCTCGACTCTATAAATTTCTTCTATCTTGTTACTCAGATGAATTTTTGACAGAGTTATCTTCTTAATATGATTAAGAAACAGCAAAGACTTTTGGGCTTCGTCTTTAAAGGTCAGCAAAAGTTTTTCCATGTCAGGAGTGTTTCTGGATATTTCTGATTCATTTCTTTCTTGTCTCAGTGGAAAACGAAACACTGTCGAGCTTTGTAAGTTAAAATGATTAGCCAGATAGCCATCAAGCGTGTCCGATATTTTATTCCGGATGTTTGCAGTAAGTTTAAACAATTTGCCACGATCTCCATCTAGGACATAACGACGATGAGGATCAAGAATCACCAGAGTGTCATCATTCGACAAAAAGCTTGGGCAGTCTGTAAGGTGGTAGACTGAATTGAAACCAATTCCATATCTTCCAGTTTTTTCAATGGTATCTCGTTTGCTTCCAATACCCAGTCTCTTAATCCCTTCGAGGTCTTCTTCTGTAAATGGTCTATCATTATACACACAAAGCGCCGGTCCTTGGATTTCTTCGCATGTTTCTTCTTTTACCGCCACTTTTTTACATCCCAATGACCGGGTGTCGTGTATGAAATGTATCTCTGTGGCTTGAGCATCATCTGCGTTTTGTACCAGTTCTTTCAGTATTCCGTCAATGGGGTAGCCGTCTAGAATTCCCTTCAGTCGGTCAGTTAACTCCTCGTATTGAGCAAACGAGTCTCCATACCCAATACGACGGGAACAAGTCTTCAGAATAACATTTTTCAACGGTTTTGCGCCGAGGGCATGTGCCGTTTGCGGAGGTATTTTTTCGTGGACTTTTAGATTATCGTCAGTATCTTTGAGCCACTTACTTAAATTGACAACAACTTCTTGGCTTCGGCGCAAAATGCTGTCGGTGTCTGGCAGTGGAATGTTGCCAATGTAATTCTCTATATCAGGATTTTGTGCATCTATTTCATTGATGAAAAATACAGCTATATGTAATTCATCGTGTGTCAAAACATCTCCTTGCTTTGTGTTTTCCAGCTCATAAAGAGCATTGATGTAGTCTTCATCGTCAAATCTTTGTTTAACTTGCATCTCTTCAAAGAGATTTCTATAGTCCCTTATGTACACGGGAGGAAGGGCAAACAAAAATGGGGCTCCATCCCACTTTGTCGTATAAGCCACCATCTTGCATTGCACAAATTTACCTTGAAGAAATAACCAATTCCGCTTTTTCAGCTCTCTTAAGAAGCTTTGATTTATTGCCCGCTCTGCGATCCTGTCATTAAAAAACCCGTAAATTTTCTCGCAGATGGATGCAATTGAAAGCCTTCTACCCGAATCTTGCTTTTCATCGTATGATAATTTGCCCCAATATTTAATTGCTTCGTCTAACTGTTGGATCACCAACTTCTCTGCAGGACGACGGTTCGGAAAACCCAAGAAATCTTTCACTTCAGCATTCAGCTTTCCACAACCACTTTCCTCGGATGTGTTTACAATAAAACTGGATGAGCCAACGAGCTTGGCATCCTTTGGTAGAAAAGCATCGGTTGGCGCACAAAAGCGTAGAAAATCCAAACACAATGATCCTTTCCAAGGCAAAGGGTAATCATCTACGGGTCTTGTCAACACTGGCAAGAACTTTACCTGTAGAAGAAAACTACGATTTTTATCAGATTTTGGTAGTTGATCTGTTCGTTTGTTGAGGTATTTGATTAATTTCCGAGAACGGTCAGATTCTTCGAGAAAACCACCATTAGCGACCGACTGAGCTCTTTCAAGGATACCTTTCCAATCTAGATCGTTGATCATGCCAAGTCTTTCTAATATGTACAAGCGGTTTGCATCACGGAAACAATCTCCAACTGGGAAACGGTGATCTTCGTCATCAAACAATTCTGCTGCAGGACTAAACGGATGAATAAGTTCACCAGGCTTTGCAAGGATTTTTCCATCTTCCGATACGGAAATACAAGCATTTTGTTCGAAGAGGTTGCCCTCGTTGATAGATGAAGGATAAAAGGATTGATTTCCTCTCAAGATACGATCCAAACCGAAACAAACGACAGCATCTCGCTGAGTGGGAGTGAGGGTTTTAATCTTTAGGAAAAAGTACTGCTTCAAAAATTTCGTAAAAGTCAAGGTGCGTTTTTGAAGGATACCCCATTGGTCGAATTTCTTCAGAGTTTGCAAAATGTTCCTGGGTAGGTTAAAAACATGTATTCCTTGTGATCTTAACACTTCGACAGCTGTGTCGTATATCTCGTTAAAATCATCACTCAACAAGAAGCCATTGTTGATATTCAACCACATTCCATCGCTGTAAAATAACTTAGACTGATAATCTAACAATACGCTACAGACTTTACGCACCAACTTTTCCCAGGATTGCATATCAACACTGTCACAGCTTGGCCATAGAGTGTGAAATTCGTAATCTTTAACATTTTCAATCAATCCTTTCATACTTTCAAGTAGCATGATGTAAGCTCTGGCTAATGCATCTTCCATAAGTGCTTCATTCCACTCTACTTCAACAGGTTGGCTTCGCATGTTTGTTCGTTTCCAAATCTCAATTCGATTTGACATAATGGCAAAGTAGCCATTCACATGCACAGGCAGCCCAGTGGGAATGGACAATGGAAGAAAACAAAACAGTTCTCCAGACAGGTTAGATGTCACATCTGATTGGTAGAAACCTTTCCTGGGAATTCCCTGAACAACAAATGCTACCCCGCCACAGGGTAGATAACCACGAGCTCGCCCTTTTTGTGAACAACCAATTTTAAGGGAAGCATTCGTTCCGCTTGCTGACACTACCAACCACACTAGATCACTGCAATATTCACGGTCACATCGACTCAGTTTGGATGGTTCCTTTTTCGTCACAATGTTGGCAAGTTCACAGCCAGACGGGTATTCGTTGCTGGGCATTTGGGATTCACGATATTGATCCCACCAGATTGAACACTGTTTAATGAACGGTGCATTGTTCTTCACTTCTTTGTTTACAGATAAAACTAACCGCATCTTCGCAGGCTGGCTCGATTCATTCAATTCATAGACTTCTACCACCTTGATATGTTGGGAAAAAATCAGCAAAGTCGAGGCACACTCGCAAAGACTAGAAACAATGTTTTGAACCCGGTTTCGACCGCACGCAGTTTTGCTGATTTCACTTGATCTTGCTTGGAAAGTCGTGCGAAATGGAAATCGGAACAATGTTCCGTTGTAGTAGAAGCGACCTCGTGTTTGCGCAGTGTTGCAGCCAAAGACACCATTGTACGGCTGGAACTGGTCGTGGTAACGTGTTAAAGACTCTGGTTTCTCAGCAAGGTTAATACGAATTCCGGGGCGCGATCTATCCTTGATGTGACGTTGCAAATGGTGAATATTTGGATCAAAGACGACTACGTGGTTTCGACTGATGAAACTCGGTACATCTGTGAGATGATAGACAGCATTAAAACCAAGTCCAAACCGGCCAATTTTTGAAATATCTTCCACTTTCGTTTCTCCAGCTAGCTTGTTGATATTTTCAAAATCTTTATCAGTAAACACTGCATTATTGTATGCCCAAAGAGCAGGACCTTGACATTTGGCCATACCTGGAGAGAATAGGCTACTTGTTTGACCGTTTCTCCAATCCACCAAAAATTTGACAGTGGTGGCGCCCGCATCGTCTGCGTTTTGAATCAGCTCTTTGAAAATCCCCTCTCCTTCTTTGTATTCTCGAAGTATGTTTCGTATCCGAGTTGTAAGTGGTTCATACTGTCCTGTCTGTTCGAAAAGCTCTTCCTCATACTTTGCAGCCATTGTTGTCTAGCATTAAATATGCGACATTAAATGAAGTATTGATGCTTGCATTCAATTACATGACGTTGTAACTTCTATTTTTTCGCTGCTCCAGATGTTCACGAATTTGTAAAAGTACAATATAAACCGAGAATCTTTTTGCGATTTCTTTTACTTGTGTATTTGGAAGCGCTTTAATTTCGGTTTGAGATGGGTGCGGAACGCTTCCGGCTCTTGGAAGAGCAACATTGTTATTTTTCGTGGAATATTAACGCATTTCGCACAACTTGTTCCGGTTTAGGAACTTGCATATGCAATAGGTAATTTTTAACGATAATTTATGCTGAAAATTGAAAAAAACTTCCGAAAGAAACCGACCTTCCGCGGTCCCTGCAGACACAGTACTAAGTGGCGGTGCCCTGATAGTTCGTTATCGTGTTACGATGAACTCATGGTGCGGATCCTACCTAGCGGAGGCAGTTAAACGAATTATTCATGTGAAACGAATGTGATTAACTCAGTTGAATTAATCGAGTTAAATGTACGCGTCAGCTCCTTAGTGGAATAAAATACGTTAGGGAAGCTACGGAAACGTCAAAATTCGTTAGGAGAAGCTCTTTCCCCATCCTCGGCTTCGCCTCACCTAGCACACTGTAGGAAATTGTACGTCAAACAACCTCAAGTATACAAAATAAAACGCGAGTACTTAATTGTTTTGAATATAAAAATAGGTACGCGATGCGTACATGTTGCAAGCCATCAGCACTGTGGGGGTTTGATAAGGTGATTCTAGTGATTTTCGTGTAAGAAAATGCTGTTTATGGTTCCAAAGAAAAGTAAAAGAAAAGACACACCGTGATTTTGCTTTGCTTGAATTGCTTAAAAAAAGTAATGTAATGAGTAATTGCTGAAGTTGCTCGCAAGGGTACTTGTATTTAAGATTAAACGACAAATTATACTATTAATTTTAATTATGCAGTACTTGCGAGTTAAAAATAAGCATAATTGTTTTTACCAATTGCGTTTTACAGATACGTGTCGATCTATCATAATGAACTAATGAAATTATTCATGTTTAACTTAAGCCACACACATACGTTGATACTGAGATGATGCTCTACAATCGTACCAAATTATACTACCAATCTTTAGAAATTACATCAAATTGTTAACGATAATGACTACGTTTATTAATTATGGTTTGTCATGCATGTAGGCAATAAAATAACAAGCAAGGACCAAAATTAGTATAACTCGAAAGTTTACTAGGGTTGACAAGCATAAGCCAATACAATAAAGCTATTTCCAAAAAAGGTTGTCCTAGGCAAAATTTTACTTCTAAACCTTAAACCTAAACCTTAAAGGAATTGTTTTCGTATGAAGGCATTTACCATATATCTAATAAAGGGATCCATATATGATTTCTAAACTGATGAAAAGCTGCTTCCATTATGCATGCTTAGAATACTTGCAGTTAAACTAATTTTGGTGCGCCCCTTGCTAAACAGGTCTGTTACTACACTATTACACTTACACACTTAAACCCTTACGGCTTTCGTGTTATTCCGTGATTCGCCGCCTTATTGTTGGTTATGAAATCGTAATTGCTCATGGAACCTGAACTGGACAGGACAACACGAGATGGGCAAAAATTGAGATATATAACTGGCTTGCAACAAAAACACAATAAAAACCTTAACTTGAAAGTCATGTCACTTCTGCGCATCTTTTATGGACATAACATTGTGTGCGCGACAGGGCGTGTTTGTTTACATACCTTGTCATAAAATTATGTACGTATATTGAATTTAATCTCTATAATTGCAGTCGATTTAAATGAATTTTGTCCGTAGCTAGGTTACAGATGGATTTTTAGAATGTTGTATCAAAATTTGCCTTGAAATAATCGGATTAGGAGCGCAATTCTTTTTCTTCATGAATTTTAATTTACCGTGAGGGCCCTCACCAATGAAATTCTAATTTAATTATCCGCTCTTTGAGACAAAATGTAAACAAACACACCCTCACAATATTATTTATCCACACAAAAGATAAATCTTCAACTTTAAGGAAAAACTTTTTGTAGGAAGCCGCACCCCGACCGTTGACTATAATTAATAAAAAGTTAAAAAAAATTTGCATTTTCTTCATTGCTTTTTTTTTGAGCAGTATTCCTCTGCAAGTTTAAGGACACTTGAGGCTGCTTCAACAGCTGTTTCTGCTTCGTTTTCGTTAAATGCTTTAGCTGGGATGATATTATCACGTTGACGGTTAGGATAACGGGTGCTTAGATAGTATGTCGCAACTTGTCTTACCAATTTCAAATTTTGGTCATTTAGCTCCCCTGTTTCTTCACTGACTTTACAAGCTAGTTCTATCACCTCGTGAGAGCCAAGTAATTGGCCAGAGATGCCACAGGAGTAGAATAACATGCCTTTTAAGCATTTCTCTACGACTTGGTGGCTTTGGAAACACGCATGAGCATTGAAAGGCGGACCAGATTTAAGAGACCATTGTGCATTTTCTAAATCATTCCTAGATTGTTGTAACCAACGCGTTGCCTCCCCAGGGTTTTTTGGATAATGTTTGTCATCGTCAACTCCGATGCTT
>ERZ1738535.102-NODE-213-length-10796-cov-70.051113_pt1 | contig 10796 bp, 1 predicted proteins | sample MGYA00581728_ERZ1738535 | MGnify/ENA primary metagenome ERZ1738535 (study PRJEB40740, sample SAMEA7388099) | Antillogorgia elisabethae | biome: Marine coral reef biome; feature: Environment associated with an aquatic invertebrate; material: Seawater | host... | reverse complement strand
TAGGCTGTATTCCACTGGATCCGAATCTTGCAAGATGTCTTGAAGATGGCGAAGACTTTCTACAATCATTCCTAGACTCTGAAGCTAGCAAGAGTTTCAATAACATTGTCACAGAACTTATTAATTTAGATGACAAAATAGAAACTTGATATTTTCCACCCTGTCTCACATATTTCCGGTATAAAACCAAGTATAATTTAATAAGCACAGAAATATTATAAATATTGTTTTTTTCAACGATAAAATTCAGCATATTTTTTACATATCAGAGTAGCACATGCATATTACGACTTAAACTGCAGTTCACACAAAATTTGTTAGACTGTAGTACGACTTCTTTCACATATATTTCCCCCCTGTGTTTTGTGGTTGGCCATCTTCGTTGAGAAATCAATGCACACATTGACGTTGTTTTATTAGAACGAACTACGGTATGGCATCCAAGTGACTTGGTCAAGTTAAAATAAACTAAACTTTTCATTCTTGTCTCATTTACGCATGACATCAAGTTGTTTGGAAAATGAAACATATCGGCAACGAAACATAGAAATATAAAAATCTAAAAGAAATGCCTTCTGCTCCAATTAACATTACTCGAGGAAAACAAGGTATCAATTTTTTCTTAGTATCAATCATGGAGTCAGTAGTTCAATACATGTCAGTGAATATTTCTCCATATTTTGAAATTATTTCGTCCAATTGTCGATAATATCATGTCATCACCTATTGGATATACAAATAGACGTGCTATTTTACGCTTCAATTCTCGTGGGTTAAAAGTATAAAGTTTGTCCAAAGGAACTTAAAAATCAGCTATTACGAGGCAGTGCTTGAGTTATTTTGGGGTGTGTCACCAAAAAAGTGAAAAAATTTTTTGGGGTGTCAAAAAAACTGATAAAATATTTCGCGATTTCTTCGGACAGTTAGGTAACAGTTGGGCTTCGCATACATCATTTTTCAAAGGCGCACGATTCTTTTAGCGATACACCTCACCTAGTTGTGTCATAATCAAATTGGGGATTTTGCGTATATTGCTAGTTTCGTTTTGTATTTCAATTGTTACCGTAAACTCGCTTAATTTACCAGTGAATAATCCAGTCTTCACACGAGATCAGTGTTCGTATAATAGTGACGTCTTTTGTATATTCAAGCTGCGGCCGTTATCCATGTCGTTTATCCTGATACAAATTTACCTTCCATTGAGTGCGATGGACTTTGCTAACACGGAGTATTCAGCTATCACTGCTGCTCGAGTCATCACTAAACATGTCGCTCTCAGATGAAGTGTCGGTGCCCGTGTTTGTGACCCCCGTGTCACTCGCAAGCTGCCAAGGCACTACTGCAGATTTTGGACTTGGTTTCTTACTGGTACTTGTTTTTGCACTCTTTTTCTTCTCTTCCGATGCTGAAGCGTTCGCCAGGGATTTTTTCAACGCTTCTGTGGCCTTATTAGGCATGCCAATAGCGATACCTATAGCTCCTACGTTCCATACAGCCTGTGAGAAACATCTTCTTAAAGCTTCATCTGTCGTTAACCCAACAATAAGGTCCTGCGCTATGCCCCATTCCTGAGCTAAGTTTTCGACGACCAGGAACAGCTCAGTCAAGGCTCGTACCGATGGTGGGACCAAGGTAGGAGGTAATCCACCTGTTTCTTTATCCAACATATCAGAATAGAGTGCCCAAAGTGAGTTTAATAAATTTAAATCGGGTCTTTCGTCGGTTGGTAAATTACTTGAAACCAAAAGAACTCTCAGTAACAGACCAGTGGCCATCAAACGCTGTTCACCGGTTTGCGAACAAGCAACAGATACTAACCACGCCCATAATTTCTTGAGTGGTAAGGACCTGGCTAAATCGAGGTCAGGAACCAAGAGAGCTTTGAGTATTGTGTACCCTGTCTCAAATCTGCCCAGCTGTCCACCAGTTACCGTGAACTTCCAACCCCAGTCAGTGTTGGTTGAGTCGGATTGAAACACAAAGTACAGTGTGTCGCCTGGTATCTCGAAGTCAATCCAGCCACTCTGGCCACTGAACTCGCGACGATGTTCAGAGTAGTTTTGCGAAGTTGACATGATGAGTGTGTCACAACTGTCCTCACTGGAGCATCTTGGATCAAACTTTATTGTTAAAGTTGCTGCTCCAGGAATATGTACTTTGTCCTCTTTGTGAACGTCGTTCTTATAAGGATGTTCAGTTTCCTTCGTTTCTGAGGAAAGTTTAACCTCCCCCATACAGTGAGCGGCAGCCAGGGACAGCGGCTTTATCAACTTTGCTTCGCCTTTATTAACCACTCGAGTTACAACCTTTTCAAACGCTTCCTTCGTTTCAATTCTTTGCAGAAGATCCAAAATTCCAATCAACTGAATTTCGTCTCCACCATCCAACACTTCGGATGTCAATTCTTGGTCATCAGGCCATTCTGCCAGCAAACGACTTAGAACATGACGCGCGTATAGGATACACAACGCCTTGTTTACCTTTTTGATCAATTCTGGTGGGCTGTCTTCCTCCAGTTCAGCTCTGAGGAGATTTCCAGACTTTTGCCGAGCCAATGATCTCTGATTCTCGGCAATTTCTTCGTCTGTAAATGAGGGCATCAATTTTTCACTTGTTCTTTGCTCATCTTCCTCTTTAGCTTTCAACGTTTTTGGCTGCAGTTCACCAGGAGAATATCGGACGACTCCAATATCCATCGAGTGATCGTCAGGCGTTTCAGGCATATCTTTTGCTTTCGAACTGGGTGGGTTTTGAAGCCTTCTCATCGTTCCTTCATTCCAAAGACTTCGATGCACTTCCTCTAGCAATCTTGCTTGATCATTTCTTGGTAAGATAGTTTCTAGTAAAGCCATGGGAGCCTGAATAGCTTCTTGGAAACTCTGAATGAGAGATCGTAATGGTTCGCTGCTTGCTTGAATGGAGGAGTCCACATTATCAGAGTCTGATCTTACTAACTCCAGTTTAGCCGTAACTTTCTTTGTCCCATCTAGCTGTTTCTTGTACAACTTTATTGACAAGATCTCTAAATCTCTTAGCAACCACATTCGACTAAGTTCTGTTCCTTTACAAGCCAGCGCAACCAAGGAGGGAACGAGAGAAGAATCCATGATATCATTACGAAGATCTTTTGCTTTACTTCCCTTCAAGTTGGATAACATGGCTTTCAACACCAAGTATAAGACCCACATTCTCTCTACGGAAACTTCATCAACTTGTTCCTTTAGAGCATGTAAAATATCTCGTGCTATAGTGAGAAGAGTGGAAAACTGCGAGGTGCAGTATAACTCCATGAGAAACGACAATTCTTGTAGGTTCGACTCTTTGACGCTGGTTCTTTTTCTTGTTTTAATATCAGCAACGACCGCTGAAGCATTGGCCGTTGAATATGACAAAGCAATCCCTTGTTTCGTCTCACTACTTTGTTCTTTGATCTCGACTCTTGAACCCATTTGCAGAACATTTGGAAATCCAGCAAACACCAAGATGCCAAATATGTTCTCTAGCTTCGGATGTTCAGAGTTTTCTGTAAGTACCCCAAGAGATTGTGTGATTTCAAATGTAATACTTGGTTGCCACTGCGATGATTGACACAACTGCTGAAGGCAACATGCTACACTTGATGCCGATTCCAAATCAGACCTTGCCAAACACTCTGCACCAAATTGAAATAACGACTTTACTGTTCGTTCACCACGACGTTCATTTTCAACCACGTCCTCCGTTTTATCAGTTTCCGTTTCAGTGTCGTCACACCTCACACCTTTATCACACAACTCAGGAGGGATACACTGTAAATACTTTCCCAAAACACCAATGGTCATATTTCTATGCGTGAACAGAACATCGGGAGATCTTGCAATTTTGAACAATACCGGAATGAATTCAGATATGAGGAAATGTTCTGTGGAAAGATTATAGCTGGTCCAGAGACTTAACTTTGAATCCTTTGGTAATATAGCTCCGATTAAACCCAGTAAATTCTCCTGAGTCTCTTTTACAAACAGTGAGTCAAGTTGTTCCTGAGTTAACTTTGCGCTTTCGTTAGCCACCCCCCCAGGTTTTTCCTCTCCGGAGATTGCCATAGCAACGGCATCACCACTTTCTTTTTTCGCGTTTTTGACCGAAAGACCGATGACCGATTCTTTCCTATCAGCAGGCTCAGGTTGTGACGTCACACGCATGATGTCAGTATTGTCCGCAACATTGCTGACTGAAGATGAGGTCTTGCTCTCAACGGGCTCAGGTTGTGGCATCATTAGCTTGCGGTTACTAGTGGACTCTTGGGGATTGATGGTGTCAGAATGAGATTCACTTGGGGTAGTTGTAGGTCCTTTAGGGATATTGGTTGACGATGACGCGGATTCTAAACTAGTGTCAGACGAACTTTCCTTTGTCAATAAATTTTCATTCTCGGAAGTCCCTTCTGCCTGTTCTTTCGTAGAACTCGATTCTAGAACTTTAGAAGGCTCAGAAGGTGTTTTTACATCTGTTTCTGACGAATTCGCTGACTTAGGTTCAGTCATATCAGTTTTCAAATCGTCAGATTTCTCTGAAATCCTCTTAGCATCCGTACTAGTTTCTACGACATTAGAATCGGGAGTTCTATCTTTCTCAGAAACATCAACTACTCTTCCTTCATTAACTTCAGGCTTGTCAACTAATGAATCAGACTTGTGTTCGGCATTTTTATTTTCCGAAATGTCTGAGCTTGCTTCACTAGATTTCTTGGAAACCACACCTTCCTCTGATGTACCAGGTTGAGTGGCAACCCCTTCGGATTTAACCATGGCGTCTTTCAACAATGCTGCCTGCTGGGCGTCCTCTTTTTCTTTTTTAACTGTAAGTTTGGCAACTGCAAGCACTTCGTTTAAACATTTTAAAATAAGGGCAAGACACTTCCCATGAAGAATGCCAGTGGTATACAAGTAATCTTCATAGAAATCAGAAGAACCGGAATCATTAAGAGCATTAGCCAGCGAGAGTGACAAGGATGCAAACTGAAACCACGCATGCGTGTGAGTGTATGCTGGAATCCTTTGATGGACCAAAAGTCCTGTCTTTTTGGTAAATTTCTTCATCGAGTGCGATGATGTGTGTCGAGCTGGCCATGTGCTTGCAGTGAAACATCCCAAACAGAGATCAAGATCTGAGCAAACATTGCAGTTAAAACGAGTTCCAATAATAAAACCTTCACAGCCATCGCATTTCCATCTTAATTCAACAACCTCGTGCTCAATTGTATGTCCGTTTGGTCGAACATTACCGGTATAGCAGGCTGTGCAGAGATCAATTTCAAAGCAGTTAAGGCAACGATAGCGTGATCGTGTCAACGGTGATTTGCATCCATCACAAAATACATCGACATCAAAAAGTTCAGCATAACGACTTAAGAACAAATGCAATCTTCTTTTTTCGTCGGGATTTTTCACATTTGTCTGCATAGAATCCCACCATTCATGAAAGCCTTTGGTTGCTTGCTCTTTCCACAACATGTTCTCTCTGTATTCTTCCAGTTCTCGTTGGTCAGAAAGCTCTGTGCTACACTGCTGTAGAGCACTGGCTGTTACTTTCGATGTGTTCAGGAAAAACTCTGGCAAGTTTATCTCACTGAGAAAGCTCAGGTCATATTGTTTCCACTCGATATCCAAAAAATGAAGTAGATAGGCGCGAATGCAGGAGAATGCCTTTGAAGATGCACTCTCCTCGTCAGGATCTCTAGTGAATGATCGAACACTATCTAACAACCTTCTTAAAAACGTGTAGTAAGATTTCCTTACTCTTCCTTCCAATTCTAAACCACAGCCGTCCAGATTATCACCATAATGACTTGGAAAGATCTTTTGATGAAAAAGCATTTGTTGTAAGAATATAACCACTGGTGCCTGGAAAATATCTGGCCTTGAAAATAGTCTGATGTATTCAGAAGCAAACATATAGACTTTGTGCAAGTTGGTTGCAAAGTTTTTTCTTTCTTCCAGTAATGATTCAACTCTGGTATGAGAATAATTATTGTTGGTAACAAAATCAACAATGAGCGAGAAAGAAGGGTATTTGTCGGAACTTTTTGCATTCTCACCAGAGGACCCCTTATTTTGTCGTCTGTGATGAATAGAAATTCTATGAAATGCATTCTTTTTACTTGGCGACCTTGGACCTGATCTTTCCTTGCTATCACTCAAAGAAGCGATTCTTGTCAGACCAGAAAATTTTAAAAGGAACAAAGCTTTTTCTTTACAACTTGTAACAACTTCATCTGGATCAATTGTTTTTCCATTTTTCTGTTTACCGTCTTCAGCTTCAAGAATTAGTTTTTGCCTCGCTTCCACCAAACTCATTCTCAATGATTCTGCTGTTTTATATGCTTCAGATATCCCGGCTGGAATTGTTTCTGGTGGACAATCTGTGGCATACAAGACGAGTTCATCTCGCAGTCTTTGTGAATGCCAGATGAGTGCTGCAAACACACATCTTATAGCTTCATCGACCTTTGCTCCGCCAACACATGGCAAGCCACACAATTTCTGACACCTTTTAACAAGGTCGTAGGATTTCCCAGTTTCGTCGGTGGCCAAGCCTTTCGCGAACGAGAGGACATTTTGATCAACACGGTGTGTTGTCTCGTGATGTCCTGACAGGGATCTTTGAAGTTTGCCGTTGTTTTTGAATCCGCCACGAAACAAAGTTGTCCAAATATTGCTTTGCAGTAAACCAGCATCATTTTCGTCTTTTTTCTTTTTCACCTTCTTCGCATCTTTCGGGTAGCCGGCCATGACAGAGCTACAGAACAAACCAAAAAGACTGGCCATGCCTAACTGTAGATCAAACAACCACGAGAGAGTAATGTCAGGGCAGCCACGAGCTGTTACCGTAAATTTATATCCCCATTCATTGTTACTTCCATCCGAATGAAACAGGAAATTGAGTTTGTTTCCACTATGGAAAACGACTTCATTTGGCCATTTTTCAGATCCAACTTTCTGATCAAATCTTTTTTTCACTCCGTTTGAGTCAGTAAACTCAAGGTAATCATATCTTCTTTCTGTTTCGCATCTGGAATCAAACTGAACCAGAAACTCACTACAGCCGGGACACGAAAATACTTTCGTAAAATTCTGATTGTTTTCGTAATTATGTGATGACTCCATTTCCCATGTTCTCAAAATGACCCGGTCACCGTTCGCGTCGTTCGATGAGTTGGACTCCATAAAATATCTTGGAAGATCTTCTGCGATAGTTCTGATCTCCATAGCAACGGGGTTAAGATGACGTAAAATGACCAAACATAATTCCTTCACCGAAGCGAACGTATTGAAAAACAAAATCATTTGTCTGAAAGTAAACGCAACAAACGATTGCTCCATAACTGTCACAGCTGCGTCCTTTGTCTTACATTTCCCTATACCAGAGAGAGCCTGGCTCGTTTTCTCTGCAATCAGTTCCGTATATTTCACAACAATATCAACTGCGATTTTCCTTCCCTCTTTGTTTTCGGAGTCAATTTGTTGCTTTGCCCAAGTGAGTAAACTCTTTTGCATCGCACTCAATAACTGAACCAAGTTCGATGTCTTGCGCTCTTCATGGGGATCAAAATCACTTTGAAGTAGCGACTGACACTCTTGATAAGCGACGGAAACAAGAGTTGACATGACCGACAGGACTGACTGAAGATCAAATCCAGACTTTGTTAAAGAACTTGGCAAACCAAGAAGACCACTTGCATCCTTATTACTGAAGAACTTGCAAAGCGATTCAAAGGTCAAAGCTAAAGATTGTAATTTCTTTTCCTCCATAACTTCATCGACCATCGACAGTAAATGATCACGTCTGGTGCTTGCGTCCGGGAAAAATACTTCAGTGCCATCAAGGATGATATCTTTGGCAATATTAAAAATTTTCCTGTGATATTTTCCAGACTGGTCATCGACCACTTCGCATAAATGTTCAAACACACGACCTGAAAGTTCTTTTGTATCACCCTCAACCCTTTCATGAACATCGTTCTTCAAGAAAGGCAATGCTTGATGAAACAATCTCAGTACAAGACTCGATGCAAAGACGGTGTTTTCATCCTCACTAGCGATGACAGCAGAGTAGACGTCCCAAATTTGTTTCAGAGAAATTTTGGTCATATCAAGCCTAGCTTCCTTTTCAGTCATCTCAGCATCTTTCTTCTTTTTTGCACAAACTTTTAGATCCCTAGCCATGCAGTCCAAAAACAACAAGACTTGTAAGAACAATGTCGAGCCTGAAACCTGTTCGTTTTCTGGGATAGAAGTTAATGTTTTCCAGGTCTCGCTCTCTTGCATTTCATCGAATGTTTTCTCGTAACCATAAAACTGTAATCCTAGAATTCCCATTCGTTCTGCCTTTGGATCACGCGTTCCGATGAACTTTGTAATAATAAACTTTCCCACGGCTGGTTTATCAAGATGTATGTCAATTTCATCCCATTCATTATCCAAGAAAAAGAATGCAACTGGTTCATCCTCAGCTGGTTGTTGTCGTTGAGTGCTCTTGAGATACTCTTGATACTTGGTGCTATCCCAATCATTGTACTTCTCAAGATGGCTTACGTCAAGTTTTCCGTCGTTTATTTGAACTTCATTGTGCATAAAAACAAGTCCACAGCGAGGCCCAACTCCTCCCTTACATGCCTTTAAGGAAATTTTTGTCAGTTGAACAGTCGTCGAGCGTTCACTGTTAAAAGCCATACTAAGACTCAACATTCCAATCTCAGAATAATAAGCTTCTGTAGTCCAGTTTTCACTCAAAACATTTTTAGGAGGCGACGTATCATCTTTGCTTCCCCCATCGCAACCAACAAAGCCTACAGCCAGTTTACCACCGTGTCTTTGTATCGCTTTTTCTTGCTCCTCAACTAAAGAACTAACGATATTCTTGGCCGTTAACTTCAAGTGCATGTTATCATATAACAATTTTAAAACTTTAAAAATTCCGCCAAGATTGCCACGCACGAGCGAAAATTCCACCAAAACTTGCATTCCTTCCGAGTCGAGTTTGTCATCGTGACAAGCTAACGAATGCAGAAATTTCTCCATTTCATCCAAGACACTTGTGCTGAGGTACGCAGGTCTCACTGGAGAGGTTAGCGAAAGCGACAGCGGCACCATGTGACCAAGAGTTGTTCTTGTATGGTTCAAAATCATCTCACGTAACTGAGGTGCCACAGGCATAGCCATAGTTGCAGTTGCAGTGAGAACAGACACATACCACACCGCAGTCGCATCAGCTACACTAACACCTTTTGACTTCACAACCCTGTACCCAACAGCATTTACTCCTCGTATCCTTGTGTCGCAACCATCACTATGGCAACGTCGGATGTTAATCTGAATTACTGAATAAGGCATCTTTACATTCTCTAACAAAACAACACTCCCAGTGATATGACTTGGTATCCTAACATCATTCAGCTCCCTCAAGTTCATCTCGTCACGACCGCCAGAAACGACGACGCGTTGGGGCATGTAACTTTGGTCAGCGGAAGCAACGTTAATGGAAAGCTCTTTGACAACCACGTTCGATCTCATTCGTAACCTGATCCAGTGTGATCTTGCTGGGCCATCCGATTGCCAGTAACTACTCTGATCACCGTTTGTTAACCTGAACGCATCGGCTTTGTTGCTGGACGTCTCTGTCGAACTAAAACATTTTGTTAAAGGTCGAAGGAATTCTCCAGCCTCGCACGACGGTTCAATTTTCTTTAATTCAGCTTTATCCCTAATAGTCTGTAAATGTGTATGTAAAACCTTCAACCTCATTTCAGTTGTGTTACAGAATCCTTCAACAACCGGTGTTTGAATGGACATACTTGATGCTCTATTGCGGAGAATGACCTTTAAGAGACGTTTTCCATGATCAGGAATCGAATGCTTGTTTGCAACAAATGCATCAATAATTCCTGGACAAATGGAACAAGCTTTTAGAGTTTTGAGAGCTACACGTAGCTCTCCTTTTTGGCCTTGTGCTGAACCTGAGGTGTTTAGCGCGTTTTGCAGAGTATCTCGATCAAGGACACCATCACCCTCGGCATCAAATTGGTTGAACAATTCAACAGCATCATCTTTTTCAACACCTTTGTCAATCAACATGTCAATGAACTGTGACAAAGTAATTGTTTCCTCATGTCGTGACCTCCTTTCCTCAACCCAACGTAAAAGATGTCCATGGTGCTGCTGCAATATTGATGAGGCTGGCTCTTCCTTAATTTTCGATGTTGCTTCCCGTAGTAATTTATGATTAAATAAGACTCCCAAATCGAAGGTACTGTCAAGCTCATCTTTAATACTTCCATCTAAGTCAGTAATATCCTGTAATAAGTTTCCCTCTTCCTCGTCGCTGTCGTTGTTCACATTCGACGGCGAATTTCCCATATTTTTCTTTCAGTTTTGGTTTAAATATCGAAACTTTACTCCATAATTAAATTCCAACCTTTCAACCCCCCCCTGGAAATTAGCTAAATTCCCCGCTAGGTACAACATCCGGTAGTGGTTTGAAAACCCGGGATTTTCCGCCGTCTACCATGTGATCTGACGCGCAATACGCAAATTCTATGTACAAAATTACGTCGGTTTTGCAAACAACAATGCGCGCAAAAACCCCTGACTTTTATTGTGATTTTTCGCGTCAGTGAGAGGAGGCTCGAACATTTAATCAGCTCTTTAGCCAAAATTGATTGCATTATGTACAAGAGCTTTTCAATACATTACTACAATCCTGGACAATATTGTTGGGACACTTGAATATTCACAGGCGCTAACTTAATCCGCAACGCC
>ERZ1738535.100-NODE-210-length-10873-cov-7.724626_pt1 | contig 10873 bp, 1 predicted proteins | sample MGYA00581728_ERZ1738535 | MGnify/ENA primary metagenome ERZ1738535 (study PRJEB40740, sample SAMEA7388099) | Antillogorgia elisabethae | biome: Marine coral reef biome; feature: Environment associated with an aquatic invertebrate; material: Seawater | host... | reverse complement strand
CTTCCAACTGGAGAAGCTCACTTTGTTGTCGAATTCTTTGTCAATTTGGTCAAATCGTCGTTTCAGAAAACACTCCTCAGGCAAAGCCGAAGCCTTCATGACCTTCATGGACTGCCTGAAGCAGCTTGTCTCGCAGCACTTCTTCAGAAGGATAGTCGGGCAAGTCCAACTGGTTGAAGCACGTATGAGCAGAAGGTAAACGTTCAGGACCATAGGCTCGATGAATGCAGAACTTCTGTGGTCCGCGCATTCCAACCAAGCCCTTAAAACCCTCCACAGGTACACGAGAGGTGCCGGTGGCAAATTGAAGGAACCACGCTCGTTGCTCCTGACTCAACTCGCTCAGCACCTTCCAGAACCATTGGATCTGGTCTGACTGTGGAGTATAGTTGTGGTACTCGGTGTTCGCCTTCAAATCCTCAATATCGATGTCTGGCAATCCAGAAATCAAAAGTTCAAGCTCTTTATCATCGAAGAGCGACAAGAGTTCTGGTGGGACGATCTCGTGTAGACCTTTGAGAAAGGCATCAATCTGTTGTCTCACAGCATTGGTCATCTTGTGCTCAGACATCAGCTGAATGTATTCGTACTTGTTCTCATTTGTCACAGGCAAGGTTCGACCATTGGGTTTCAAGTCGACCACCTTCATTTGACCCAATTCATCACTTTCCGCGCAAAAGTAGAGCTCAATAATGTCAGTGATGTCATTGTCTAACATCCACTTGAGATTCGAGAAATACTCAGGATCAAAGGCTTCCAAGTCGGCAGCAATCACCTTCTTGCCCAACATGTGCTTGTAGAAGCCACGTGTAAACCATGCCTCCAAGTTTTGCGCATCGTGGATGGCTTTGCCAATCACCCGACCAATGAAGTGGAAAAAGTCCAAGTGGTCTCGAGTGACATAAGACATGGGATTTGGATGATAAGTGCATGCCTTTCCTCCAGCTTGAACAAAGAGGGCATAGTTGGGATTGAAAATCTCTTTGGCCAAAGCGCCGTACCATTCCTTGCCAACACCACCAGCATCGATGCCTTCTTCCCCTTGAAATTGGACCTGGATCTTGGCTCGCATCTCTTCTCCGGTGCGGTTTCGCAGCTGGTGATACGAATCCATAAAAATCTCAGATCGCCTCACTCGAAGACGAATGGTCTCATATCGACTCTCCATTCGTCTAGACCTCAGCTGTGATCGGAAATAGGCCCTCTTGTTGTCGAAATCCAAACACTGCGGCATATGTTTCAACACCGGAGAGAAGGACTTGTTGAGCAACGAGGGCGTTTGCTTAATCAAAGCGTTCACAGGACGCCGGTGCTGCTTGCAGAACTGTCCAAATCGACTACGTTCCACCAAGGTGACCTCCACCAAATCGGCAAAGACTTGCTTGTCCAAACGGCTGGAGGAAGAACCACCCTCTTGCTCTGCTTTCTTTTGATCCTTCTCTTTTCGCTCCATCTCGGCTTCTTTGGAACCGTTGTGCAGCACAAAGAAGGCCTCGATCAGAGGCAAAAGCCGATTCAACAACGGCTTCGGTGGCGTGGTCTGCACGTTGGAGGCCAACGTACCACTCAGGGAGCTTCCGCTTCCTCCACCATTTCCGTCGTTCGCAGCACTTTCCACACGAAGTTGTGAAGGTGCCACTCCCGTGGACAAAATCCTCTGCGCGGGAGTGGCGAAGACCTCCGTGTCGTGCAAGCGATCGAGGGTGCGATCTAAGGAATTCCAGAGATCTTCGAGGCGAGCTTCTTGTAGGAACTCTTCAATCTTCAACTCCTGATCTTTGGCTGCCTTGGCAGCTTCTTTAAACACCTCTGATAAGGTACGTACCAATCTCAAGAGTCGTGTCTCCATAGTGGATGGATCAGCACTGCCAGGTTCACAATTGGATAAATCCGCTTCGATACTCGTGACCAAGTAAGACAAGACCCTCATCAACTCGCTACGTACCATGGCCAAGTGTTCCTGTGACGCGGCTAAAGCCACAAGAATCTCACCAGCCATTTGGAACGTGTCTGCCTCTCCACTAGAGCCATGTCCACTACCAGCTTGGCATAAGAAGCGACACAAGGCCAACACACTGTCTTGCGACAGTACTCCATGCATGTTGGTAGTGATCTTGGACCAACGTTCGAAGCTTTGTTGCTCCGCGGAAGCGGTTGGCTTGGGAGAATCCTCAACTATGGCAGTAGTGGTAGTAGCACTCGCGGTGGCAACGGGGGCCTCCTTCTGTTCGCTGCTCTTCTCCGTCTTCTCGTCCTTCTCCGGGGGCTTTTGAGGCACCAGCAAGGCATGGAGAATAGCAAGGAGCCATGCTGCATGGCGAGATGATGCCAAGAACAACGTGGTGGTCAGCAACTGCAGCAACACGTTCACTGAGCAATGCCCAACTAAATCAGAGACATGACCGCCACTCACTAAAGGTGCATCTCCCTCCAACCAGGTCTCTTTCTGCAAAGGTTTGGCAAAGAACTCACCACACTGTGGGATGCGGCGCAACAAATAGGCCATGATCTGCAAGACACGTTGCGATCCAACTGCCTTCACTTCCGTCGCGGTGGAAATCGGAAGTTGTCCATCCGGACCGCCTTCGTACAAGTGCGCAGGTGGTAACTGGAAAGTACCGGAGCCCTGACTTGGCTCCTTGCAAAGCAACACCAGAAATTGACCCAAGGTAAAGTTCCGCGTCAAAGGATGCAGGGAGAGATTGAAGAAGAGTCGTGTCAAGGGCGTCACCGATACCTCGTTGCGGAAGTAAAGGAGCTGACAAACACTTGGAATGGCGGCAAAGGGCAAGGGAGCTTCCAAGTCCTGACAGTTCTCTTCATCATAGTCGACCAATCGCTCCAATAAGACGCGATCAGCCTTGTCAAAGGATGAGAGGCGAGGAGAGTTGTTGCCTGCTGTTGCAGCCACTACCACAGGTGCCTGGCGATTTCCTCGTGATCCCAGGGCCATGCCCAGTTGCGTGACGAACTCCTCTCCTGCCTGACGGCCATTTCGACCTAAAGCCAAACCACCACCTAAGGCCATACCCAATTGTGCCATGAAGTCTTCTCCTGCTGCACGAACGCCACTGGAAAAACCTTGTAGCCAAGCTCGTTGTTGCCCTCCAAGTTGGGCGAGCTGTTGCTCCATCGCCTGCAAGTATTGATGCTGTCTTGCCACAGGACGTGGGCGGTTTTGTGCCACCGGTGGACGTGCAGGTGCTGGCTGCGGAGGTGGTCCCTCTCTGGCGATCCGCATGAAAGCACGATCTCGGATCATCTGCGCCTCAGCCACCAACTCAGCTGGTAAAGTTTGAAGCACTTCCTCAGGAGCCGTCATGAGAACCTCTTCACGAAGCATGGGATCCAACGAAGCAATGAAAGAGGCGTTGTCCATATCTCCACTGGCTGCACCAGCCCCAGCTCCAGCTGTTGCATCTGGTCCAGCAGGCGCCTGTGCTGCGGCTGCCGCTTGTGCTGCGGCTGCCCGTTCCGCTTGCTCTCGACGGCGTTGCTCTTCTGCCATCACCTCAGCTCGAATCTCTGGTGGCAACGCTTCCAAAACGGAAGCATCAATCTCTTCGAAGCCTGGATCCACGGCGGGTCCCGCTGCAGGTACCGCGGCAGCTCCCGTGGCGGATCCACCCGTTGCAGAGCCCGCAGATCGGGGGCGACGCAGGTGGTCCACATTGACCTGTGACAGCGTTGCCATCACCACAGCACTCCGCATGTCCTCGGGAAGTTCGGCCACCACTGAGGCATCAATCTCTGCAGCCTGCAGCAAGGCTGTCTGTGTACAACCGAGGCTTGTAGCTAAGCGTTCCAACTCCGCGATACCCAAGGCTGCAGCAGGATCCTCCTCTGTCTCAGCCTCTGGTGCCTCCTCCGTGGGAACCTCGCTGGAAACCACCACTGGTGGTGGTACAGGTTCCGCGGTTCCAACCGTGGGTCCAACCGTGGGTGGCGCGGTGGGTGCCTCCGTCGTTGGGGGATCGACTGGAACTTCTGCAGGAACTTCCTCTGCTGCTTCTTCGGTCACGGGGGTTGCCGGTGCTTCTGCCACCGCTGGCGTCTCGATCTCGGCTGCTGGGGTCTCGACGGCTGGAGTGGTGGCTGGAGACTCCTTAGCCTCCTCCACTTCCGCCGGAGCCGGCGTGGCGTCAGGCACACGGAGTTGAGGTTGAAGGCGTCCAGAAGCTTCATTGAAAATGGCATCAAAGTCCTCGCTGACAGGTGGGTTCGCTGGTGTTGCCTGTGAGGTGCTATGTCCATGTCGATGCTCGAAGTTGCTTCCCAGGATGTGTCGAAGACCCCCAGCCGGAGCCATCCATGGTGGCAAACCTCGAGTATTCTCGTTCTCATGCGGTACTGGCTCTCGACGCAGCAAGGGATGTTCGCTCGGAGGATCCATCTCACCGGGCTCGGCCCAAGCACCCGCTGCGTGCGTCCCTTGTGTAGCCCTCAAGCCTCGGGGATGCATCTGCATACGTCGCATCTGGGCACCACGATGCACTCCACCCGTCATGACTCCTCCTTCACCGAGGTCAATATCGACTCTGAAGGTCATCCCGGACTCTTCTCCAGGGCGTTCATTTGGTTGATCAAACACATGGACAGCATGCTGCAAGGCAGGATTGTCACCCAAGAGTTGATCTCGGAGCTCATTCACCAAAACCACGCTGGCGATACCATGACCATCACCGGCAAAGTCGCCACCTTCACCGTCAAAGTCCTCCTCGTCTTCGTCATCATACTCCGCATCATCATCTTCGTCCCCATCCTCCTCCCCATCTTCATCATGGGCATGGGGATCTCCATCCTCGTCTCCATCTACTTCTTCGCCATCGATCTGTTCCATCTCCCAACCTTCATCGTCCTCGTCCAATGGATCATCTCCACCTTCTCCCATTTCATCCTCATCTTCACCTAAAACACCTGGCTGGTCCTCCACCGCCTCCACGTGAGGTTCTAAGGGTGCGTCACGTAGGGCACGTAGCACCCTGGCATCCTCAATGGATTCACCAGGCACGACATCTGCAGCGACATCTGCATCACGGCCAGTTTCTGGACCTGTGGCGCCCGCTACGTCGCGACGTGTCAACAACTCCAAGCACCTGATGACAGATCCAGCTACGGCAGGCGCATCATTCTTCTTCAAGGAGAGACGCTGCAGCACCGCCACGAAGCCATCGCGTAAGGCCTGCAACTCTCCTCCAGCAGCAAAGAAGCTCCTGCTACGTGAAGGCCTCGTCTTAGAGGCTGTCTGGCCCTTCTTGGGTGATGTTGCTGCGCTTCCGTCTTGAGCAGTTTCTGGCGACTCCTGTTCACCATCTTTCTCGTCCTTTCGCTCTGCCGCAGAAGCCGCACTCAACAAGCGTGCCACGATGGTTGAAATCGTGGCCACTTGTGCTCCGTAAGAACCACGGTCATCCATGGATGGACTGCCTTCTGCCAACACGCGCAATGCCACAACGGCCTCCGTCACGAGTGCCCGTCGTGGTTCACCAGGGTGACGCGCAGCGGAACACAGTACGGCACCCAAATGTGGCAATAACCTCTGCACTGGATTGATAGCGCCATTCAAGGTAGTTTTCTGCGACGGACGCAGCAATTCCACCTGCTTTGGCCACAACTCGGACAGTTGTGCCAAACGAGGTAAAAGATGTCGCATCATCAACAATAGGAGGCTCTTTTGCTCTGGACTGGGATCCGCTTGAATCACCAGGTCAGTCGTTTCATCTCCCTGAAGTTCCAAGGGTCCTGTGATCGGTAGGGGTGGCTTCAACAGCAAGGCACTCAGCCCTTGGATACGTAACAAGATGCCATCCAGGACGCAAAGGATGCAGTTGGGACCTAAGGCCAAGGGAAAGGGTGGAGGCAACGTGGGGCCTGGTTCCTCGCCCTTCTCCACTGTTTTGGATGCTGCTTCATGTAACTTCACATAGCTTGTCCTGAATTGGACGTCAATGCGAAAACCAATCTCGTTCACTAAGGTCTGAAGTACCGGTAAGGCCGTTGGAGGCAACTGCCCCCGGGACTTGGAACCACGTTGTCGCTCAGCTTCTGGAATGGCTTCAAGCACGAGAACGGCGCTATCATCACTACGTTTCCGTTGAGTCACTGCCTTCATAGCTTCTTCAAAGAGTGGTGGGTTGCGACTCATCAACGGAAAGAGTTGACGATAAATGTCCCTTGCCGGCATCTCTTTCTTGGAACTGAAAAGCTGCAAGATTTCGGTCTCCATATGTTGTTGTAAAGTTGGCCCTTCTTCTAAAAGAAGAACCATAAACGATGCCAGCATTTGTAGGAACCCTTGGAAGGAGGCTTGTTTTCCCACACGTAGCAACAATTGCAAGGCAACGATAGTTCCAGGTGGTGCACTGCTGGGCGTGGGAAACTTGGGATTCAACTGGTAGGAGATGAGAGCTTTGGTGCCCACATTGGTGGCGCACAAACGTGTCAACACCTGCATACAGCTCTGTGCTAAGCCACCATCTAAACCAGGAAATGCATAGACCACATCCAACACCAAAGCCACCCAGAGTTGTTGAATCTCAGCATCTAAAGCCTGTCCACCTTCTCGCAACTTCACGAGCTCGGCCTTTGAGAGTAGCTGATGGACACAAACCATCACAGGAGTTAACCACGTAGGTGGTGCCAAGAGGGGTTCTCCAACACCTGGTGGCACTGGAGCATTGCCACTGGCATGTAGCAAACGATAGCCTCGCTCCTTGGCTGACTTTTCAAAGTCGATACTGGCCAAGCACCAGGTGCGAAGTTTTTTCAACAACGACTGTGCACCATTGGTACCCACAGCCAACGCAACCTGCTGCCGTCGGTGTAGTAGGCTGGCTAAGACCTGCGTCACACATGCCAAGCATTCTGGAGGCGGCTGTTGAGTATCATCGCCCAGTGCATCCAAACAGGCCTGCACCACTGCGGTGGCATTCGCTTCGGTACCGTTCTTGCCCACCACATGATCCCATAGTTGAAGAGGTACAGCGACGATGAAGGCCATAGCATCAGCAACCACAGGGATGGCCTTAGGAACTTGTTTGCCAAAGAGCAAAATCTGGGGCAACAAGTCCTTCAGCATATCGGAAACCAACTGCTGAAACTCCGCAGTACTTTTAGGTTTCACTCCTGGTGCTTCACGCGTGGAGTCCGTTTCAGCCTGTGTATTGGTCGTTTCCGTAACCGTTGGAATTTCTGTGGTGGAAACACCAGTCTCTTGCTGCGCCGGCTCGCTGGCCATGAGCATAATCATAGTAGCAATATCAGGTCGTGTGTTTGGTTCCACTTGGTTCATACGACGCTCCACTTGATCCCTGGAGAAACCCATATCCACTAGCGAGGACACCATGGATTGCCGTGTGGAATCGGCCAGGCCAGCACTACGTGGAGCTGCTGCGGTGACCGTGGCAGTACCGCGATTGCTAGCGGAACCCGACTGATTAGGCCTGGGTGGAATATCCCGTGGACCATCCAGGGCGTGGACCCATACCTTCATCAGCGATCGTGCAGCATTCTCAGGGAATCGGGCTAACTCACCCTCGCGCCAAACCGGTAACAAGACCCGCAAGGCTTCTGATTGTACGGAGCGGCACAAGAGGTCCTTTGGTATGAAGCCATCTTCGGTCTTCAGCAAGCCCACTTGTGGCGCGTTGGTGAAGCGCTTGTGTGACGTCACCTTTTCGAGGTAGGCTAAGGCACTGCCCAAGGCATTGGAGCCTGACTCCAAATCCAAGTTCTCTTTGACCTTTTGCAAGACTGGCCCAAGAAGCTCAAAACCACCCACCTGATAAAAACTTGAAAGGCTCAGGGGACGCACTGCAACGCGGTTCTGTTCTTCATGCATCCGCAACAACAAATCAAAGATGTCAGAGGTCCAACGCATATTCACTGATGCAACAGCATCCGTCGGTGCACTGGAAAGACACACCTTGGCCACATCTGCTAGCTCCATCGCTAAGCCGGAGATGGTGGGCGTCACTTCGCGTGTGCGAGCACGGCTGTGCAACTGTTTGGAGATCACAACCAAGAGTTGTCGCGCCGCGTGGTTCGTCAAACGAAAGGACTGACGAGCAGCTTCCAAGAGAGGCTTGCCCTTGAGATGAGCTTCTTTCTCTTTGGAGGCGTCCTTTGCCTCTGAAGTTGATGAAGCTGATGCACCTTGCGACTTGTCGTCCTCTGGAGGAGTGAACAAGTTCTTGATCATCTCATGGTAGCTGACAGTGGAAGGCAAACGCTCACGCTCCTGCGGATACCATGCGGCCAAAGAAAAGATGCTACCGCAAAGGCGACTGATCTCTTTCAACGGCGCGCGCACCGCCTCCAAGACCTGTACAGAGCTACCTTCACGACACACTGACAGCAAACCTTCCAACGCCGCGGAGACCAAGCTCAAGGAGCGTAGGAAAGGTAGAACTTGACCCTCTTCCATGGATCCCAAGATCACAAAGGGATCTCCCTTGAGGCATTCTTTCAAAGTGCCTTCCGCCTGATCCAAGTTGGATGCTAACATGTTTTTGAGCTCCGAGGCAATCGCCAAATGGCCATCAGGCCCACGGGCCTGGAGGTTGAATAAACTCGCCATGGGATGCTGTTGACCTTCCAAGGAAGTGAGATGGAAGGGCAAACATGGCATCTCTTGAAGTTGTCGAACCAATGCCAAGCCATTCTTTTCCAAGAAAGACTTCAAGGTCTGTTCGTTCGTTTGCAAGATGGACCAGCAGAATCGACTGAATGGTGCCAGGCGATCTGCCAAGTACTCCGTATGATCCTCCAAGTCCAAGGGAGTCCAATCAGGATATGCCTTTGACTCCTCCAGGATGCTTCGCATGGCTGAGAGCATACATTCCACCACGTGCTCCGTCAACTTGTTGGGTCCAGAAGGGCGATTCCGCAGCACCTTGTCCACTTGGGTACTCATGATCTGTGCAATCTCAGGTTGAGAATGCAACAACGGTGCGAATTTCGAGTCCACGAGAATTTCCGTCAAAAGTTGAATAGGTTTCGAAGGCGAATTGAGTAGAAAATCTTCACCCACCGCGTGCAAAGCAATGGATGCTAAGACGCCAGGAACGAAGGAGAGACATTCAGCACTTCTGAGCGTCTCTTTGTTGAGTGCTGCCATAATACCCGGCAATACGCCCGATTCGATCATCTGCGGCACCCTGGAAGGATCGTCTTGGATGATGCTGGACACAATATCGATGGCGGTTCCAAAGAGGGACACCCCAACCTTCGGAGGTTCCTTCAGCGCAATTTTCAAGGCATCCATCAAAGGTCCCTGGAAGACATGTGCCAAACCAGCCTGTAAAACTTCGCTGGATTGAAGAGCTGTTTGAATATTTTTCAACAGCTGCCGACAAAGGCGTCGTCTTGCAGTGATTTCTTCAAGCAACGCCCAGAACCTCTGTCTCTCATTGTCATCCTTGGGAGGCTCCGTGTCAAAGACATTGGCTGTGAAGTCCAAGTCCATGATAAGCTCCACTTCACGTTGTAAACGCAAAGAAAAGGCCTGTAAACCATTGAAGTCCCGAAAAAGCACTACAGCAGCGGTTCCAGAGACCTCGGCGGCCAATTCCAAACATCTCAGCATGGCAGTGACCACTGGAAGCCACTGCACCTCCGTCTTTTGCATCAATTCCAACATGGCTAGGATCATTCCAGCATGCCCCAGCTGCGCGGTAGTTTGGTGATTCGACACAGTGGTAATTTGAAACAAATCCAGCGCAGCCAGAAGAACTTTGTTGTGATCTTCCGACTGGTCATCAGTAGGTTCATGTCCCAAAAGTCCTCGAAGAGCACAGGCAACGATACCATGAGGCAATGATAGGCCGAGCATTTGCGACAGTTGCGATGCTTCTGATCGACTCTGCCCAAAGCGGGAGTCCAAAATAGCAGAGGCCACTTTCAACGCAGCAACGCCTGCATCAGCACCAACTGAATGAAGACTCTGCATCAGTTCGCAGAGCTCCGCCAATAGACCGGGCCTCTTCTGCAAGAATTGCTGCAAAACGTGAGGACCGATGTGCTTTACCGCATTGCAAATTGCAAGCAAAGATATTGCAGCCACCTCCCGTCGGCCTTTCAGTGTGCGTGCGCGACACCACAGTCGCAGCTGCAGCAGAAAGGCAGGACGAGCGAGTTCGGGAATTGCGGTTTCGGAGGCCTCGAACTGTGCACGGAGAGCCTCGAAATCCTCAGTTGCCGAAGCGGCTGGCACCTTGAGCACAGCAGGTTCGGAAGGATTGGTGCCACTTCCCAGAACTTCGAATTGAAAGTCCCCACCGTCATAGTCCGCCACGCTGCATGCATCCCGAAAGGACATGCTGCCAAGAACACTTGGAGCGCCAGCACATGCGAGCACCTCTAATCTCCGCTCGATGGGGACGCCACTACTTTGCCGACTATGCGGGCAAGCGGTTAAGCACTTCAATGCTCCAAGAAGCACAGGCAACTCGGAACATTGTAGAAGCTCACGTAGGCGATCTACGGCGCCTTTCAACTCTTGATGCAAGTATACCACATCGTGGAGCACGCGCAACACCTCCACCACAAGCTCCTCGCTGGGTCCAGGATTTTCGGTGTTGCGTTGCGCCGGGTCGGCAAAGGCCGCCAGAATGGTATCAAAGCGATTCAGCACCGGATGCCATGCTGTAGCTGCGCCACGTTCCCAGCGTTGCACTTTGAACTCTTTGAGTTGCATCAAGAGCTCCGCCTGTGAGCACTCCACAAGTCCTTCCAAGGTCTGACATTGAGACACGGGCGGCTTCAGTGCCAATGGCGACTTTGGTCGGACGGAGGCTTGCATGACGTTGCCCACGCCGCAGTTGACTGCCCCAAGGGGCAGCTGGTGCTACAAAAGGACCCGCGGTGGTTTTTA
>ERZ1738535.97-NODE-201-length-11194-cov-42.265464_pt1 | contig 11194 bp, 3 predicted proteins | sample MGYA00581728_ERZ1738535 | MGnify/ENA primary metagenome ERZ1738535 (study PRJEB40740, sample SAMEA7388099) | Antillogorgia elisabethae | biome: Marine coral reef biome; feature: Environment associated with an aquatic invertebrate; material: Seawater | host... | reverse complement strand
AAGACCAATAGATAGATGAAAGAAATGTAATCCTGTAAGAAAAAAGAAAAGAGAACTATAAAGTGAATCATTAATTGATAATGCGAGAACGCGAAATTCTTTAATCTGCAAACTAATAAAAAGAGAAGACAAAAAGAATGACCATAAAGCGAAGAAAATAATATATCCTGATGAAATTTCTAAACTAATAAAAGCACCTCCTAAAGATACAGCAGCATTTGATAAAAGAAGTGTATTAGCAAAAGTTAATTCACAAGGATCCTCCAGATAGAAAGCTTCCCACAGCCACATCCCAGCCGTTGGAGAAGATAATAAATGAAAAGATGCCCAAAAGAAGGATACAAATAATAGAGCTTCAGAAACTAGAAAACCCCCAAAAAGAAGAAAAAGGACCATTAATAAGATTTCATATTTTTTAGTGAATTCTCTTAATAAATCTCTAGACCAAATATGAAAACTATAAATTAATCCAAAATTAAGATGAAATAATATAAGAGAATAACTCCATGAGAAGTAAATTCCAGCCCAACAATAAATATTAAATCCTGTAAAGATAAATAGAATTACAACAAGAGCAAAGATTAATAAATAGTGAGCATTAATAAGAAGACAAAATGAACCTGATGCAACTTCTAAATGTAATGATTTCCAAAATACCAATAGATACAGATAATAAAATAATAATTCTGTATTAATAAATAGTGAAGAGTTTTATAGAAAGCATTATTAACATAAAGACAAAAATGATAATAGATTTATAAGAGACCCAAAATAAGAGAATAATATTAACATAAAATTTCTTAATTATTTCTTACTAATAATCTCTTCCTCACGCACTCCATCTCTCTAGTTTCTTATCCTTAAAAATCTCAACAAAATGTCACTAAGAAAGACTATTAAACAAAGAATTCTGTAAATTTATACTTTTAATATTAACAAAGCTTTTGATCAGACGATTGGACCCGTAAGCTATAATGTCAGGACACAAGCTAGCCAGACAGGATTGGAAACACATGACCCAGAAATTACTTTATGATTATATGTGTGAAGTGAGTGTAGGCGTGAGCCCCAGTGTTTGGATGCCTCGTTACCTTTAGGATATTATAGTGTTATGCGGCCAGTCTAGGAAAAGCACATCATATTTGGATCATAAAGACAGACCACAGGAATTAACCATTAGTTTCCTCGGTTGTGGGTTTATGAATGCATTAATCCTTATATTTCTACCTTAAAATACCTATAAATTCATATTATCTTGCCTTCTTTTCTGATTCATTTACTAACTTCCTGCCCTTGGGTCCTTCCTGTGGCTAGTTGGCTTGGATCTTATCTTCTGATGTGCCAAGGCTCACTCTTCTTACCGTCATGCCACTCTTAAAATACTAATAATTTCCTATTCATTTACGGGCCTTGCCACGCTAGCGCCAGTAGACGAGCTCAGTGCCTTCGCCCAAATGGAATGCTGGAAGGAAGTGTAAAGGTAAGTCAGTCTAGGTTCAACCTTAAAGTCATACAAAATAAATCTGTTACACTAGTCATAACCTTATAATCTAGGAATTTTATTGATTATTCCTTAAGGGTTCTTGCCTTAGGATCATATAAATATAAAGTTATTTTAATATTATAGGAGCTTATAAGGCTGAAAAGAGGAAGAAATCGTATAAAAATGCAATAATATTTGTCTTTTGTGGGGTCTTTTCAGCCTAAATAATCTCATTAAGATAACATAATATAATAATTTCCGGGTCTTTTGGTTAATATAAACATAATATTTTATTTACTTTCATTAGGATAAGACCCGGAAATATAAATAGAATTATAAATACAATAAAATTCTTAAATTATTAATCCTTACATCCTTCATTCATAGGCTTCCTCATGTCCATCCGCTTACCGGCTCCTATTCAATGGCTGCAAACGGTCCATAAGATCAACCACCGGGCATAGAATCGTCCATTGAAGGCACCACCCAGTAACTCTATCATGAAGGCAACAAACTATTCCACCTAATAATCCTTAATAATATTTGTAATTTATGGTCTTATATTACTGGAAAACTCTGGGAACTTACCGTCAGACCTAGACCTCTTATCCTGGCAATCGTAAGTTTAAACCTTTCATCCTTGTATGCAGGCTTGTCACTAAGAAAATATTAATAATAATGAATCTAGAAACGGTCACGACAAGCCTGTATTATCTAGGAAGAGCCTCTAAGATGACATCAAGATACAGATAATAAAGTGTTGAAGGTGTACCCGCTATCGTCAATCTTATTTCCTTATTAATAATCCCTTGTAAATCACTTAATCTTTCACTCATACAATCATAACCTTTCATATTAATTATGCTATCTATAAAATCCTTAACTTTTTCAATATCTTTTACATCTTCAATTCAATTCTTTGCTATTATTATTATTCTTATCTTTTTGGGTTCTCTTTTTAATCTATTATGATTGTTATTATTCTTGAAAGTTATTATTAAAGTTATTGGAATCTTATTATCTGTTATTGCTTTTTCCATATCTTTTATGCCTTGTGCTTGAGGATTTAATGCTGTGTCTAGGGCCGTTTCCTCTCGCTAAAGCTCTTTTAAAAGCAGAAATTATTGATTCGGCCCTATTAATTCATTAAGGATTTCATGCAATGGACGCAAGTTATGCTAAGAAACAACAGAATTTATTATATTATTACGCCTAACAACAACCCAGCACAACCCCTGTAAACTATAAAAATATAGTATTTGTATGAGTGCTGGGGTAAGGAAAGGAACCTAAAAACACCTCATAAAACTATAAAAATATTAATTATTTTATGGTAGGACGACAAGATCCACAAGAAGGATAACACCTGTAACAACAATAAAATCTGTGAAAATACCAACAAATGATGCATTCTAAGCTTCCTTACGGGGCCCGGCGTAAGGGATTATTAATGGAGATATAATCCGGGCCTAGCATAAATACCATTAATTATATATAAAATATTAAGGTGGAACCGCCAGATTTACTCTCGCCCATCCATCTCTTGGCCCGGAGGGACCCCCAAAAGGAGAATAATATCAAAAATAATGGCATTTCTAGGGATTTATCTGATGGTTACCGTGTGACACCTAAGAATGGAATAAGGGAATGGGCAAGGAAATAGGAATGTTATGCGGGTTTTTTGCTAACCCTTTCTCTAGTGAGCCCCCTTAATTATTTTATGCAGGATTATACCTTGTGGGGGCTCACGTTACACCTTAAAGTTCAATCATAAAAGCATAAAGATAAAGTCAAAATAATATGATTTTATAAGTGTTTTAGTGTCTTGGCGCAAGCAAGCATGAAGAGAGAAAGAAGAGAGACAAAGGACCGGCCATAACAAGCATATTATTTTGACATTATTGTGATGGGAGTCTTATTGTCCTTTCCGTGTCAAGGAGCTTCAACCTTATGTCCTGCTCAAGAACTCCAGGTTTTACACAGATAATAATTGAAAAGTCTTTTAATTGCTACTTACGGGTGCCAGGTTCTCTCTTGACTTTATCCACCAAAATTCCTTTATGATGAAGGTATATTGTGAGTAAAGGGGGTGGGCCCTGACGGGGGAAGTGATCCCTGGGCCCCATTATTATTTTATTAAGATTTTTATCATATTTTATTGTTATTTGTATTAATCCTTAAGTTAGCAAGATATTGAAGGGATGAAGTAACCGTAGAAAGACATTATTACTAACAAAATAGCATAAATTATGAAAGGAAATGCAATTATAAATGTAATAATCTTTGTACCTTAAAGTGAATCGTATTAATAATCAAGAAAATAGAAGAATGAAGATAGAAGATAGGACTGGTAACTAGGCACAGAAGGACAAAAGCCTGGAACTGACCATCATTCACTCATATCCGTCCACTCGCTCCGCCAAAGGGACCCGCATTATACCTTTAAAAAGAGAAAAAGATTGACAGTTTTTAGGACTTTCCACTAGTAATTACAGGGTGAACCGGGTAAGAACCTTCCAAGATAGAAGAGGATATCGGATAATAAATTTAAGGTGTTACACTGTTATCCCATATAGAACCAGATTATAAGTCAACAGATTATTACACGGAATGGATAGGAAAGTTATACCTGTAATAATAAATAATCTTGTGTTTCAACTGTAAACTGGTTATTTAGTCAAGACCAAAGGAATGAAGCTGAATTTACCTGAGATGACCCAATGTATGAGCTCTAGATTCACGTCCAAGACACTGTATTCCTCATCCCATTCCTAATGTCATTCCTATAAAAATAGAGGTTGTAAGCTTGGGATTCCTATAATAATAAGAGACACCGCATGCATAGAATCGTTCAATCATACACTGTAAACTTAATAATTAATTGATGGTAAATCCAGAGAAATAACTTAAGAAAATAATTAGTTTATGATGGCCGTGAGGCACTTTCTAGGCTTCCTGGCCCGTTCCTGTGGTCTAGTTCTTGAGTCTTGTGCTGGAGATAGAATCCTACAACCGCTGCATCCTCCTTTTGGATAACATTCTAGTTTCCTGGTTTTATACGGGAGTTATTAAGGTTTTCTAGGAAATTACTAGTTACATAAGATTATTTCCTGAGATAGATCCGGAAGGTTGGTGGCTAGTCTTCACTCTCTTACTAAAGCTTCATAACTTGGATGATCAATCTAGAGTGAACGGGCCTGTGATTCAAGTCCTAACCAAGCTGTTCCACCGGTCTAATGCTTATTTATTAGTTCCTTCGTGGCCGAGCCCGTGGCGAGCCGTGTTCACCCTAGATTAAATCCCTTAAAATAAGATAGAATTTGTATGGAAAAGAGGGCGAGTGAACACTAAGATCAAAGGATTTTGACCGTCTATTAAGAGAAATAACCAGATAATACGATTCCGTCCGGAGGTTAAACACACGGTCAATCAACTAAAAACTCAATTATTTTTGCTTACTTCACCCACTTGTGCCCATCCTACGGTCGACAGGATCTAGAACAAGCCATCACACTTCCTTCGCCCACTGTGGCTCGGCCTTACTAGAGCCTTCAAGGATAAAGAATGCTGAATGGAGAGAATAATAATAGAAAAATATAGGAAAATAATGTAATTTAATGGAATTTTATCGTGATCTTTGGTTTCTGGTACCTTCAATCATCAACCTTTTGCTCTTATCGTGTGCTTGTCCCTAAGAACCTTTCCGTAGCCCCAGGAGTCTCTAGCACATTCAGCCGCCGCGTGTTTTCCATTCACATTTCTGTCTTTCATGTCCCTACCAGCCGTCTCTAGGAACGAGGGCTTGCACATTACCAAGTCACTTTATCATAAATTAATTATCTGTAACAAGCCCTCGCATTATGAGAATAAAGGTAACACATGAATCCCAAAGCTGATGTAGGAAGCATATGATTGTAACCGCCGGCCAAGATCAACTGATGATTCACCAAATAACCCGTTAGACCCGGCGGATATGATTCTATTGTATAAGGATTAAAGGATGAATCGGGTGAAAGGTCCTTAGAATTACCTCCAGAATTAGATTGAAAGTGTGATCCAACTACTGGCAATGAAAGGTAAGTAAGAACCCGTTATCTTAGGTCCATCATAATAACAGATAATAGAAATATAATAGGAATTTTGTCTTTATAATCCGTGGTAAGCGTAATAACCAATCAATAAAGTGTTCCAAGATCTAGAAAGTGAATCAGTGGACGGTTACCAGAGTTTTTCAATCATAATAGCTGGTCTACCCTCATATCCTATAGACGGAGAGAGAACTGCCAGTCAAAAACCTTTAAAAATCTCATGATATTATTTAGGCTCTTGGTACGCCCGCTGCATTAACCGTTTCTTTTGGTCCCTTCGTTCCCTTGCGTGGATGTGAGGAGGTGTCTTGGGGCATACTGTAGCTGTAGAAAGACACAAAGAAACTTACAATTTATTTTATTTGCGTTGCCTTGTCCATGCGTCCCCACCGGAAGGGAAGTGTCTAGTACAAATAAACCCAATAAAGATAATAGGATTACTTCCGCTGGACGGTCCTTAGGTTGGGATAGAAGACACGACAGGAATCCTATAAGTGAAGTGAGACCGCCAGGATGCAATAATCTTTAATGTGTTATCCGATTCCTACCGCAGGCTGGCTTAATAGATGTCACTAAATAACCAAATAAAACCAGAACATATTGTCAGTAAGCCAGCCCAAGTTAAGGATGAAAGGCCAGTAAAAATCTATTTTATATTATTGGTAGGGACCTTACAGACGCTCCTTAGTTCCATTCCGTCAAGGCTCTCGTCCAGGATGCTTGGATAATAGGAATAATATGGGCCAAAAAGCTTTGACATTATTAATTCCGTGTTTTTTGGTCTTATCTTTCCACATTTAATAAGCTTTTTGGGTGTACAGGATACATAATAGAGTTTCTGAGTGGAAGATTCTGTGATTATCCTTTACGGGCTAGTGCTAGAGCTTCCTAGATTAATAAAGTCATACAAATTTACACTGAAAATAGCTTGGGAGTGTACAAGAAAGGAAAAATACAATAAAACTTATTATTTTCTTAGGTTATTTAGGAGGTTTGTAAGGCTGGTATACTCTCGTCCTGGTATGGCCAACGGATGACATTGCAAGTGCCTGAGGAAGAGTGGTCCCGTCGTAAGTGTAAACAGAATTATACATTTTATGAGGTCTTCTATCACAGGTTAAGCCCGGATTATCTATGAAGTTCCCAGGTTTTATCTTCATAATTCTTTGATTCCTTCTTGGGGAAGCACTATAATAAGATGAAAATATTGTGATTTCTTTGGTCCTTAAAGGTAATAAAAAACAGGAAAATGAAAGTCATACAAATTCTTCCTGGCTTTATGCAGTCTTCTAAGAAATTAATGATTACGGGAGGGATGTAAGGATTAATTATTTGTTTTTATGTTTTTAATAGAGATTTATAATGGGTTTTTGCTTCATAATGGGGGGCCCTTCTTCCCTCGCAAGTTCCTTTACGGGCCCCCTACGTACAGGATTAAAAAGTGATTCAAAAGTTATCTGGATTTACTAGTCCTAGCCTGTACGCGAGAAGATTGACCACTGATTATCCCATATTATTCTTATTTGTTCAGGAATGTCTAGCCACAACAGGTTCACTCTTCTTAGGCGGTTACAGTGGGTTGATCTTCTCCAAAATAATCTGGTCCAACCTAAAAACCATTCAGGATTTAACCATTGATAATAGCTGGTAAGGGTCTCCAAAGGTGAATCAGTCGAAAGAAGTGTCAATAGTCTTTCATTTTTAAGGGATTCTGTGCACATGAGCGTTAACGGACCATAAATATAAAATAGTTTTTACCTTTTGTTTCCTTTGTGTTTATAGTCTGGGTTTAGTCACGTCCTCCATATCCTTCCACAGTTGACACAGAATTACACCTCATAATTAATGAAAAATAAATGGAATTATTAATAGATTTATCTTTCTAGCGCCTTATCTTAGGACTGTTAACGCTGGGACTAGACCACATAAGAGACGAAAAGGTTAGGAAAGTTGTCTCACCGCCAGTATATTTATGAATTCAAGATTATACCTTGGTACCTTGTCCATTCACTATAGGATTACAGGGGTTATGCTTACAAACTTGACACTGTGTTGGCCCTCTCGTCCGTAGGCTCGCTAGTTGACATGGCTTTCATCCTAATAAAACTATTAAATCTAGCGAGCCGGGGCGTAGCCTAAGAAACGCCCAAAAGACTTTCATTTTCTTATCTGTTTCTTATTATTGGTGGGTTTTTTATGGATTAATAATTTCATGAAAGAATTCACTTATAATATACTAATAAAACCCACCAATATTATCATTAATATTTATTTTTCTTTGTTAATCCTTTCCACCATTCATTATCCATTCGTCTGTTGGTTTCTTGGGAGTTACTTGGATGATATTATTAAGGAAAAACCAACAGACGAATGATGAATGGGTGAAAGAAATAAGAAAATATTGTATTTTTAAGGTATGTTGGGGGCAAAACAGTCCCATCAGAAACTAATATTTTATTTATTGTGTGTTTTGCCCCCATCACGCTGCCGCTAGGCCCCTCCTCCCACTCCCACCACTCGCGAGCGGCACCGCCGGCCTTTCCCCGAGCGAGTGATGGGAGGGAGGGGAGGAGGGAAGGAGTGATGGAAGGGATGGAAAGGCCCTAATCAACAAAATAAATTGTATTTTTATCTTCTTTCATCCTTGTGTTAGGGCCTTTCCCTCCCATAAAAGTAAATTATTTATTAAATTTAAGGTTTTTGACATTATCAATAGTCTTTCTTCCTTCCCTCACAAGTGATTTCCTTCTTAAAAACCTTAAATTTATAGTATTTTATAGATTAATAATGCATTTTCTTATTGTCATTTCCTGTAAATTAATATTATTATGAGTGTACATGAAGTAGAAAATGCATTATTATTATTAGAAGGGAATTATATTGTGACACACCAGCACAAAAGGAAATAAGAATTTATTTTATGTTTTTATAGTTGTTATAGCTGGTGTGGAAGGGTGAGAGAAGCGAGACCGCTAGGCAGGGCCATGTCACACAGGTTTCACCTTAAAATATGATCCAGGATTTGTCTTGAGATAATAACCAGGTTACCTTTCCTGTCATATACCTTCAACTTTATATTTATTATTATTTTATGGTATTTTAAAGGTATTTTATTAGGAATAAAGTTGAAGGGATATGACCCAAAGAAACCAAAGAAATTACTAAAAATAAATAGAATTTTTATGTTATTTCTAATGGACAATACTATTTCTTTATGATGGTTTTTGACAGGAAATGCATTATCTGTATCATATTTTATCTTAAGAATGAACTCTGGTAAGTAGTCCACAAAAGGAAACCTGGTATTTATTCAATAGAATTCTGGGTCATACAGTGTCTTCCTTATCCAAATCTAGGTTGTAACTCTGAGGTTAGTCCATAAGGTTTCCATTGTGACACGGTTTCTCCTTCCATGACAGGTGGTTGAAGGTCCTTGGGCACCCGGAGTTATAAGAGGACTTTGACCGCCTAACATAATGAATTCTAAGAGCTCTTATAAGAAACAAAGATTATAGATTATGTGTGCTGGCCCATTAGTAAGAAAATGAATTAAAAAATTACAATAAAATTTAGTTTTTTGATGCTTCTTTACGCCCATCCTGCCCTCCCTTCCGTCTCTCCGTCCTTAGGCTAGCGCTAGCGGACGTGTGCGGAAGGTTAAAGGAAATATAATCAAGATAATATGATACAGATAATGAGTTGAAACAGAGGTTAGACCGCCAGCCTGATACAATTCTTGAAAGACATTATGCTAACCACAGGATTCCATTGCGAGTCTTTGATGGCGGCATCTTGTTACACGGCCTTACAGTTACCACCCTCGATTCCAAGGGACTAATCACAACAAAAGGATTCAACATACTGTCACACTTCCCAGATAATATCCTTTTCTACTAGCGCTCATCAATAAAGTGTTATTAATATGATCCAACATTAACAACAGAAGGACGACGGCATGCTCACTGGCAAATTCTATGTTCTTTCACCTCTTTTCCATCTTTATTAGTCTCCGGCAGTCTTACTCTCGCATAGAAACCTTTAAATCTTGAATGTTTATTGGACGGGAGGATGCCTCGGGAGTGATGACAGTATGCCCCCAGAGACTTAGACCCTAGATTTTATCATGAGATTGATCATTTCATATAGATTTGACAGTTAACCGGCTAATTAATCTCATCTAAATTCATAAAATATATTATTTATATTATTATTGGATTGACGGTTACTAACTTCTTGCCTTTCCATAACTGCCGAAGGCTCCCATATCCTCCCAGAAAACACTAATTTTCAATATTAATTTGTGGTCATTATCAGTCCATTCACTAGCCGAGCGTGAGCGAGCCAGGGCGAAGCCAATGAAGGAAGAAGGAAGGTAGCGTGGCAAGCCTTAGGTCCTTCAGAAATTAATTATATTATTATGTGGTCATACACCCGGCGTACCAATCCTATCTTTCTACCGGACAATAATCTCGAGTGAATAAGGCGGTTCCTATTGGGATAACACTATAAAACTAGAAAATCTTTTATTCTTTTAAGCTCTTGTACAACCAGCCACCCATAAGAGACAAATAAACATAAAATATATTAAAGTGGCTGGACAGAAGACATTGTGTGGGGACAGAAGCCAAGCCATCGATAGGAAGCATATTATTGAATCCATAAACTTTAATATTTGCATTTCTTCTTTAATAATCCCTTCAGAATCCTTTAATAATAATAATAATCCTTGATAATACCCTTCTATAACCAATAAATCTAATAAATTTATATTAATAATCCCTTTACAATCATAATATTTCTATTTATTTGTTGGTAACGGCATTAATAACCATAAAATTAATATAAAATTTACTATTTAATGTAGCCGTTACACCGCCCGTAAGGGACCCGGAATGGATATGAAAACCAGGTAATATTGTGAGTGGAAACAGACCAACGGATATAGCCATGAAAGGTAAATCAAAGGTTAAACCTTTCTCACCTAAGGATTTCCTAGATTATACAGTGGTGCGTCCTATCCTAACAAACCAAATCAATCTCATGTTCATTTCCTGGCTCGTTTGTGGGATTTCTTGCACGAGCCACAATATGAAAACAAAGGTTAAAAGCTGAAATTCCTTAGAAAATAATACAGTTTTATGGTGGTTGTGCTTGAATGGAATGCTTTTATTAAAAATATTATGCTTGTATTAATGAATTACTAAGAAATAACACAATAAAAGCATTCCCTTAAGAAACATAATAATGAATTTATAATCTTTATGGTTGGTCTGTACGCGGCTTACGAGAGTCTTTTGGCCGCTCTACATCTACTGTAAAAACCAACAGACCAACCAATAATCACTAAAAATATAATTTTCTTATCTGGTTATCTGGGTTATCCTTCCGTGACTTACCGTTGACTGGCTTCTGCCTCCATAATAAGCATACAATAAGATCAATAAACTCATCCGGGATATGCCTCCAGACTCCTGCTAAAATATAAGAATTAATGATTATAACAACAAGATCCTGAAGATAAGAAAGGAATTATAAGAGTTAATGAATAAGAAAATAGTATTTTATTAAGAGATGTAGGACATGAGGATATCCCCCAGAGTTAGAACGGTTAGACTAAGAGACG
>ERZ1738535.94-NODE-196-length-11337-cov-5.674526_pt1 | contig 11337 bp, 3 predicted proteins | sample MGYA00581728_ERZ1738535 | MGnify/ENA primary metagenome ERZ1738535 (study PRJEB40740, sample SAMEA7388099) | Antillogorgia elisabethae | biome: Marine coral reef biome; feature: Environment associated with an aquatic invertebrate; material: Seawater | host... | reverse complement strand
TTTATTAGACAATGTAAATCAACGTAGTGCCTGCAAGGACTACAACTTTGAAGGTAGGTGATTCGTAAATTTTAAACGTATCTATGATTCTAATATAGTTCTCTCTGTAAAATGGACACATTCTACTTCGACACTTAAGAAAATGTAAACATGTCATATTCTCTGAAATCGCATCAAGTGTGTGGCTATTATACTCCTTTGCTGTGGCTTCAATAGATTTTTAAATGTGCGTTACATATTTGTTTGGTATTTGTTGCAATAACTCACCTTGGGCTATGAAACATAATCCTCGTATAATCCTAATATATCGTTGCGTTGTTGCGCGATTGACTTTAAACGTGTTTCATGATAAAAAGCAACCATAAATAATGTTTTACCCATATGGTGTTGTAACAACAAAAACCGTGTTGCTGTATACGTACTGACAAAGCTTGGGTATTGGATAAAGAGATGGGAGGTAAGTTCGTGAAGTCAGTTGAAGGGTAGGACCCCAGTTAATTAGTGGCGCTAGAACTTTGTACCTTCTTCTTATCAACAAAACTTACATTCGTTATTCGCGCGAAATGCATTTGTGTTGGCATTTGAACGACCGAAGAGAACTTGAACGAGATGTTCAATTTTGCGCTTATCCACCTGGGATAATGTAGTGTCGTAGAGTTCATAGAACGAATTTACGACTACAAAATAACTAAACTACGTAGACAATATTTAAATACAAATAATATATTGACGTCTCGTGGGAGGGAATAACGAGGCTGCTACCATGAAATGCGTCCCGCAATTTGTTTGTCTGCACACTTTTATCGGGATTAAATCTAACCCTTGTCTAAACGTGTATGTTAAATTTTTCGCGATTATACAGTAGGTTCAGTTTATTATACCTCTACACACACTAACAATAGTAAAAACTTAACCAATGCAGTTAATATTTACAAAATTGTAAATGTATCAATTAGCAGTTACAACCCAGTTCCATATGCAAATAGTAGTAGTAGTAGTCATACCCTTCATGCTATAGCAAAGCAAGGTTACATTTCCTTCGTAAAATGTGTTACTCGTGACGACGTGGGTTACTCGTGACTCCTGTATACTTGCACGCATAACTGAGAAAGTCTTATGCATGACATACTATATAAAATGTATGACATTCTACATAGAACATGCGCAAGTGTGTTGTAAAAAACATAGTTTTTGTCTCCGAAGATAGGGTTTTTATATATAGAACTGAAACATTGCGTGTCCCCCAAGACGTTAAAGTAGTTGCGAAAATATTTCGTACACTTAAATTGGATAAGACTCGCCACCAATTCCCGTTGACTCGAAAGTTCCAGGGGGTAGAGCGGCGATCTTGTAACCCGGTGAAGGTGCGAGTTCAAATCTCGCTCGAGCCAACGAATTTTTCGTTTGCGTTAGCAGTGTAAGACATAAAAAATTAGTTTTTCATATCTTTCAGAATGGTTCTTAAGTAGTGTTGTAAGAGATAAGCAGACATCCGCATTTAGGGCGTGTTTACATGAGTCCTACATGAAGGGCCAGCCTTATCAGTTTGGTTGGTATCACCTTGTGCATATATGCATCAGAAAATCAGCCCTCCTGTTGGGGCAAGCTCGCTTCCGTAAACAACACGGGCTTACTTTACTCGTGACAAATAATAATAATAAAACCTATTAAAGTATTTGTTGTACTGAATTGCTATGGTAATTATAGGTCCAATGTTTTATCCTGGTGTACAGCAGTTTCGACGCCACTCCTTTGAATGCTAAGGCTGTTTACATGATAACTGCATTCCAAACATAATAGGCTGCATGGTCACCTACAGGTTTGTACTCGTACATAAATGGTAATACGGCAAACATATGCAGTACGCAGCAACTATATATTTGTTCTGTTTTTATATTTCAATAAAAATTGATGCTTCAATGCAGTAGAAAATGTACTTCGTTTGGCAGCTGGGATACCTTCTCCCCCCCCCACTGTTGTCAAATTTGGATATTGTAGCATTAGGTTGACAATTTCAAGAACATGAACTGATCAGTAGTGTTATTCTCGGTAATCAAGCCCTCTAACAATTTGTTATTTCTAATCAACGCAAATGTTTGTTTTGCTGTATGTTTTGTAAATTGGTATTATTTGTTGAAGCGCGAGAGTGGCACAGGTGAAAATCACATATATATATATATATATATATAGTAGTAGCAAAGCAGGCAAAGTTTGCTGTCGCTACTCTGCTTTGTTACTGTTTAATCGCTCTGCCAGTTTTGGTATTGAACGCTCTGTATTATCACTCCAATATTGCACCTTCCTGGTTCTAACCCTCGGATGATGATGATATATATATATGGCATGCATATAGTAGTTTGCCTTGTTTGATAGTCGTTGTAGACCTAGTTTGCCTTTTTTCACGTAGAATATTTTGCCGAGCTTTCCCTGAGTAGTGCCGGCTATATTTAGGAACCAGAAACCAGTTATGTAGAGTAAATACTAAAAGCATAATATATTTTCCCATATATAAAATGACATGGTTTTTGTGTGATTACAACCTCTTTGACTGCTACTTAAAGGCTAGGGTTTTAAAGTGTTTGTAAGAAATTATTGAGGAAAGTGACTTATTATTTAATGCTTATATAGTCTCCTCCTTTTTGTATTGATTATAAATCCTTTAAAACTTGTAATTTTGCGATGCAAAATTTCCACTGTGAATATCGGAAATTTGAAAGATTCGTGCTCTAAATGTTTCAGTATATTTTATTATACTGTGGAATTTCAATGAAAATCTTCATGACATGCCTGTACACTCTGTGGGTTATTGATTGAGCAAGACAAGTCTTGAAATGATAATTTTTGAACTATTCTTAGTTGCATGTAATTAAGTACGTGTCGTATGAGATGATATTACGACGTGACATGGTATATCAATTGTTTACTCTAACGAAATGAACTCATCATCGTTACGTGGAAATTACCTGACCACACACGAGCAAGATGAAGATAATTTACCAATATTTTTTTCATTTCAATTGCTTGACAGTTTCAACACTAGTCTACTTTGGCTCGTTTCCATTTACTCCCGAAAATATTTCTTGGATGATGTGATACGTATGATGCCAGTGCAGTAAACTTTCGTTATTTTATCTAAATTAGCCTAAAAACGGTTCTTAATATAAATATTTTTTTACCGTGGAATTAGCCTATAAAAGTCTATAATTATTATAAATCATGAATAAATTTCCCAATGTGCAATGTGATCGATATTCGGTCACAGTTACGATTACTCGTTACAAAACGCTCAACCCTATATAACGACATATTTTTTCCTTAATCAGTTTTTCCCACAGCAATGCGCCTACTCATGAGGTCTCCATATGTTTCACTAATAGCTACCCGCCCACATATTTGAAATACGCTATTAAGGTGCAATTTAGACCAGTATATTATTCTAGATCTTGAATAAAACTTGACGTGTCACATCAGTGTTGAAATTAAAAATACTTTGTAAGGACGAGTTTGGATGTTCTTCATTAATTTTTTTTATAAAACTAGTCAGTCTGGTCACAAATTATTCTTATATAGATAGTACTATAAACAATTAAAATAGCGTCTTGATATCAAGCTAATTAATTCATAAGGAAAACATTTCTGACAATAAAATTCTATTTAAGATTGTTAAATGGAATTTGTACAAACAAACAAAAGTTCGTATTATTTTTCGCTCTCAGTAAGTACTTAACCAGCAGTGAGAATTCTTGTAGACACTGTTCTCTTTCTAATGCCCTTAAGTTCATCGCTTTTTGCGGAGTCATCGTTAACAAAATTGCCATTATTATCAAATTTTTTTTTAAAAGTTTATTCTTTTTTGAAAGCGTGCTTGCCATTCTTTAGGATTGTTTACAATTTCAATTTACATTCCATTCGCTTCGATCCAACGAGAATAAGAATATTGAGTCACGCTAGCTTAAACGGTTTATTCGGGTCTGGTGAATGTCAGTGTAAGCTTTTATAAACATTTTTGTTACCAACAAATGTAATACTTTCAAATATTTTACATGTTGTCAGTAAAACGTCAGTTTATTACTGTTCATCGATAAAAACATTTTGATATTTGTGTCATTAAAATCGGTTCAAGGAACAAGCATGAAGTCTTAAAATTTTGGAGTGGATTTACATGGTGCGTCAGACATAGTCCTACATGGTACGTAAACGTAAATAACGCTAACTGTAACGTATTTCAGGAGTAGAATGTTGGTAAAAGTATTTTGCACAAGTTATGCTATTCTATAGAGGCAGTTCTCAACGAATAACAAGAGATAGGCCTTCTTTTCATGATACACAATATGGTTATAAAGTTTGAAACATACGACATTAGTTTCTCCTAAATCGCACTTGTGTTACTGAGCACAAATATTCATTAATCAATCCACTCACATTTCTTTTGATATAGTCCGATGTAAAAACAAGAACCACTGATAAATGTCTGCCAGACACTAATTAGCATAGATTGCACAAGTACACTATGGGATTATGTGTCTTATTTATGAAATGAAAATGAATATTCTACATAATCCGTTATTGACATGGGAAAATTATTGTAATATTCAGCAAACATCCTGAACTCAAAATCCAATTATAAATTTTATCAGATGATAATGATTGATTAAAAAATTGGTTGAAAAGCACCGACATTTTTCTCATGTCAAAATGCTTCTCTGTAATTAAGTCCAAGAAATCATTTTCCGTGACTCAGGCAATGTCTTAATTGATAGGAACACAATATCCCTGGGAAATACGGTTCAAGATCTGCATGATCTCAATTCGTCCAGTTTGATAAGACGATAATTAACACAGTGAATAACACTGATAGAAACAGAGCTAGATTTAGTCAACTTAAACTGAAAACCACCTCTACATTTATCAGAAGCACTTCCCATTCCCTATTTTATTATGAGCAAAGACTGCAGTTTCCCAGCTCTGACTAAAAGCTTCTAATGTGCGATGCAACGTAAACACTCTTGACCACTGCGTGTACCGTACAATTAAACAGTTGAGTCAAATATTGCTTAAATTTTAAAAATTCATTTTATATTTTACACTATGTACTGTACGGTTATCTTATAATTACTAGCTGAAAAGGCTATATACTGATAAAAGATTTAACACATTCCCTGCGCAGAAAAGTTCACTTGGGGACACACTTTCTGATACTTGATAAACAGTCATCACTAAATGTAATTAGCCTATCAACATGGCGTTTTTATCATTGCATGCATTTATTTAATAGTTAATGCCACAGAAATTGGTATTCATGGTATTTTTAATCGCTTTATACATGTCCTTTCTTGCCCTAATATAATGTAATATCGAGTGCGAAATATGTGGACTTTTTATTGGCTCAATTCAGAAGTGTTCTCTTGTAATATTAGGCAAACATATAACACTTTACGAATTCAATCATCAGTTTTTAATTTTCTAATAAATATGATATATACTTATAGAAACCCATCTTTAACGTAATCATAAATCCGTCTGGTTCACTTGTGCAGTCTAAAGTGATGAAGGAATTCTGTTTTCTATAGGTTAACATATATACTGAGGCATAAACCGGTGACTGCCGTGACTCTTGTTTTCTTGAGTAGCCCTTGAAAAACCTTCATCCCTGATTCATGAATAATAATTCAATAATAATGTCCAAAAATAATGAAATACTGACATTTTCCTTTCTGTTTTTAACAAGAAAATTTGATTATTCATTGAATTAATGTTTGCAGCTGTAAAATAGTAAATATCAAACGCACGCAACTTTATATAACTTTATTCGAGTCTCCAAGAACAGTCTTGCAAGTTTTGTGTTTACATCAACCACACGTGTTTTCCGCGAATATGCACTGTTGGGGGACTACCAATCCTGTCTGGAAATTCAAACCTAACTATGTGGCTTTCGGGTCAGAGTCGTTAGATAGGTGAGCATGTTGAGTTGCAATTGTAGAAAAATGGGATTGCTTGCTTTGGCGCGTTGACGTTAAATTAGTCCCTAAACTATACTTGTAACTTGCTGAAATTCCTTTCAACCACACACTGTAATTTAGAAAGTGTTGAGTTTTTTCAACCAAACTTAATTATGTCCTGTGGTTTTACTATGATCATTTTTGGTAATATTAACTTCATGCAACATTACGTGTAATATATACTTTGTCATCGCTATGGCGTGACTGGAGCACAAATGAAGAATCTTGCATTTGCACAAGCAAAATATATTAACTGCTCTCTATTAACTGTTCAAGTAGTTGAGTAGGCAGGCGCAAACTATGAAGGACTCGATTTCCGACTCCCACTTGAACAACCTAATATTTGACAAATCGTTGGTTTGACATTCAGTGATACATATATAAATATTTTCATTGCAGCTAAAGAAAAACGCGCTCGGCGAACGTTTGCTAGTCCGCGTTCCTTGAGCACATTGTAACAAAGTATTAAACGTTTTCCACGTTCGTTGAAGCGTCAAAACAAATACACCACACATGGGGGATTCCTTGGTGTATACATAGAAACGTGATTGGTAATCGTAAGTGTCGTCAACATGTGTTTACTGTACTGCTTACGGTGGCGCGACTACGTTGATGAGTTAAATAACAAAACTCCTTGAAGAAATCGTGTTATTCTTTATATGTAATATTAGATACGAGAAGTATATTTGACGAGTTGCTGCCCAAACACGTTTTGAAAATCTAATTGGTTTTTCTGAGTGTTCCATGTGTGCCATGGACCAATCACAAGGCTCACAGCTTGCGTTGTTGGCATGCCATTAACCTGCGAACTGTTAATTCCTGTTTAGCAGATAGTGTGATATAGTTCTGTATCATGCATATGGTGTATTGATCTATCTCAATTTCTCCCCATGTTAGGCTTATGGAGTTACGACGATGGTTTCAGCTCTTCTGCATTCTGCCAGCGCTACAGGTATGTTAACGAATGCCGTTTGTAAACTATATATGACATTTTATAACTAGACATTCACACCAAGTTGTCAGGTTTTGTTAAAATAACATTCCGTGGAATATCATAACTCCCAAGGTGAACAAATCATCGAACTTGCTATGGTCAATATCAAGGAAATCCTGTGCTTTATGGCATTTAATGGCAAAGCACTTGATAAGGGCGGCATCTGAATTTTTTCAAAGAGCTGTTTATACTCGTGTAAGTCGTGATGTCGCAAAAGTTAATTTCTGAATAGCAGGTTAAATACTTCGCTTTTTAGTTGACTAATTTTTGTATACTGAAAAGAAAATAGTCGAATATTCTCGCGTAGATTGGGCGTATTGCACACTTGTGTGTCTGATAACCTATCAAGGGTTTGTTGTTAGCTTACAAAATTGTGCAGACAATTTCCCAACCTGTGACCTCTTCGACCTTAAGCAGTAGAAATAAGAAATTTAGATAAATTTAATTGAGACGAGCTTAACATTTATAACGATCTTTATTTTGGTTTATTCTAACAGCGAGTTATCCACATGCATACTGTCGTTATACCACACCTCCTTGATTTAATACCCTTTCTACGTGTGTCCTAGATAACCATCACTTTTTAAGCTCTTGCCTGCAAGATGTAGTACACATGAAAGCGTTTAATTACCATGCATCGTTTTAATTTATTACGGCACTTCCTTTACGACTAAAGACTAGAGTGTTTGGAAAATATTCCAAAATGTTGACGTTCTTATTAAAAGTCATATCGCAGCTCGAACGCTGAGCAAAATATTTCTCAATTTGATTTCGAAAGTATTACAATGAAGAGAGAACATATAGTGTGGTGTTTATTTGTTTAAGGATTTCCCACCAACCGTGCGAAACCTTTGTGGATTGTTTCACGATTGTTGAGCATCAGAATGTTTCCGATACGTTTTCTTTGACAACACTTTACAAAAAACAAGTGGCCATTTCAATGTTCTTGTATCAGCTATAAAATCATTGATAATAATCATGACAAAGGCTAACGCGTCAGTTTAGGAAATCGGTCAGTACACGTTTTGCACTAATTGAATGATTTGAATAGAGAATCCCTGCCCTTAATCCTGCTTCTTTCAACTAAAATATACCGCGAGATTTAGCTTCAGTAATTCATAAACAGTAGTGACTGTTTGAGTCTATTCTTCACGGGCTTTTCCTTGCTCATGAGTACAAAGTGGTCAAACAGTGGGTACAGTACCTATGTATAAAATCCTGGAATTGTGAATCATTTTATACAGCTACGTTCGCAAACTTCAAGAACCAAAAATAAATCCTGTGTAAATATAAGAAAGGCGTTGACTGAGGCACATGCAGTATATAGTAAAAGCAAATATGCTTTTATCGTTTTCAGCGACCTTGTACGACCTTGAGATCAAAGACAGATAAAGTATTCCAGCAAGGTCTTTAGACGATTAAGTAACTACATTAATTTTTGTTGCAAGTACATGATTGCGCACATAATGTAAATACTATATGTGTGTTGAGTCTTTGAACTCAGTGTCGAGCTCGAGGAATTTGCAAATTGTTTCCCACTCCGCAAAGAATTACCCCCCAGCCATAAGCTACATATAATTTTGGCTGCTCTAATTCTTAATAACGTATAATTTAGCTAACGACTTAACCATTCCTATCATTCCATTAGAAAAGAGAATTATCACAAAAATAATTTGCTTCTGATCTGGGAAACTTAAAAACAGATTTTCTTTTCATGATAACGGCGCAGCCCACTTTGAAAAGCATAACAGTGTTATCAGTATCAAGGCTTTTACGGGTCAGAACGTGTTAAGCCTCTTTGAGCAAATACTTCGCTAATTATAGGGCTTAAAGATTCGCATTGTCAAGAAAACACTACATCTTCCTTCCGTTATCGGGTGAATGTTCCTTCGAAGCGTTTCTCAGATCCTCATCTTAACGAAAGAACTATTATACCATAGAGATTAGATACATACATAGAGTACTGGCAAAGTTTAGATAAATCCTGTGATCACATTGACTGTCAAGTGCTATTTCTTGAACATAAATTCTGTGAACGCATCGTTGCTCACATTGTGGCCCTACACAATCACTCTTATATAAGTACATAATGGTGTTTTCGTTTCGTTTCTATTGACTTTGTTTTGACTTGCTGTGATTCATTTACATATGTTGCAAAATTTAGAGCATTTGTCCGATAAAAGACTGTTCAAAACTGTCGGCTACTATCGTCACGTTGTATCAACACGTAACTCATACATTCACTTAAGCTACTTATCAATCTTTCACGATAAAACATCTCTAGGTGTTCTGTGCGTTAAGCAAAACCTTGATGTAAACTGCTAAACAGTTTTACGGTGATGGGGAAGCTAAGAAGTATAAATGGCGTCGTTAGTTTGGTCTATAAATAGCCGAAGCAATATGTTACAACACTTAACTATCCGTTAAAATGTGAAATGTTTGTAAACATGTGGTTTTACAAAGCGGTTTCCTGACTAGATTGATATTCAAGAAATGTTATTTGTATTCTTTGTGTAAATCTTTCATGACGAATCTTTCCTCTGTATAACGTAAACTTGGTGATCATCCAAACGATCGATTTCAAACGATAACTTTGAAAACTCAAGTATGAAATATACCCTCAACAATACATAAAAAGATGGAAAACAATTCGAAGCCTCTTATTTATTAACGAATATCATCGTTGCATGGCTGACGCCTGTTGTAAGAATTTGCTCTGTTTTATATTTCTCTAAGTGGTAGAGTTGCAAGACAAAAAGATTTATTTTGGACTGACAACTTTGTCAGTTGAATAGAAATAACTTTCTCGTTGGCTCATACGATGTTTTGTTTTTTTGTCCATGATATTGATCAGCATCTCCATGTATCTCACTGTGTTTTTTCCAGTGTGAAATATTTTAGACTTTTTTCTGTTGGACTTACCATCTAAAGTTTTACTATGTCATAGGAATGTTGAAGATTTTATTTCTCTATTATACCTACATGATCGGGTTCGTATGTCCTAACTAGAGTGGACAAAGCGTATAGTAATGCTAATATTTTGGCAGTTCATTTTATTAAATCTATATTAGGTGAACATGATATGAATAGTTTCGATATTTGCGAAGTTAAGAAGCCAAAGGATTCCATAAACCTAAATTTCTTGCCAGTTTTCTGTTTGAACGATCATTATCGATATCTCTACGAGTGATTACAACATCAAACCATGACAAAGCATCCGTAGGTCAAACTGTAAATCTAGGGACATTGTGCAGGGCTGCATGTGATGCATGCAATCACTGCAGTACGCATCTATCACGGGATGACTTAAAAATGTTTACATGCCTGTTTATTAGTAACCTACCAGTAAAATGTTCAAGAAGTGTCATATTTCAAATTGCATCTCAGTGCATGTATTATAATATATAGAACTTTTTCTACCAAACTTTGGTGATGTGAAATTCACTGGGGAGTGCATATTTCTGAATGGCAGGTAGCCTTGATTAAAAACGCTAAAAACCAATGCTCATTGCACAAATATTGCTTTGCACCAATTTAACCCAACTCTTTTCATTATCTACGGCGGTCACCATACAGACTAGTTGACTGTCAATTAATTATGTTCAAACTTTCAAAAGGTGATACTGACAATCATTTATACAGAGACAGAGGCAATAGGAAATACCATCCTAAAGCCAGCTCATCTCAACTTGGTGTTATCGTCATTTTCTAAACGTTTAATGTGTACTGCACTGCTCTGCTGCATCGCCCTCATTTTTGCTATGTTCTTTATTTACATGCATTGCAAGAGGTTATAGAAAGCAGTTTTAATTTTGGTATTCCAACACATTAATTTTGACTATTTCTTCATTCTTGAATACTTCTGGAAATTTCTAGACACAAGCATAGCCCTTAGTGAACAATTACACTATATATCAACCACTAATCCCCAAACCGTTTTTGTCCGAATTGACTGAGAGTGTTTGCCGCAAAGTGCAACTGTTCTGTATTTTCTAATGTACAGCAAATGCATAAAATCGTCGCACCTCTAGAATCACGACCATAATTTTCAAGCTATATGCTTGCAATTGTTTACTATATATAACTAAATTTTGGTTAGTAGTAGAACTCATAGAAAATTATAGGTGTCTCATAAATTTAAATGAACTCTTCTTTATGTGAAACTTTTCTTTGTGTGATTTATACTTTCAATGATGATGAATGGGGTGTATTTTTTAAAAACTCTAGCGTTTTCTTTGGTTCTATATGTGAATTACTTCTATGTAGTATTTAAACTGCTATGTTGTTTATTTAGGAGTTTTTGGTTCACCGTGTCTGCTCTCTGCAATGTCCGCCGGACACTCA
>ERZ1738535.89-NODE-187-length-11513-cov-8.880607_pt1 | contig 11513 bp, 1 predicted proteins | sample MGYA00581728_ERZ1738535 | MGnify/ENA primary metagenome ERZ1738535 (study PRJEB40740, sample SAMEA7388099) | Antillogorgia elisabethae | biome: Marine coral reef biome; feature: Environment associated with an aquatic invertebrate; material: Seawater | host... | reverse complement strand
TCGCTTTTGAATTCCCGTCTGGTGCGGGGTGTTTTTTTTCTTCGCATTTTTTCCTGTGACATTTCTATCACAAGAATTCAAATCGCTTTTGAATTCCCGTCTGGTGCGGGGTGTTTTTTTTCTTCGCTCATGTTGGAAGCTCCACGGAGCCTCTAAGCAAAGCCGAAACCTTCATGACCTTCACTGACAGCCTGTAGGAGCTTCTCACGGAGGACTTCTTCGCTGGGGTATTCGGGCAAATCCACCTGATTGAAACACGTATGGGCCGATGGTAGTCGGTCTGCGCCATAGGCTCGGTGTAACGAGAACTTTTGCGGCCCTCGCATACCCACCAAGCCCTTAAAGCCTTCCACCGGCACCCGCGATGTGCCAGTAGCAAACTGGAGGAACCAGGCGCGTTGCTCCTGTGTAAATTCACTCAAGACTTTCCAGAACCATTGAACTTGATCAGATTGAGGTGTGTAGTTGTGGTATTCTGTATTTTGCTTCAGGTCCTCGATGTCGATATCAGGCAAGCCAGAAATCAACAATTCCAATTCCTTGTCGTCAAACAACGAAAGCAACTGAGGTGGCACAATCTCATGCAAACCTTTCAGAAAGTGTTCGATCTGCTGCTTCACAGAGTTGGTCATCTTGTGCTCGGACATCAGCTGAATGTACTCATGCTTGTTGTCATTGGTGACTGGCAAGCTTCGTCCCTCTGGTTTGAGGTCCACCACCTTCATTTGTCCCAACTCGTCACTTTCGGCGGAGAAGTTGAGTTCGATGATGTTGGTGATGTCATGATCCAGCATCCATTTCAGGTTGGAAAAATACTCCGGATCAAAGGCTTCCAGATCAGCAGGGATGACCTTCTTTCCCAGCATGTGCTTGTAGAAGCCCCGGGTAAACCATGCCTCTAAGTTTTGCCCGTCGTGAATGGCCTTTCCAACGACCCTTCCAATGAAGTGGAAGAACTGCAGGTGATCTCGATTCACATAGGACATTGGATTGGGATGGTACGTGCACGCCTTTCCACCAGCTTGTACGAAGAGAGCATAGTTTGGATTGAAAATCTCCTTCGCCAGAGCTCCATACCATTCCTTGGCTACGCCACCAGCATCGATGCCTTCTTCACCTTGAAACTGCACCTGAATTTTCGCCCTCATCTCTTCCCCCGTCCGGATCCGAAGTTGATGATAGGAATCCATGAAGATTTCGTTGCGACGCACTCGCAAACGAATGGTTTGGTATCTGCTCTCCAAGCGCCTCGACCTCAGCTGTGCCCTGAAATAGGCCCGCTTGTTGTCAAAGTCTAAACAGCTTGGCATCAACTGAAGTACAGGTGCAAAAGATTTGGACAACAAAGATGGAGTTTGTTTGAGCAAGGCATTCAAAGGCCGTCGATGTTTCTTACAGAATTTTCCAAAGCGCGACTTCTCTGCGGCGGATTGTTCATGTAACTCCGCGAAGACGTGAGGCACATTGGAGACCTTTCCATCCTCTCTTTCGGGCGACGCGGGGTTCGGCGATGCTGGATCCGTTGGATTCATCATGCCCTCTGGCACACGGCCATGCAACACGAAGAAAGCTTCGATCAACGGCAGCAAACGATTCAGCAATGGCTTAGGTGGAGAACTTTGATTTGCATCCTGAAGCTCCAGACGTACCGTAGAAGCCGGGCCGGAGAGCAACTTTTGCGCGGGTGTGGCACTGGCTTCAGCATCATCTTGGAGTCGTTCTAGTGCTTGGTCAAGGGCACGCCACAAGGTCTCCACCCTCGCCTCCTCGAACGCTTCAGGTTTCACATGTTTCTTTTCGTCGACTTTCTCCACCTTCTCGGGGCTCGACTCAGTGGTTTCGGAACGAAAGACCTCAGTTAAGGTCCTCACCACCCGTAAGAAGCGACTCTCAACCGTGCTTGGCGATACGGAAGCGACACCCACCGACGCGGAAGCATCCAATGATTTTTCGATATCAGTGACCAAAATGGATAAAACCTTCATCAATTCACCACGCACGAGCTCTAAATGCACTTTGCCCGCCAAGGCCACCAAAATATCACCTGCCAGTTGAAATGCATCTCCTTCACTGTTGGAACCATGACCACTTCCAGCGTGGCAAAGAAAGTGACACAAAGCCAGGACCGAGTCTTTTGTCAAGGACAAATGCATATCCTCAATAATCTTCGTCCACCGTTGCGCATTCGCCGGCGCCGCGGGTGCCGCGGGTGCCGCTGGTACCACCGGCGCCGGCTCGATCGGTACCGCCGTCTCGGGTGTCGGTGCGGTGGGTGGCTCCGGTGGTGGCGCTGCAGGCGGATCGGTCTGCGTGGCAACCTCTGCCACTTTGGATGGTCCTTCAGGCTGAGGTACCAAGAGTGCATGCAGCACCGACAACAACCAAGCAGCATGTCGAGATGAGGATAAGTAAAGTCGAGTATTCACCAGTTGCATCAAGAGGTTTACTGAACACATCTTGGGTAAGTTGGCCAGTGGCAAGTTTTGAATGCGTAGCTGTTCTTCCAAAAGCCGTTGCTTCTTCTTTCGATCTGGAGAGGCTTTACTTCTAGATCCCACTGTGTGAAGCCATATCGCTTCAGTTGCACCACCCAAAGGATGAGCAAAGAAATCACCGCAATGTGGGACACGACGTAGAAGATAAGCCAACATGGCCAAAATCCTCTGTGCTCCAACTGATTGTACTTCCAATGGGCTTCGTGTTTCTAAGCCATCAGCTGTTGGACTTCCAAACAAACAGGGTGGAGGCAAGGCATCCATCGGCGCATCTGCTTCGGTGTGCTTGCAAAGCAAAACCATAAAATGTCCCAGCAATGCGCTTCGTGTCGTCGGATGTAAGGACAAATTAAAACACAGTCGCGTTAAAGGAATCGTGGAAACTTCTGTTCGCAAGTACAACAAACGACAAAGGCCCGGAACCAAAGTTGGAGAGATGGGCACTTCCACGTTGACCTCGTCTAAGTTGCAACTTTTCAGCAGCTGTTGATCCGCTTCATCAAAGGAATTCAGACCCAAAGGCTCTCCTGGAACACGAGGACGTTGCATGCCAATGGGCCCTGACCATCTTCGGTTGCCAGTGTTGTGGTGCAACAATTGTTGCTCAATCATTGACAAATGAGCATGTTGACGGGGCCATGCCTGTGCGGGTCTCGCGTTCGTGCCGGTGCTGGTGCCCGTTGCGGCGCCAGGCTCCTGTGCCACCGGTGGTGCTCCAGGTAAACGTCCTACGGGAGGTGGAAGATCCCGACGAAGGGCGATACGCGTGAAGGCTCGATCCCGCAGCAGTTGTGCTTCTGCCACTAACTCGGCCGGCAAGGTCCTCAGAACTTCCTCCGGTGCACTGAGAAGCACTTCTTCACGAAGCATCGGATCTAAAGACGCGATGAATGAAGCATTGTCCATTTCGTTGCTCGGTGCTGTACGAGTGCCTTCAGGAGGTGCGGGCGGTGCCTGCGACCGTTGCCTGGCAGCTTCTTCTTGTAGCACCTCTTCCCGAATTTCGGGCGGAAGAGCTTCCAGAACTACAGCATCAATCTCTGCAGGTTCCGCTGCCTGTGCTTGTGGAGCAACCTGTGGGCTTTGCCGCAAATGATCCAAACGGGCTTGAGAAATCTCAGCCATGACAACTGAACTGCGCATCTCCTCCGGTAAAGCAGCCACCACAGACATGTCGATACCCACTGACTGAAGGATCGCCGTTTGGGTGCAACCAAGCCTGCGTGCCAAGCGGGCAAGCTCCAGAATGCCCAATGCTGCAGCTTCCGAGTCGTCCTCAGCTGCTGCTGGTACAGTTCCCGTGGTTTCTGGTGGAGCGGTTTCCCCAGGCGGCGCCTGGTTAGGCGTCGAGACACCTCCACCTGCCGTGCCTACCGAGGCAAAGGCCGCTGCCAAGGCGTTGGCCTCTGTTTGTGGAGGTGGTGGTGCTGGTGCAGCAGGCGCCACCGGTGCAACGGGCACAGCAGGCACCGGCGCACCAGCTGGCGGTCCCTGGTTGGTAGATGAGATGTTCATCGAGGTATCTGCAGACGACACGTTTCCTCCGGTACTTGGAGGAATAGGACCAGACCCAACGTTAGCAGCAGGATGTGGCGTCGCCTCGTCGTCCTCCTCCATATTGTTTCTTGGACTCTCATGTACTGAAGGAGCAGGGAAAGGAGTATCAGGTTCAGGAGGAACTGGAGGAACTGGAAGTGCAACCTCTGAGGCCTGTGGGGCTAGAAGCGAACCTGGTGGAGGGACCACCGGGGCCGCTTCGGCAGCGCGTGACATACGGAGCTGACGGCCCAAGCGTGGAGCGAGTTCCATAAAGATTGCCTCGAAGTCCTCATTCCCCTGGCTGCCAGCAGCATTCTGCGGCGAGGAAGATGCTGAGGAGTTTCGAATGATGGGTTCCAGATTGCTCATGTATTGTCGCAAATTCCCTGTAGGCATCCATTGAGCACGATCTTCTCCATGCTGAATAGCCGGCTCTCGACGCAGCAATGGATGCTCTGCTGGAGGTTCCATTTCAGCTTCCCAACCAACAGCAGTATTGAAGCCAACTGCTGTACCAGCCCGCAGTCCTGGCGGTGGTGGCATCTGCATTCGTCGGAACTGACCACCACGGTGAAGTCCTTGTATGACTCCCGCTTCACCCAAGTCAATATCCACCCGGAAGGTCATACTTTCGCCCTCCATGCGCGGATGCTCCTGATCAAACACTTGAATCGCGTTTTGAAGCACACTTTCGATGCCTTGCGCATCTTGTGTAAACTCTTCCACATTCATATCGTAGTCCTCTTCCATGTCTTCAGGATCTTCATATTCTCCTTCTTCATCTTCATCATCCTCGTCGCCCTCGTCCACACGTACGTGGTGCTCCTCGCCATCCATGTGATCCATCTCGCCACCTTCATCATCATCTTCATCCTCTTCAATTCCTTCTTCGCCATTTTCGCCCATGTCATCATCCTCCTCCTCATCTTCACCTCCATCGCCATCCTCCTCTTCCGCTGCCATCTCTTCTCGTCTTAAAGCCTCACCCAAGGAGCGCTGAACACTTTCCAGCAACCTGCTCCCTAAACTTTCGCCAGCCTGCAGGTTCAGATCCATGGCCACATGACCTTGATCTTCCTGTGGTGCTGCAACACCACCACTCACGGCGGAAGATTCACCGCTGGTAGCACCTGTGGATACAAAATCCCGACGCGTCAGCAGTTCCAAGCACCTTAAGACGCTGCTGGCCACGGTGGTCGCCTCGCTCCGTTGCAAGGGCAGATGTGTCAGCACGGCGCCAAAGGCATCACGCAGGGCTTGCATCTCATTTGCGGTGGTGAAATGTCCTGAATCCTTTCGCGTTCGTGCCTTCTTGGCAGGTGGGGCAGAAGCAGTACTTCCGCTGGGATGATCTAAGGCATTCAAGCGCGGCGAGGCATTGGAGGTCGGATCCTGGGCATCGGCACCAGCTGCATCTTTCTCTTCCTTTCGCTCGGGTGGCACTGCGCTCAAAAGTCGTGCTACGATGATGGAGGCAGTGGAGACCTGGGTTCCATATTCTCCTTCTTCTTCAGGAGATTTTGGACCTTCCGCCAACGAACGTAGTGTGACAACGGCCTCCGCTACCAGCGCACGCCGTGGCTCCCCAGGGTGACGTGAGACTGAGCAAAGAACAGCTGCTAAATGCGGAAGTAGCCTTTGTACTGGATTGAGAGCTGATGACAAGGCACTCTTCTGCGTGGCATTCAAGGCATTCATTTGCTTCGACCAAAGCTCAGAGAGTTGCGCCAACTTTGGTAGCAAATGTCTCATCATCAGCAACAGCAAACTCTTGTGTTGTGGAACAACGGAAGTGATGACCAAGCTGTTCTTGTCCTCCGGGATCGTGGCCTCCAAGGGAGGCACTGTTAAGGGTGGCTTCAACAGCATGGAGCTTAAGCCTTGCGAACGGCCCAGCAATGTATCCATGACATAGAGGATGGAGATTGGACCAAGTGCAAAAGGAAATGGTGGCGGAAGAGCATTGCTAGCACCTTTGGTCTCCTCGGTCACGTTTCCATCAGTCTTGCTAGCAGCCTCGTAGAGCTTTTGGAAGGATGTCCTGCACTGAACATCCACACCAAAGCAAAGTTCATTGACCAAGGTCTGCAAGATGGGCAGTGCTGAAGGGAGAGCTCCAAAACGCATGCGTTGACGCAAAGGTCGTTCACCTTCCGGAATGAGTTCAATCGTCAAGGTCATATCGTCACGAGACTTCTGTGTGACTGACTTCAATGCTTCTTCGAAGAGGCATGGGTTTCGACTCAACAAGTGATGGTTCATCCGGCAGAGATCCCTTGCAGGCATGGTCCGACGGCTTCCGAAGCTTTGTAAAATTTCATTCTCCATACGCTGCTGCAACGCTGGCCCATCTTCCAACAGCAGAGATAAGAACTCGGCCAACATCTGGAAGAGCCCTGGGAAATTCGCTTGTTTTCCAAGGCGCAACAACAGTTGCAAGGCGCGGATGCCCGTTTCTGGGCCCTCTGTCACAGCAAACCTAGGCGACAGCTGATAGGAGAGAAAGGCTTTGGATCCCACCGAAGCCCCACAGAGACGAATCAACACCTGCAAACAGGTTTGTGCTAATGCACCATCCGAGCCGGGAAAAGCATAGAGGATATCCAACGCCAAAGTGACCCACATCTGTTGGATTTCCGTGTCCAACACCTGTGTACCATCGCCATACTTCACCAACTCCGCCTTGCAAAGAAGCTGCTGAGCACAAACGACTGCTGGTGTAAACCAGCTAGGTGCCGGCAATAAGGCTTCACCAAGGCCTGGTGGAGCTGGAGCACGTCCAGCACCATGGAGCAAACGATGTCCACGCTCCTCAGGTGATTTGGTGAAGTCAATGCCTTCCACACACCAGTTGTGAATTCTCTCCAGCAAAAGTTTCATGCCATGTTCACCGGAACGACCTTTGCGTTCACCCAAGATGCGACAGGCTGCTGGTCGCCGATGGAGTAAGTTGGCCAAGACCTGTGTCACGCAACTCAGTTTCTCAGGTGTTGGTGTACCATGAAGCTCACGAAGGCAACTTACCAAGATCACCTTGAGGTTATGATCTGTATCCACCGGTTCCACCGGAACTAAGGGCTTGTTCTTCTCGTCCCATTTGCCATCTTTCAAACTTTTCAATCGTTCCAACTTCCCTGCTCGTTCCAACTTTTCCATCTTTTTGTCGCCTTTCGATTTGTCTTTGAAGTCTTTCAAACCCTTCTTCTTCACATCGCCATCTTTACGAATGCGACTCCAATCCTTACTGCTGGAGGTTCTTTCTTCTTCTTCATCTGCTTCATCTCCAGAATCCTTGGAGGTTCCTTTCGAACCAAACTTGGGATTGCAATCGCTGAACTTTCCGCATTTTTTTCCTTTGCTCTTCAGATCCTTCATGGGCTTCTTGCCCTTGTCCTTGGTCTTGGATTTTCCAGCAAATCCGTCTTCCTCTTCGGAACCACTATTGGGATCAGCATCTTGGTCCTCATCCATTGAATCATCGTCCAAGGAATACTTTGGCCAAAGAGGATCAGCTATCTGAGATAGAGAGCAAATGGTATCCACCACCGAAGGTAGAGCTTTAGGCACCTCGTAACCAACAGCAAACATCCTTTGCAGCAAGTCCTGCATCACATGGTCACGGATTTCTTGCAAATCTTTCACAGGTTCCACCAAGACCTCCTTCCCAGCGTCGCTACTGACCTGGTCCAATGGATTGGAGACCATCCACATAATCAGCTGTCCAATATCCTGGGAGCCTCGATTGGGAAAGTGGTTGAGCGCCGCTTCAGCTTGTGCGGCTGAGAAACCCATATCCACTAAGGTGCCTTGCACTTGAGTTTCAGCCTCTTGCTGAGCGGCGCTTCCGGCAGCACTTCGAGCGGTCTGCGCTTCCACGGCCCGGGCCCGGGCCCGGCGGCTCGGTGGGCCGTGGGTCCCACGTGCCACGGGGGTGAAGTCACCTTTGGATGTCTTCATCTTCATCAATTTATCAGTGACCTCCTCATCAACTGCCAGTTGAAGCCACACCTTCAGCAAGGATCCACAGGCTGCACGAGGGAAGTGGGTGAAGCATTGAGGATGCTGCCAAATGGGTAACAAACTCTTCACCGCGCAGGCCTGCACAGAATGACAAAGCTGCTCCTTCCACATCAATCCCTCTTCTGGTCTGATCTCCATGGCATGAGCATATCGCTTTGGTGCAGTGAGTTTCTCGAAATAACTCGTTGCCGCGATCAAAGCTGCGCCAGCCAGTTGATCGTCATCTTTACCCAATTCCTCAACCACAAACCGTATCAATGGCGGAAGCAGATCAAAGCCGCCGGCCTGGTAGAAGGTACAGAGTGCCATAGGCCGTACAGCCACTTTGTTTTGCTCTTCGTGCATCTTGTGCAAAACATCAAAGACCTCTGCAACCCAGCGTAGAGCAGCAGCCGTGTTCTCGGGTCGCTTAGCTGATAAAATCGTCTTGGCAACCTGTGCCAGTTGCCTTGCCAAGCCGGGTGGTACACTGCTGCTACCCGCCATGCGACGGCTATGGAGTTTCGTGGCGAGTTGGAGCAACTGGCGCAACGTCCTGGAGGTGAGTCGAAAGCATTGCCGTGCTGCACGTAGCAATGAGGTTTCGAGGCTTGGTCCAACCTTACTGCCGTTCCCGGTTCCTGCAGTGTCATTTTCAACCTCCATGGTCTTGGATCCATCACCTGCTGGCGCCGCCGGCAAGCCAACCGGCAAGCCATCCTTGCCATCTTTGGCACTGCTTGGAGAAAAGACTGCTCGCACAGTTTCGTGATAGCTGGCTGTGGCGGGTAACCTCTCACGTTCCTGCGGGTGCCATGCCACCAAAACGAACAAGGAAGCAGCTAAAGGCCCAATCTCCCGTAAGGGCTCACGGACCGCCTCCATGACCTGTGTCGAGCTGCATTCACGGCATACGGATAACATACTTTCCAACGCAGCTGTGGCTCGACTGAGGGTGCGAAGGAAGGAAACCACCCGTGTACTCTCCATTTTGGCGATGGCCACGGCTGGGTCCCCTTCTGCCATGCATTCTCGCAAGGTGGGCACCACCTCCAAGTGACTACTCAACATCTCCTTAAGCTCAGCAGCAGGAACCGCCAAGTTGCCATCAGAACCTTTCACCTGTAAATTGAAGAGGCTGGCCATGGGATGCTGTTGTCCTTCCAAGGAAGTCAAGTGGAAAGGAAGACAGGGTAATTCTTGGAGCTCTCTAACCACAGACAAGCCTTTCCTCTCAAGGAAGCACTTCAACGCTGATTCATTGGTCGAAAGAATCGACCAACAGAAACGACACAGCGGAGCCAAGCGATCTGGAAGGAAGTTGCTGCGATCCTCCAGGTCCAAAGGTGTCCACTCAGGATATGCCTTGGCTTCAACAGCTACTGCCCTCATGGTATCTAACATGCAATCCACCACATGTTCTGTGAGCTTGCTAGGCCCCGCAGGACGGTTCCTGAGCACCTTTTCCACTTGGGTGCCCATAATCTGAACCAATTCCGGTTGGGTGTGCATGATACCCGCATAGCTGATCTCTGTGAAAGCTTCCGTCAGCAACTGAATGGGCTTGGGAGACAAGGAGAGAATGAAATTTTCACCCACCGCATGCATCGCGATAGATGCCAACAAGCCCGGGACAAAGTTCAAACACTCCACACTCTTCAAGGTCTCTTTGTTCACTGCTGCCATGATAGCAGGTAAGATGTCAGTCTCGATCATCTGAGGAACTCGTGAAGGATCATCTTGAATGATGCTGGACACGATGTCAATCGCTGTGCCAAAGAGTTGTAAACCCATCTTCATGGGTGCCTTGACTGCCAGCTTCAAGGCATCGGTGAGCTGCCCTTGGAAGACACTGGCCAAGCCCTGCACCACTTCGCTACACTGTAAGGCGGTCTGAATATTCTTGAGCAACTGACGACACAAGCGTCGTCTTAAGGTCGTTTCTTCAAAGAGATCACGAAACCTTTTCTTCTCCTCCTCTTCCGCTGTATCTGGTGGTGGCGTCGAATCCACCACCTTCTCCGCATCTTCTAAAGCCATGATCAGCTCAATTTCGCGATGCAGGCGAACGGAAAAGGCCTGAAGCCCTCCAAAGTCGCGGAAGAGGACTAAAGCCGCCGTGCCCGACACCTCGGAGACTAATTCCAGGCAACGGAGCATCCAGGTGACGACCGTGAGTGAAGCTACATCCATCTTTTCCATCAGTTCCAGCATGGAATGGAGCATCCCCGCATGCCCCAACTGCGCTGTGGTCTGATGATTGTTCACCGTGGTGATTTGAAACAAGTCGAAGGTTGCTAGGAGCACTTTGTTATGCTCTTCCAACTGATCCGCTTCTGGGCGATGTGCTAAAAGACCCCTCAAGGCACACGCCACGATCCCATGCGGCAGAGAAAGACCCAACATCTGCGACAGCTGCGATGCTTCGGAACGACTCTGCCCGAAGCGTGAATCCAAAAAGCCACCGGTGACACGTAAGGCCGCAACACCTGCATCAGATCCAATGACCTGTAGAAGTTGCAGCAGTTCACAAAGCTCAGACAGTAAACCAGGCCTTTTTTGCATGTACTGTTGGAGCACAAAGGGGCGAATATGCTTCACCGCGTTGCAAATGGCAAAGAGCGCAATGGCAACCACCTCTCTTCTACCCTCCAATGTTCTGGAACGGCACCACAGCCGTAGCTGTAAGCGAAAGGCAGATCGCGAGGCGCTGGGAATGGAATGCGATGCCTCCAAGCGTTGCCGTAAGGTTTCAAAGGCTTCGGGACCTTCAGGTGCCTCTGCGGTCGTTACCAACACTGAAAGCTCATCGGAGGTGTCACAAGAGCCCTCGCGTTCAGTGGAACTTGCTGGAAGCTCAAAACGAAAATCATCCACCACGTAGTCCGTGGCAGTGCAGGCATCTCGTAGGCTGCCGCCATCCAAAAGACTTGGCGCACCACCACATGCCAGCATCTCTAAACGTCGCTCTAGCGCTGAAGCTTGAGGTCCACTCTGTAAATGTCGACTCGGTGGACACACCGCCAAGCACCGAAGGGCTCCCAGCAACACTTGTAGCTCTGAGCGCTGTAGTAAATCACGCAGTTTCTCGACTGGACCTTTTAAGTCGGGATGAAGAGAAACCATGTCGTGCACCACCCGCAGCACCTCACATAGCAACTCTTCGTCCACCACCGTTGCAGGATCCGCGGCCGAGGCCAGGATCGTTTCGCAACGACTAAGGAGCGGCTGCCAAGAAGCAGCCACCATCCGCTCCCAAGTTTGCACTTTTAAGTGCCGAAGCCGCTGCAAAAGCTCGTCCTGTGGACAGCTGATCAATTGCTCCAACATGCATTGTTGGGAGTAAGGCGGCGGCACAGTCAGAAGTGGAACGGTGGCCATCGCACACCTAAACTACACGGTGCCGCCGGAGTCACCAACGACGACTCCGCAACGGCGACGACAACGAGGCTCGAATGATTTTCAGCTGAGAGGAATGAG
>ERZ1738535.88-NODE-185-length-11681-cov-17.181146_pt1 | contig 11681 bp, 1 predicted proteins | sample MGYA00581728_ERZ1738535 | MGnify/ENA primary metagenome ERZ1738535 (study PRJEB40740, sample SAMEA7388099) | Antillogorgia elisabethae | biome: Marine coral reef biome; feature: Environment associated with an aquatic invertebrate; material: Seawater | host... | reverse complement strand
AGCAGCAGAAGAGAAAGCGAGGGAAGCGTAGCACGAATTGCCCAACCACCCCACAGCCGTTGCGTTCACATGACGTTGTTCCCATCGATGATCAGAAGCACAACCAGCAGCAGAAGAGAAAGCGAGGGAAGCGTAGCACGAATTGCCCAACCACCTGTCAACATACCTTGTGCCTCTTCAGAAAGTTCTTCCAATGGTTCCTCTCCAAAGAAGAAGCCAGGAATGGGAATGGAGAGAAGGTTAGTCGAACACAGGGGCGAGTCCGTGCAGAGCCTCACCTGCCAAAGGTTGTCATAAGGCATCCCTGGTGGATCCGGAGGTGTCAAGGCTGGAAAGGCATAGTGAAAGGTACCAGTGACGTTTTGATTCGGATCCAGGCCAAACCACAGTTGTCTCGGCAAGATATCGGTCCAATTCCATTCCGTCACAGCCACATAGTCTTCACTTTTGAGCCGCTGCACGTCTTTCGGACGTCTCACCTTTAGTTCAATCCCTTCAGGTGCCACGATTTCAATGACTCGCAATGGAGAAGATTCTTGTCCTCGAGGCAGCGTTCGGTTGAAGGTGAAGTGAATCGCCACGGTCATCATGGATGCGGGAACAGGTTGCGTAAACCAAATCTTAAAGTCTTGCACCCGAGGAATGGTTCGTACTGTTTCACCAGGAAGCCAAAGGTTGCCATCTACAGCGACTTTGTTAGCATCCATGACACGCACTCGGAACACATTGTTACTCCTGATCTTTGGTGTGTTGTCCGGCACTTTCACTGTGATGGACCAAAGTAACTCTGTACTGCCCTCCAAGGCATACCGTGGAATCGGTTCCAAAGTTGGAAAATCTTCAGGATCCAAAGTGCTCCACCAAGGCATTTCGAAGGTGAGTAAAATCTCATGCAATGGATCACACAGTGGTAGTAGAGGATTGGGATCTGAAGATCCCACCAAGGGCAGACCGAAACAACCGTTCAACACCGGATCTGTATGCGTGCAGTTGGGGATTCGAAAATCGTCCGGTGCCAACAAGACCTTGGAGATAGGACAACGGATCTGATACTCCAGCGGGGCGGCAATGTGGATATGTCCACCCCATTCCAGTGGATATCGAACTTGCAAGGCCAAGAACAAAGGTACCTCGGCACCAGCTACACCAGTGTAACGGATAGTCACCGGCATAGGAGTCACTGGAAAGCCATCCAAGGTCATACCCCATCCAGCATCACCTTCTCTTTGCTTCGTCACCGTGAAGAAGTAGTTCCTTTCTGGTGTCAAAGGCGGAGTATTTGCCAAGAGTTTGATGGTCATCGGCATGTCCGAAGGCAACACTCCATTATCTGCTGCCATGAGAATAGCACCACTTAAGTAGTTGCCATTGAATAAAGTCCATCTCTCTCTGCAGGAAACCAAGTTTTTCTTCAGGCGCTCACGTTCGCCCGGTGCAAAGCAGTTCAGCAAAAATTTGTATCCTGCGGGAGCATAAACATCCACACGATTTGGATACTCAGAGGCTTCGCCCAAATCGAATAAGGTCACCTCAAGTACAATGACAACTTCGGGCGGTGCTGCAGCGGTGGTCACGGTAAAATTCACCTTACTCAACAACTCGAAGTCATCCAAGGACCCTTTCTGCGGAGCTACCTGGTTTTGTGCCAACTTGTAATCATCCGTAGCTTCAACAACCCATAAGTCATTCGGCACGCGTACAGCATGTCTGGAAGGAGTGTAAGCTTGGAATAAGATGCGATATTCCAAGTCCACGCTCATCGACTGCAACCCTGGAAGAGATACTTGCACCTTGCCACCATTGCTCTCATCCAGATCCAGGACGAAGGGTAAGGAACGCATGCGCAAACCTTCTCCATTGGTGGCTGATAAGTCCTCCACCAAGAATGAGCTGTCACGCACATCCATCAAATCTTCCAGGAGCAGGATGTTATAACCCACCGGTGCACGCACGATGATGACCATGTGATTCGCCTGTGGCGGCAAGATGATGTTTTCGGCCACCATGAAGGTGAAGGTGACGAGATGTTGTTCATCCAACCTTGTCTTCATGCTGGAAGCAATGGGAAAGTTGAAGGCCTCCTGATCCCATTCGCTTTGAAGTACACCACGTAGTCCTTGTAACCTGTAAGGTACCTGAAAGACGTTGGCTGGATTCTCTGGAGGCTCTCCGGCATGGCAGCAAAGTTCAATCTCGTCCTGGCGTTGCCCCACGATGGTGGTGTACATTGTGAAGAGTGCCTGACCACCTGTCCAAGGGATACGTACCCCAGCCAATCGAAAGCGCACGTATTCGTTCTTGTCAAAGTTCACCCTCAAAGTGCATTCGTTCCTGTAGCCATCTTGTACGGTGATTCCACTGGTGAAGCCTTGCCATAATAAACGACGTCCAACATTTGGTGGCTTCTGCCCATCATCAGTACCTTCGGAGGATAGGTAGACGGAGGTGAAATCGAAACCTGGAGGACTCACTGCTTGAATCACCAGCTGATCAGCGACGTTCACCGTCACGAATTCGAAGTGAATCTCCGCCGTGTCTTCTGGTCGAAGCACCTCTGTCAGTCGCTCGATGGAAATGTAACGAAGCTTGCTTCGCACATTCCAACTCTGCACTGCATCGGAAGAAAGAATGGCATTCTGCGACTCTGCGGCAGTGGCCAGTTGCACTTCACGACTGTGCAACATGATCCAATTGTTCTCATAGTCCAAGGGAGGTCGTCGTGGATTGGTAAATCGCATTTGGAAACGAAAGGTCACCGTGGAGTTCACAAACTGAGGATCTGGATGCATATCTTCTGCATTGATATTGAAGGTGACCTTGTTCCCATCACATTCGGCAGGAGCTTGTAGTGGAGATGTATCAAGGCTTCTTAAGCGCACCGCTGCCTCGTATTCCAATCGATAATCTTCAACCTCCTTTGTAAGATTGACCTTTGACTTCCACACCACTGCCATAAAGACATCTGTAGGCAAGCCACATTTGCACACCGGCGCGGTGAGATTCTGCATTCCTGTCTGATTGCTGGAATTGCTGCTATTCGACATGTTCGTAGTCTCTGCTGTCTGGATGACTCCTGAAGCGAGAGCTTCTTCGTACGCAGCCACCTCTGCTGCACAAGCAGGTACTGGAAGCAATTCTTGCGCCACATTCACAGCACCCTCAGGCAAACCACCAACAGGAATCGTGTCACAGCGTGTCACGTTACGAGCTATCGGTGTGAACAAGCAGTCCAGGATACACTCCGTTTCGGTGGCGTTGCCGGTGCAGTTCTGCAAGCAAAAACTTTCCGCCGCCAGACCGTCAATCTCAGAACGTGATGCTGGAAAAAGGGCACGGAAGCAGAGATGAATCTCATCTACATACGAGATGCCAGCACTTTCGTTGGTCATGTTGCTCACATTATTCGGCTCTGTGAGATTTTTGCTCAACACGAAGTAGGTGAAGTTGAACGTTTCAGGAACTCCCACTGAGCTGCCATTGTGATAGACCCATGACTTGATATCATAGAAGACCTGAAAGTCGGCGCTGGCTGGTACCTTTGACCAGTTGAAGTCGTCGTTCAAGTAATTTCCACCTCCATCCTGGGCATCCTGTTTCAAACAGTGGCTCCGTAGCACTAAATACTCCGTGGACGCATTCACGGTGTCATTGCCCATGGTTTCAAGTTGGGACCGTGCAGCGGCAGGCACCGCCCAATCGGGCAGGCCAATCCTTCTCATCAATTCCACCCCTCCTGGTGTCACATAATCACTAGCTGTCAAATTGCTGAAGTTGCTATCGTTGCCATCAATGAGCTCCAAGAAATTGTTGTAATCATCCAGAATCGCCGCTGTAAAGTTGATGGGCATCCTCATAACCCAGGCACCATCCGCAGCCCATTGTAAGGCACCCGTCAATTCCGTGGGCTTCACTTCCAAGATTGAATTTCCACTGGCCCAGGTTGGAACGCCCTCCGGCACGGGAGGCCGTTCGGGCGGCCGGATGGGCAGCAAGTGCGTGGGAACCGTCTCCGGATCCACGTCGGGTGGCAAGGGATCGGGCCAAATGGTGGGAATCCAACGGAAGCCATAGCAGAGGACCACCAACTGAAATCCTGGTTGAAGATATGAAAGTTGATACCCTGGAGGAGCCTTGATCTCGATATAATCCCCTGGCAGCAAGAGATCTGGAAATCTCATCGTGAAGGTGACCCAATCCACAAAGCTCCCACCATCACGGGCCTCAGGTGTTTCCACCGTCAGCTCGCTGAGACCAGAGACACGGTATCCTGGTGCCACCACATAATCCAACCAATACCCAAAGGGAGCCACGGCGGGTGGTACAGGTTCTCCAAAGAAGGTCTCCATCAGCCAGGTAGAAACCGGTGCATCAATCGCGTCAGGCGAGTGAGGATTGGTGACCACCACCCAAATGCTGTACTGATTCAAAGGTTCGATAATCTTGGAAGGTAAAAAGTGAACTTCCGCGGCATTCTTTCGATTCCATTCTCGAATACACCATGCTTCATTCGGCAGAAATGGCACGCCACACAGGCGGCAGCTGCCTTCTTGTTGCATGCTCATGAAACAACGTTCACCTTGCATATCTTGATCCTCTGCCTCAACCAAGAACTCGTACTGTGAAGGCATCACGATGCGCAGGATTGGAGCCAATTTCGACAACGGCGTCAAGGGAGGTTCAAAGTAAAAGAGCCAATTGGTGGTCTCAAAAAAGACAGCCACTGGCATAGACACCGGATTGGTTTTGTTCGTCCAGGCCAGTAAGACTGGCTCAATGCGCACCCCCGGAAAGGTCCAGACAGGGAAGCCATCCATAGCACCAGATGATTCGCTGCCCAAAGTCAGTGACCAAGTGTTGGCAATAGGCGTATTGGCTGGATTCTGTTTCAACTCAATGAGAAAGAGGTACACCCTTCGACGGTCCAAACCAGCTCCAATGCGAACATGGGCCAGATGTTGATCACCACGACATTCAATAATTCGAGCGCGCGAGGGCCAATTATGCACAGGCAGCTCTGGAGTGTTGTTCACCAAGGCAATCATCGTGGGCCTTTCCGCAGGCGGCGGATAGACCTCCGTGGCTTCTGTCTTGACGCTGCAGTCGGAATCAAAAAGCCATCCAATGGGCGCACGGATTTCCATAATTTCTTCCCGTCTTGACACGTAATTGTTCAAAGCAAAGCCGATCACCACGGCGCTCCGCCGCAAGGGGCGGTCATCACGGCCACAAGCTAAACGCTCGTCCAGGGTCAGATTTACGATGGCAGCAATGTACATGGGATCTGAGATTTGATGTGCCTTCACAGATGTTCTGTAGTCGTACTGCTTCTGCCACATGTTCACTGGCTGCTCATCATGCGTCCAGACCATCGTAAGCGGATTGTAGAGCACAGGTACAAACGGCTCTGATTTACTGTACCAGGTGAGGCAGCCCTTCCACTTGCAGGGAGACGACGTTACTGCTGGATTGTCCGCATACATCGGAGGATTGGTGGCATTGATTTCGAAGATGTAAAGACCCGGATCAAAACCCGATGTGTTTGCTCTCAATTCCAGGCGTAGTTCACCCAAGGGTGGCGTCAACCAGTCCCCAAGCTTCTCGAGAGCCGAGATGAAAGAAATGTACCTCATCTTTAAGGAAGGAGGTGCTGGCATAGAGCCCAACTCGGTGGCACAACGGACGCTGCTGTAGCGCACCTCATCGATCCATTCTGGATAGCTATCGATCTCCATGCCGTGATAGGGCCAAACCACCTCAAGAGATCCTTCCTTCTCTATCCTGGTGATCAACTCGATGAAGAGCCAAATGGTGGTGTTATGCCCACGCACCGTATCACTTGCCTCGATCCGCCCATTCCGCAAGGCCCGAATGGGTGTGGAGTTGGTCGATGATGCTATCGGTTTGGGATCGTATCCAGTCCGATTGAATCCCCACTCAAACCACCATGCCTGAGGACTTTGTACACGTGGGTATGCTGGAATCTCGATGAGAGTCCTCAAGTAGTATGCCTCCCCCTGCACGTACGTATCGTAGGTCGGCCAGACGATGACATGTGGCCGGTTGCCATCTGGGAAGGGCGGGACAGCCCCTGGAAAGTCTGCAGTCTGTCCGGGCAAGCCGCGGTAGAGAAACTCGTTGAAGATGTCGAAGATGTTCCATGCCCAGCGATAGCCGAAAGGAGCAGTGATTCGAAATTGATCCGTGATGGTCTTGTTGAGACTAATTGGACCAATATCCACCACCGATTTCAAGGAGGTGTGAGCAAAGGGAAGCATATCGAGTTTCACTGGGATAGGATTCACCATGGGGAAATCCTGATAGAAATCCCAAGGTTTCTCCACATCCGGTTGAAAGGATGCACTGAGAAATGTAGAGTCACGACCAAAACCAAAACCATCAACGACGCTGATATGGAAGGCCCAGTACTCTTGACTGTGGTTCTGCGTCAAATAAATGCGTGGAAGTTCGATGTCGATCTCCAAACCATACAGCCGATTCGCAATCACAGAGCCTGCAACCTTGATCATGGCATAATTTCCATTGGGATGCCAACTTGGGGGTGCTCCCAAAGCGCATGTTCCCATGTCCTCCAACGGCCAGACGCGCTGCGGTACATCGAAACCTGGAGGACCAAAGCTGGAATAGTACTCCTGAGGTAGATGTCTGGCAGAGCAAGGATTTTGAAACTCAAAGCCGCCCGGGGAGTGAACACCCACAAAGCCGCCACGTTTGGCGCCCAGCTCGGCCACAAACCACAGCTGGAGGGTGGTCTTGGATCCCAAGACCAAGGATGGAGGTTGAGCCACCGTTTGCTTCAACACGCCCAAGACCGCAAAGTTGGTGACAAAGTATTGATCTTCTCCAGTCGGGACACTGAAGTTATACGGGCCCAAGTCTTTCTCGACATCTGTGTAGTTGGGATACAACAACGTGAAGTCACGGAAGAGGATGGGAAACGACATGGGATTCACCCAGTACATCTCACCCGTGTCATTGCAAAAGGGCGGCAACAACGGCTGACACGGAATTTCGTGATTGGCTGGTAGTCCCCAATCACCGGCTGAGCGAAAGTTGATCTGCCACACATTCAGGGCATCATCTCGCGGCATTGGCCGTGTTGGATTTAGAGCCCAAATGTAGAGGTACAAACGTTGGCGATCATAGAGCGTCATGTCAGGTGTGAGGTAGAAAATGCACTTGTTGTCCACGAATTCCCAGTCGCCCGTGGGCCAAATCACGCCAGGAGCGCTCGTGTTACCACCTTCCCGCACATTGGCACCAGGGAGCATGCCCTTTCCCTGAGGAGAAGTGATCGGCAACCACGGCATTTGCACCTCGTTCTCTCCATCAGCAGGTCCAGAGGCACGTTCCGCATGCATGCACTGATAACCTGGAGGTAAGACGATCTCAAAGTGACCAGTGCTACGCCACAAAGTATGTTCATCACCGCCTGAAAGGCCACGCACCGTTAAAGGCATTTGCATGCGGATGTACATGTCGTTCCACACAGTATCAGAGTTGAATTGCCTTGTGTTGCCCCAGCCTTCCACGCCCACTAACGATCCCACCACGGAGGCATAGCTTGGTTGAGGAGGTAAGTGCTGCACCATACGTCCCGCCACCGTGGTATAATCTGGTTTACCATCATTGGAAGTGGAGATTTGTGCTCCCATGCGCATGGGGAAGAACCCCCTGGTTGGCAAAGGTCGCGCACCATAGAAACGAATGGTGTGCATCACTTCCGATGTAAAGGCTGGATCCATCCTGTTGGGCAGTCGTAGGCGGATGATGTTGGCATTGGAGCGGACACCACCTTCACAAACGCAACAGGAAAACTTGGCCGAATATCCATGACTGGGTGTATAAAACTCTCCATCCGTAGCGCAGACTCCAGGTTGAGCGTACCAATCACAAGCACGGCCACGGGTGTCCACCCATTGTTGTAACAAGGGCGGTACAAAGTCTTCACACAACGACATGGCCGATTCCATTTTGCAATCCACAGTAGAGGTAGAACTGGTGGCATAATGTGGGACGCAATTGGCTTGACAATTCTGACGAATGTTGAAATCCCAAACGGTCATTGGCCACAGGTAGATCCTGAGGAGCGACGATTGGGTTATCTTTCCGTTTTCCTCGCCGCGGATCACGAATCGCAGACCGAACTCATCCAAGGCAGCCATATCTGACACGTTCAGCACCGCATCTTCAGTAGCCGGGTTGGGAGCATCCAAAATGTCGTTCACTGCAATGTTCAGCAAATAGATTCCACCACGGCCTCCTTGATACCAACGCATGTCAGTGCTGCTGTTCGAACGATCCGCCGCCGTTTGGATGGGCTTATCAGGATTGACATAACCCACATCCACCACTCCCTCAGGCTTCAGTTTGATATCATCCAACGTAACAACTTCGATCAACGATTCTTCCAAGGCAGCGTAATTCTCCAGTGACATAGGATGCATCAATTTCGCCTTCATCACAATGGTATAGGACGTCTGTGCTTTCAAGCCATTCAGTGCCTCGAAGAGTACATAGATGGCAATGACACGGCCTTCCGAGCCATAACGATTCGTATCCACATAGCACCCAATGGGCACAGGAAAGCCCGACTCCAAATCCGTATAGAGCTCTAAGAACAGACGGCCACAGACCGATTGTGATGCCTCATGCATTTGATCTGCATAGGTCATGTTTGTCACCAAATCCTCTTCGAAGGATGCAAAGGCAGGTGCCAAGATGGAGCTGTTGGTGAAGGTGATCCTCAACTGCATGGAGTTCTGTGGTAAGTAGTACTGCGGATTGTCGCCCGTGACAAAGTTCAAAATTACCGGAGCAGTATGCCCTGCTGCTGTGGTGGTCAAGCCCAAGGTGATCCTGTGCAAAAAGTTGGGATTGACAAAGCTCAAGAAGCCCGCCAAGGAATAGTACTCTCCTGCACGTTCACCCCAGCATACCGCCAAATTGCCCACTTCCTCGGTTCCTTTGATGTCTGGCACCTTGATCTTGTTGTTCCTGTACCACCTGCCCTCTTGCGGAGGGGTGAAGATGAGTTGAGGAAATGGATCAAGCACCATTTCAATTCGCAAAGTTCGGTCTGCATTCAACATCTCAATGATTTGATGGCCCGTGTCCTGACCACGAAGGATTCGTTGCAAATCTCTTTGTCGAACCCAGTGATCTGCCTGTGGCACCACGTTTTCTTCAATGACAATGGTGTCAAATTGCCTTATCACCGGCACCACTGGAAAATGCAAGAACGTACCTCGCCCATCCGTGGCTTGCTCAATGAGGTAGATATAAGCGGGCGGATCCGTCGAGTTGTGCCGCCACAAAATGCCCGGCAAATCAAAAATGGAGGTATCGTTCGTCGCCTGGCCATGCATCACACAGATGCCTTTGTTCCTCGCGGAACACCACTTGACGTGAATGGCGGTTTGCGAAAAGCCTTCATCGCGACAACTTTGACCTTTCTCTAAAACGCGAATGGTGTTCGTTTCTCGCAGTCCCCAACCTTCCACTTCTAAACTTTGCACCATGCCAGTATCTAAGGTCCACTCCTGATTCCCACGAGGTCCGGAGACCAAAAACTTGCCCACCAAGATCCAATCTTCCACCTTGTTGCACCTCTCTTTTCCATCCGCGGGCCAGGCCTCACAGTAGCAGACTGATGTCACACCCGCCTTCAAAACTGTGATGCGATGATCTGGATTTCCTCCATCCAACACCAACTCCTCGCCCACTTTCGTGGCTCTCGGAGTACACCAGGAGCGATTCGTGCAATAGACACCGGCAACAGAAGCCTCATTGGGAATGAAGCCAAAACATCCATATGCATCCAACGATCCAGTAGTTTGATCTTCCAAAATCACCTTGATCATGGGTCCCATTGGATCAGTCCCGTTGGCCAGGTAGCCGTCTAAGAGGCTGCCATGCAGATTGCTGGACTTCGATAAATCGGGGGGTCCCAAACGAATCTGGTTGGGACGCGTCATCACCCAGCTATCAGTTCCATAAAGCCAGATTGGTTCCACCACCAACTGACCCACCTTGAAAAAGGTCCTTGTGGTCTCTTGCATGGCAGCATCACTGTATGGTTCAAAGGAGCGAATGTTCAAACCATCGACTCCGGGATCCTTGTGAACGAAGCAAATGTCGAAGAACTGCGCCACACCCGCATTGTCCGCGTCCACTTTCGGTAGGAATTTGATCTCGTTGTAGCCGAAGACCTTGTCAGTCATGTTCGATCCACCACTGGCCTTGCAACCCTCCGACCTGCGCACTCCATCCTCCAGGCAGTTCTCAGGAGAATACCATTGTGTGGTTTCAACGGCCTCTGGACAAGAGTTGCTCGTGTTCCAATGCATGTAACCAATGGTGGAACGTGTGGCCGACCACGAACGTGGAATCACCTTGATACTGGAGAAGTCGTTATTGTCGCAACTGTCAAAGCCTCCACCACAATCGACACGAATGGTGAAACGTGTCATGGGCACTACCTGCTCCACCACCACGCTGTCCACATCCAAAAAGGTGGTCATTAAGCCATCGATCACACCCACCTGCTGTACAAAATCATCGAACTGACCACACACACCATCGATCACGGGAAAGATTCCCTCAGACGCATCAAAGGCAGGGCAGAAACACAGCAGGTAGTGAAAACCCTGCATCTGATCATCACGTGTACTACCCAGTTCGATCAAGGTGATGGGATCTACAATCCTTTCCCAGCGATTTTGGGCGTTGGCCAGCATGGACATTCCTGTTCTTCTTCCACACTGCACATCATCCATCACAGCCATCCGCGAATAGAGCAAGGGTGAACTGGTGGCTTGTAAAAACATATCGCACTCCAGGTCCGTTTGGATGTATCTGGTGTAATACTGATGTGGCAGATGGCAAAAGAAACGCCGCTTGCTCAGGCAACCTGGTCCCGAAGGACAGGAGTCCATAGCCCCTAAAATCCGGTACTCCGTATAACCATCAGGCACTAGCGCAGCATCGCCCAGTGCACGCAGCACCGGATCGGCAAACGTCCCTAATGGAGACAAGCAGAGTTTTACTTGTCCACCCTGACTGAAGGTGATCCCACCCATATACCACACTTCCGTCAGTTGCGCCCTGAAGGGAACGCTGCCATCCAAGGGGGGTACGACATCCACGAAGTTGTACTCCTCGATTAAACAATGCCCTGCTGGTGCACCAGGCGTTTGGAGATTGGGCCTGACCACCCGTAGACGGGCACTGTTGTCTGTCATGTTCTTGTCCGTGTGAATTCGCCAGGAGGTATAATTCGTCCCAGCATAAAGACATGCACCACCAAAGGCTCCAGGTGGACTAAGATCCAATGGTGGAATCCAAGTGAGGTTACTGTACTGAATGTCTACCACGTCTTCAGTAGCCACTTGTAGAGATCGGGTCATTGTATCATCGGCATCAAAAAAATAGTGCTGCTCGAAAAAAGTTTGCTTCTCCTTGATGAACTTGAAGAAGTCGGGTCGTCTCGTTTCAACGACCGTGACGTCCACCGCCTCATTCAGGCGAAGGAACAAAAAAGCAAGAAGTCCACGAAGTATCCTCGCCATGACACGGCGTCGCGCAGGCCTTCGGCCAATGCTTCGTCCGCACCAAGACCATCTCGATCTACTTGAAAGTTGCTGGTCTGCTTTACCCACAAC
>ERZ1738535.87-NODE-182-length-11745-cov-90.781779_pt1 | contig 11745 bp, 1 predicted proteins | sample MGYA00581728_ERZ1738535 | MGnify/ENA primary metagenome ERZ1738535 (study PRJEB40740, sample SAMEA7388099) | Antillogorgia elisabethae | biome: Marine coral reef biome; feature: Environment associated with an aquatic invertebrate; material: Seawater | host... | reverse complement strand
ATCGCTGAAAAGAATTAGTGTGTTTAAATAAAGGCGATCATCATCATTCTCCCCCCCCCCCTCCGAAATATGATCACAACTCATTTTCAAACACTTGTACCCATACTATTTATAGTCAAGTAGATAATAAAAGGCGAAGACAAGACACATAATTTTTTCTTTATTACTGAACATTGTAAAGTTGTTTAGTCAGTTTAACAAACTAGGAGTCAAAATATCTAGTTAGAATCGACAATGGGGCAACCAAACATGGAAATGTCGCCAAACATTGTTACTGGGTTTGACAACTCAATAACAGAAGACATTTTTATCCTGAAATTCCTGAGGCATCCTTGATATGACGACCTCACTCCAAGACCATCGGACTGGACAGTTTCTGGTACTCCTCCAAGGAAGAAACTATCTTTCACATTGGCAACAGTTGTTCTTCCTTTCTTTGCTTTGGCTGGAGGGTTCTTGTCGATCTGCAGGCTAACCATTGAGTCTACTTTTGAAAGGATAATGGTATGCCACTTGTTATCACATAATGTGGTACCATGAGGTGGTGTCCAGGAAGCTTCTATTACACCATCGCCATTCTGAACTCTTGCAACAACGCTTCCTTGATTAAGTTCTAACACCACAAAATCTTCCTTTGTTGGGTCTTTTTGAGGCACAACAGCAAAGATCAGACCAGTCAAATTTCGTGGCTTGAGTTCCATAGAAAATATTCTTTTACGTCCAACATAGAATCCCTCCGCTGCTACCATATAGCTATTGGCGCCTGAGAAGTATACACTCTTTTCCTGCGGTTCATTGTAACATCTGCTCACAAACACTTGTTTACGTGGCTTGATCGGGAATTTCTCGCCACCATGCCATTCCAATCCACGGAAGCAAGCTGAGATTGGAACACGTGATTTCTCGTTAATTTTCGTTATTCCCACTTCTCTGAAGTAGCCGCCAAAATACAAGTGCGAAATTCCATTAATAAACGTGGGACCTTTCTTGCCAACAGCACTAGCATTAACACCATCGACCCAGAGCCGTGCCTTCACTTTATCTCGATATATAGTGACCTTTTTCCATGTTCCGTCGTTGACCACGTTATCAGTTGAAAGGAAGAGATCTCCAGAACCGGTGTTGAATCCAAAGGTGACTTTTCCGTCTTGTAAATAGCAAGATATGAAATCTTTCTGCGCTTTGTCCGCCGAATAGAACAAAATACCATTGCTCGCAAAGGTTCTGAATTCAAAGGAAAGACCTCCCTTCAGACCAAATCCTTTTCTGGTTACTTTGTACTGGGCATAACCTGTTCCAGTAACGGCCATTGAATTAGAATACTCGAATGTTGGTGAACAGTGAGTTTTTGAAGCGGATGGTGTAACTGTTGTGAACAACGGGGCAGTGGGGGTTGTGGTGGGTTCTGTAGCCGTAGTGGGGGTTGTTGTTGGTTCTGTCGGGGTAGTGGGGGTTGTTGTTGGTTCTGTCGGGGTAGTAGGGGGGGTAGTAGGGGTTGTTGGGGGTTCTGTCGGGGTAGTGGGGGTTGTTGTTGGTTCTGTCGGGGTAGTAGGTGTTGTTGTTGGTTCTGTCGGGGTAGTGGGGGTTGTTGTTGGTTCTGTAGGAGTTGTGGGTGTAGTTGAGGTTGTCGTGGGTTCGGTGGGAGTAGTAGGGGTAGGTGTGGTTGTAGATTCTGTCAAAGTAGTTGGCGTTGTTGTGGGCTCGGTCGGAGATGTTCGGGATGTTGTTAGTTTTGCGGGAGAAGGTGGTATTGCAGAAGATTCTGAAGTTTTTGCTGGAGTAACCTCTGGGTCAACAGGAGAAGTACCTGATCCAAGATCATGTGCTGTGCTAATCATGGTGCTGATGCTAACAGTGGTGATTTCCATGGTGGTGGTGGGTTCCGTTGTAACTAGAACTTCTGGTGAGACTTTAAGGGCGACAGGTTGGTTAAAATATGGAGCAGGCCTTTCTCCCAAATCAACTCCAGATTTTTCCTTGGCGTCACCAAAGTTTAGCATTTTAGCTTTACCATTATCCACTACAAGAGGATCCCTCATTTCGCCTGTGAGAGATGTAGATTGCCTAACTAAAGCAGACTTGCTTTTCTTTTTATCCTTCACGCCACCAAAACTGACTTTAAACGCTTTCTTTAATGATGCTGTCGCTTTGGGTGACAAAACTTTCTTAAAGACAACCTCATCATCAACTACAATTTCAAGTATGCCATTGTTAAGTCGTAATGAATAAGAATGCCATTTGTTATCGTTAAGTTTCGTCGTCATCGCACTGCGACGTCGTCGTCGCTCGACGTTGCCAAATGAATCTCCGCCGAGATTAAAATCAAACTTCAGTTCACCATCTTCTATACCCAAGGACATAAATGTTCCATCCTCGTTTTCCATGGACATCAGTAAACCATCACCTGTTGACTTAAACATGGAACTAATTTGAGAATTGGAACTCAGTGTCACAGGTTGACTTATTTCAAGAGATGCGTCACGACCTGAGAAATCTGCAGCTGTGACAAGCGCATTGTCACAGCCATGGTCTATACCCCAGTAGTCCCAGCCGCTATACTCCGGAATTCCAATGCAGCCAAAAAAGAACGGTGTTTTTATCGTTTTGTGATAACCGATATCTCGACTAAATCCACCAACATATGCCCTACCCATAAAGAGGTAGATGTTTGAAAATTGTCCAGGAGCCCTTATTTCGTTCTTGTCATCAACAGTAAGTTTAACTACATCTTCTGAAGGTTGAAACACCACTTTATGGTTCTCGTTGTCGTCAAAACGTTCAGAGGTGTACGCTGAAATAACGTCCTTCCCCGCCAACTTAACTCTGAATCCAACTGTACCATTCAGCATTTCAACAATCGCATAAGATTTTTCCTGGACAGACGGTAAATCAAGTGGTAGGAATAAAATCAGGCCATCTTTTGCTACAGTCTTTATATCTATTTCCCGTTTCGTCGTCAATTCTGCATCATCGTTGCGTTTAAATCCTAGATATTGATTTCCAAAAAACTGGAACACATTTTCGGTTTTTGGATCGTCAGCTGCCAATTGCCTTGGTACGACAGAGCTGTTGTAGTTCAAGGCATCATACAAACCAACTCCGCGACCATCTACAAAGAGTTGGTCAAAACCGCCGAGCAACGTAGTATTTTTCAGATCAGCTGGCAGTTTGAAATCCTTAGGGGGGGCTCCAACAAAAAGATAAGATTCACCTCGTTTGAGCTCGAACTGATTTTTCTGCAAGTTCCCGCTAAACGTAAGATCATCACCAACTTTTACCTCTACATTTGGTCCGGTTCTTACAAATTCAACGTTTCTCCAATCAGCATCACCTTTCTTAATATCCAAGCCTGTGTCGAGCACTTCTTTGGGTTCCCCAGATACAATTTGAAGTTTGCCGCCGTTAACTTCGAAAGCTAGGTATTCCTGAGGACTTCCCATGAACAAGATCAGAGCATTATTCTGATCAGTGGCAACTTTAAATGAAACTTGCGTTTGACTGGATGGACCATAAGCAACCTCAGGGATTTTTAACTCCATGGACGTATTTCTAGTGTAATTGCCGGCGGAGCTAGGGTATTCACGAATCTTGTCACGTCCACGTTCAATGTTAAAACGAATACGTTGAATTCGCTCAATCACCTCTGCTTCAATCAAAGCTTCAGTCTCGCTGTGGTTTCGTTTTACATTTTCAATAGCTGACGCTATTCTTAATTCGAGATCGTCATTTTCGTTTGCTAATTTTTCAATGCGGTCCAATAACTCTACAGCGTTTTCATAACCTTCTTCTAATGGTTCTATACCTGGAACCTCTATTTTATCAACAACAGCTTTTGCGTCCTTGGAATCACTCTCTGAAGTTTTGGCTTTCTCCTCCACTTCTTTTGTCCTACCACCTAGCTTGGATGTTAAGTCCTCAAACACGGGGAAAGGTTTCTTTACTTCAGTTAACGTCTTGTTTGCTTTCTCAAAATTATCACGTATCTGCTTAATCAATTCAGCTAATCTATCTAACCAATCCGCCAATTCTGGAATCTTTTTCTTCTGATTTTCGGCAGCGTTTTCCAGTCCCACGCTTGTGTTCTTGGCATTCGCAGCGTCCACACCAAGTCCTTTACTCAAATCTAAAGCAATTTTGCTGTTATCATTTGCCTCTCGTGCTAACTTGAGCAGCTCTTCAATAGCTTTGACAACGTTTTCATACGATCTTGCCGCCTTCAGAGCTTTTTCAGCATACTTATTCGGGTCACTTAAAAGACTTTGCAAGAAATCTGACAGGTTTTTTAAATTGTTGGCATGATCTGTTGCATTGTTTACCAAGATCCTGAGCAAAGCATTTTCTTTTGTAAGGTTGGCAATACGCTGGTCAAATATCTTCAAATATTTGCTGAGGATGGATGTGTTACCACTGGTGTTCGGAAACTTTATACTTTCCAGTATTCTTTTCGCCTCTGTTAAATCATCCGTGGCTTTAACAAGCATAAAATCAGCTTCTTCTTTCTTCGTCTTAGCGTGAAGAATGATTGCATCAGGTTCGTACAACGACGCTTGTTCATTAATTTTCTCGCCAATCCTACTAACAGCAAGGGACGACGCCGCTTTCTTCAGCTGATTTCGGAATATTGGTTCCAAACTGCCAAACTCAGCTTCATAATCCATTGCACTATCGTGAGTTTGTTTACTTCTGATCATATTTAACTCAGAATCCGATAATGCTTCACGTGATGCATTCAATTCACTTTCAACTAATGATCTGAGCGTAGAATAATTTCGGCTTTCAATGGTATGCCTAATTTCTTCGATTTTTTTTAACACTTCCAAGGAGTTTGCATTTCCCAGTTTTATCTTCCGCAAGATATCTTTAAGGTCAACCGTCACCGCGTCTCTACAAGTTGTTACACCTTCGCAAACATGTTGGCAACATAGTTGATGTTTCGAACATGATGAATCATCCTCACATCGATCTTCTGGTTCTCGGATGCATTGTAAATCTGCAGCCGGACAAACTTTGTTCTTCGCTAGTAAGTTCTTGAGCTTTTCCTCGATATCGTAAGCATCCTCCTTCGTTTTCGTCGCGTTCTTCTTTATTTTATCACTACGAGTGTTTACATCCATTGCTTTATCAACAATATTCATGCTCTCGTCATTTAATTTGGTCGCATCTTCTTCTAGGGATATTTCGTTTGGTTTTGAAGTTGGTGTTGGTACCCCACTGCCCAAGTCTTGATCTGTTGTACCTGTATTGCTGTCTTTGCCAATAACCACATTCGTCAAAATGGTGATGCTTGTGTTGTATAGATTCACTCGATCTTTAAGATCTTTCAAAATAATTTCAGTATTGTTGAGTCGTTTCTTTGATTCATCAGTTGCAATTCCTTCGCCGTCACCACCTGTGGAATAGTTGCCGAGTAGTTTGTCGACTCTCTTAAACAATCTTTCCTCGCAAGGTCCGCAGTATTCACATCCATCAGCAGTCCGTATATGGTAGGGTGGGCATATTTGGCAAGTTGAATCACCAGGATCGCAGCATTTACCATTACTGATATCGCATACTTGGCCTGTGGGGCAGTTACACGCTTGACATCCCTGATCTGTGTATCCAAAAAATCCATCATCACACGTGTCACATTTTAGTCCCGTTACACCTGGTTTACAGTCGCACTGTCCTGTCATTGGATTGCAATCATTGTTCAGGGTAGCGCCAGAACATTTACATGACTGACAACCATTACAAGAGTGAAAGTCCCACCTTTCAGACTGGCAAACGGTACAGAGTAGACCGGTGACTCCAGGTTTACAAGAACATTCCCCAGTGACTTCATTACATATACTGCTTGCCGACCCACACATATCACACTTGCATCTCTGACAGTTGCCAAGGCTACCATTACCAAAGTAGCCTGGTTGACATTTTTCACAGCGTTTACCACCAGTGTTGTTAACACACCGCAAACATTCTCCTGTGTGGCGATCACAATTTCCCTTAGATGCCAAATCGATATTTCCATTACATTCGCAAGGTTTGCAGCCCGTTGTCAGTGGATCTCCGAAGTATCCATCAGCACATTCATTACACAGCTTGCCCGTGTATCCAACGCGACATGTACAATTGAACGAACCGTCCAATTCCTGGAAACATGACGTGGCGTAATTCTTAGAACTATCTGGACATGGACATCGTTGGCATGCGTCAGCTTCGCCACTAGTTGGGTCGCCATAGTAACCAGCTATACATTTCTCGCACCTCAAACCTGTAGTTTCATGTTGACAATCATAACATTCACCAGTCTTGGGATCACAGCTTGATGAATGACCATTACACTGACAGGGTATACATGCTTCACCAGATCTGAAATAACCCACGCTACATTCTTGGCAGGAAAGTCCTGTTGTGTTGCTGGGACAAATACATTCTTCAATTGGTGATTCTAATGGTGAGTTGTAAGAAGGCACTTGGAACACTGCACCTGGTTCGGGAGCTAGCACATGCAGTAAATCAACCTGGACTAAAGCACGCATAAATTCATCTCGAGTTAGAGATAAACCGTCATCTTTTTTCCACTTATTCACAGTGAGAGAGACCTCAGGGTTTTGTCCAGCAAGAGAAGAAACTGTTTCTGTATACAAGATCTGTTCACCATTACTCTCAATTAAAGCAAGGGGTACATCAGAAGCTTCACCAAAGTTCACAGCAGCCAACAGTAAAACACCTCCATACAGACTTGTCATATCTCCTCTTTCCATAGCATAATACAAGCCTGAAGTGGCATTCTTGTCTGAGCCTCCATTTTGTAATGTCCAGTTTCCAGTCATGCTACCTGCAGAACTAATTTTATTGCTTCTAATATCACACTGGTTTGTTTGTCCTGAACACCAGCATTCCAGACAGCCTTTGGGGTTTTCACCATTCAGATAGAAATATCCAATTTTACACAAATCACACCTCGTACCAGCGACGTATTCCTTACAAGTACATCTTCCGGTTTCTGGGTCACATCCAGTAATACCATCCTCATTACAATCACACTTCTTGCAATTTGGAAAATCGTAATAACCTGGTTTACACTGGTCACATCGGCGTCCTGCTCTGCTAGGCAGACATGAACATTGACCTGAAGTAGCATCGCATGAACCACTAGCATCAGTTACGCCAGTAGGGTCGCAGTCGCAAGCAAGACATCCTTGCACTGGATCATACCCAAATGTTCCTTTCACACACGTACAATCAGCACCAGCTGTATTCGGAGGACACTCACATACACCAGTATCGGGATCACAATAGTCACAGTCACATTTGCGACAGTTAGGGAAACCGTAGTAACCAGTTTTACAGCGGGTACAAGCTCGACCAATTATATTCTCGAAACAAGAACACTGTCCACCAAACACATCGCAAGTATCGCTGCGTGATCCTTGTGTGTCACACTCGCAAGGGAAGCTTCCGTTGTTGTAGAATGTTGAAAGAGAGAACACAGAGTTCGTGCAGAACTCATTACCATCTTTTGTCACGTGCAGGTTGTCTTTGGAGCAATGCTCAACAAAGTCGTTCGTACGGTCGACAGGTTCACCGGATGCTAACAGAGGCGAGTACGAGGCTTTAGGCACGATCAATATATAGTCAATCCAAAGATTATTGTCATTGGGTAGCTTGAAGTTTAGAGCGACTTTGTTTCCAAGCTTAAACATATCTCCACCATCAAGTCGTTTCACCACAGTTCGACACCCAGACGTGTTTGGGCAATATTTGAAACTTGTCGTCCCACGTCGTGTTTCTACGCTACTTACAGCTGTTTCTGACTCGACTGTCGTATGATAGGGCTGGTAATAATGAACCATTATTGCGTAATCTCCTGATGTGGGTACGATCGCTTCCTTATCAAATGAATCCTCTCCTTCCAGGTATACAAGAAGAGCGGAAGGATCAAATATGTTTGGAGGTTTATTGTTGTTCTGATCATCTCCACTCTCGCCAGCCTCAACCATGACAGCGTCTCCAGGCATACTGTAGCTTGTACGGGTGCAAACTTTCATGCGTGTCACGCAAAGCTTGCTGGGAACAATGTAATCGGTTACCCACTTTTCATACGGCACAAGTATAAAGGAGTCCACAGCAATACTTCCGCGGCTGTTTGTGACGGCCATCAATTCATACTCAACATCTGCTTTTAAATCAACAGTTTGTACAGCACCATTGACTGTCAAGCCAACTGTACGACAACCGAATGTGTACTTGCAAGAAGGAAGACGGAATCTGGCAAAACTTCGGCGCGGCTTTGTGTTCATATACAAATCCAAGAACTGTGTATTTGGTTTAGTTGTGAAATATTGAACCAATACGACATATTTCCCAGTCTTCGGAACTTTCTTTCTAATGCTTAGGCGACTCTGATTTCTGTCCAACAATGCCAGTGCCGAGAAATCGAGTTCCTTCAGTATTTTTGCGTCCGAAAATACTTGTGTTGACTTGATCCTTCTGGCAGTTCTGTCGTACACATATCCCTCCTCGGCCTGGATCCTCACAAACCCTGGTTTATTTACTCCCACAAAGGAATATTGTACGCATAGATCGTCGAGCCGATTCTCCCCGTTCACTTCGCAAGCACGAGTTACAATCTCTTCAAGAACATTATCGCTTCGTTTTTCTGGGATGTCTTCGACCTGACTGGGTCCAGGATAAAACACAGGCACTATCGATACATAATCCAGCAGCAATTTGTTAGAATCTGTCGTAAACTGAATGTCATAATGACGATCCAACATGGCAAACTGAGTCGATGAACCATTCTCAGCGACAACCACAAACTGACTGGTGACATCAGAGCCGTTCACTGTTGGTTTAAATATAACTGCACTTCTTTGGGTGACTCCTTTATTGCCTCCTACACGACGTACAACTACTTCTCCCGTAGCATCTGAATCATCATTGAGGACGTAGTGGAAAACCATGTGATAGTTCTCTGGCCATTTTGCATTCACTCGCACGATCACAGATCGCTGAATATCTGAAAAGACACCATATCCTCTCCACGAATAACCTGGGAATTCCTGTTCGCTATATCTAAACCGTACGGACCGATTATCTGGTGTGCGGCCATCCTCGATTTCAGAAAGCAATTGGAAAAGGTCAGCATGATAATGCTTGGGTAATGGTCTGTCACACGCTCGTCCACCAACATTTGGACGGCAATTACACTGTCCTGTATACTTGCCGCAAATGTGGCTGTATGAACCACCGACGTCACAATTACAACCTGAACATCCAAAAGCATTTGACTGCCTTAGTTTATAGTATCCATCTTTACATATCTCACATCTCTTGCTTGTCACACGATCTTTACATAAACAGCGGCCAGTCTGTTCATCACATATTTCAATACCACCAATAACTCCAGCGACGTTGCAGCGACATTCTTGACATCCGTACGGGTTGCTAGCGGTAAGGTTGAACGTTTTAGGCTTACACTCGCTACAATCCTTTCCTTGGACAAACCTCTTGCATTCACATTGGCCCGTATTTGACGAACTGCAATCTCCCAATGGTCTTCCAGGTAACGGACGTACGCCAGCAGGATCACAGCCACATTCTTCACAATTGGGGAAACCATAGAAACCCGGTTTACAATAATTACAAAATGTTCCGGAAAAATTCTCTTTACATTGACATTGACCAGTATCCGGTTGACAGTATTCACCAAGTGAACCTTGTCTATCGCATGAACATGGAACACATCTCGGGTATTCGTAATAACCAGCAGCACACCTGTCACACTTGGGACCAGCGTATTGTGGTTTACAACTACAGCGTCCAATGCCATCACATTCAGGGCCTGTGGAACCAGCACCAGAACACTGACAAGCTTGACATGATGGATATCCAAAATATCCTGTTGCACAATTATCACATCGTGTTCCACTGAATTCCGGTTTACAAATACAAGTACCAGATCCTTCATCACACATCTCATTAGTCACTCCGTTTACATCACATGAGCATGCTCGACAACTCGGATAACCGTAATAGCCATCCGCACATTGGTTGCATGTTCTACCCTTAAAGTTCGGTAAACATGTGCAATCGCCGGTTGTAACTTCACAAACATCAGTATAAGAACCACGTTCATCACACTGGCATTCAACACATTGTGGAAAGTTATAAAATCCTCGAGCGCATTGATCACATTTCGCTCCGGCATAATTATCTTTGCAAGGACATCGATTGCCATTTGCTTCACAAAGTCCACCTTGTGTACCAGTTGGGTTACATTGGCACGGTTTGCAATCAGGGAAATCATAATAGCCAAAACTGCACTGATCACATTTCTTTCCTGCATAGTTTGCCTTGCATTCACATTGTCCATCTCCGTTGAAGCACCTTCCAGTTGAAAACTGTTCATTACAGTTACAGGGAACGCAAGCGTCTTTGTTCGTCATTGGCCGCCCAGTCGGATTATAGAATTTGTGCTTACAATATTCGCAGTTGTTGCCGATAGTATTATCTTGACAGTCAATACAAACTCCACCGCCACGTCGTTCCCCAGCAAGATTTATACTTCCGTTTTGGGCTTCTACCAGTGCGCTGTAGTAACATTTGTCTGAATGTCCATGGCAGTTACAAGCTTCACAACCCTCACCACCTTCAAAACCAGACTTCCACTTATATTGATGATATCCTGGACAGCACTCAGAGCATGATGGACCACATGTGTTTTTTTGACATCGGCAGAACGTACGCTCTTCACTGGGACCATATATACATTGATCTGCATATCCATTACATATACATAAACCACCAATTGTAATGTCTTTTATCGAATAGAAATACCTTCGTGTCACTGTAGGATCGCCTTTAGCCAGGGGTAAATATTCTCCCAATAATGTCTTGGCTCTTAAAAGACGCAGTCGAACGTTCGTTGCTTTCATCCATTCCTGTAGTGCTGGACTAAACTGATCCTGCAGCGCACTTGGTCTGTCATTCACGAGAGAAATATACATCTCTCCATTCTCAAATGGTGGAATTTGGGAATATCTACTGACACACAGTACTTGGTCGTCTCGGCGAAGTGGTAAACGAGGGTTTATTTTAAACAGGTCCAAACAATCGCTGCGAGACGGTGCAAAATAATACCAGGGAGTGTACGTCTGACCAAAATCTATCGATCTCTCCAAAATCCATGTACCAGGTCGTGGTGAATTAGCAGTTTTAATAACAACATACACGACGTGAAATGCCTGATCCAAGTCTATCGTAATGTTGATTTCATTGTATTGCAGTCCTCTTGAGAGAGGCGGGCTCTGCCACCATTTTTCTGTACCGTCAATAGCGTATTCAATGCGATGGTCTTTGATTTCTTGTATGCTACCAGATGTCACCTTAGGATTACATTCGCCACATTCTAAGCCATCTATTCCATATTTTCCAGGAACGGTAGCCAGTTTACAGAACAGTTCTTCGTCTTGGCCTGGTGGTAGATCGTATCCACAAGTTGCGCTTGCGGTAATTGTCTTTCCTCGCGCTATGTTAAAAGTCTCTTGCGACAATTGAGAAACACTAACTCGAAAGTTTACAACAAACGCGCAAAATAAAAGCGCAAATGTTATGTGCGTAAAACGCATTTTGGGCAAAAGTATGAACTCTATCTATACGAAGCTCACGCACTGCCGAGTTCTCTTTACAAATGCCCGATGAATTTGTCTGGCTGGATTAAATTACGTTTCAAAACGGCAATTCCGCTATGCGTGACGTCCA
>ERZ1738535.86-NODE-180-length-11807-cov-6.920779_pt1 | contig 11807 bp, 1 predicted proteins | sample MGYA00581728_ERZ1738535 | MGnify/ENA primary metagenome ERZ1738535 (study PRJEB40740, sample SAMEA7388099) | Antillogorgia elisabethae | biome: Marine coral reef biome; feature: Environment associated with an aquatic invertebrate; material: Seawater | host... | reverse complement strand
CACACATCCAAAAAAAAACACCAAAATTCAGTTCCCATCAATGCTGGGTATCACATTGTCTGTCTCCTTCCATCCTGGAGCCACTGGAGCTGGGCTTTTTTCGATGTCCAGGGTCCACGTCAAGGTACCTCATCATCACAGGTCTGAAGCCTTGAATATTGAGGTTCTCGACTCGAGGTATGAATCACACCCCATTGAGCCAAGAAGGGCTCTGCTTGACCCAGTCGGTTCACCTCCGACATTTCCACCGGGATCTCCAAGTTGTTACATTGAATATATAAAGCCAAGAAGACTAAAGCTATGATGAGAAGTGAGAAAAGGAGTTTCCTCCAACTCAACGTCAACTCTGAATCGCCCATACAAATGGCCACCAAGGCCCAAATAAAGGACAAGGTCATCAAAGTATAACGACCCAAGCAGAACTTCTGCCGTCCTTGCACCACGGCGCTGGGTCGACCTGGAGTTCGTTCGATAAGGGCCCTGCTCTCAGCATCACTACGCTGCGGTGTCTGCGTGGTGCTGTCATGCATCCGCCGCGGCGAGGGAGAAGAAACATCCACTCGAGGGCTTGGCGGCAAGGACCCAGAAGGTCGTGAAGGCCGCGAGGCCCTCGAAGGACGTGAGGCTTCGCTGGCCTCGTGGGGGCGCGAAGTTGCTGCACAACTCGGTGCCACACTCATGGAGGACTCCACTTCCAAAGAGATCACCTTTGTCTCTCCCTGTACATCCACCGTGGATTTTAAAGCTACCTCCCGAGGGTGATCTCCATGATAGTCCTTGGCCCAGGCTGCCAAATCAGCGAACTGCACCACCACGCGCTTTTCGTTGCCCTCTTCATGTTTTCGACATTCGTCACGAACCTTGACCATGATTCGCAAGGCATTGACCAAGCCAACCGACGTATTTTTCTTGGCACTTTGCAACATCCTGGATGCGTTGGGGATCACCACCCCAAAGTCGCCAGTGCTGCTAGCACTGTTAAGCCATTTGGTTAAACATCCACGTTCATGAATGTCCAAGTCATCAAAGGCATTGCACAAATCACTACCTTCATCCTTGTCAAATGCCCCGGAAAGGCAAAGAAGCCTGCACAAGGCGTGATGTTCCGGTGAGGCAAAACGTGACATCGCTTTGGAACCTCGAAGGAGCATGAAATCTGCCCAGCATTCTTTGCCATCCGAAGTCCATAACCTCTCCAAGGCTTTGAGCCCAGGTTGACATCGTTTATACTGCGTCTCGGTCATGAAGAGTGAGCCAATCTGACTTTGCTGCCCTAACTTGCCACACATCTGGGCAAAAATGCGAAAGAGGAAGAAGGCATGACCTTCACTACCATGACACTTCAAACGTTCCTTGACCATCATCAAATTGGCCACGGTATTCTCTCCCAGCAGAAATTGGCTGAACTCAAAATCCACACTCAAACAGTCAATGATCAAATCTTTATACTTCTTATCCAAACGATTGATGGAGGGAACCACCTCAGGGCATTCCTGTAAGATCTGTGCCAATGCCACATCATGCATCTCTTGCGTATACTTCTTCACCGACGGAAAATCTTCTCGAAACGCTTTGTACTTTCCTAAAGCGTGGACGGCCATGAAACTCAACGCTGCATCAATGGCTTCCGGAGATGAAAGCTTCACATATTTTTGAAGCCAATCCTGGATCGCCACCCACTCTTTTTTACTGAGCTCTTGATCTTGAACTTGTCCACGGATGAAGCATTCGCGTTGATTCTCTAAGAGCCAGAAGACGCAGCATAAAGCGCACAGACTTTGATCCCTCAAAGTGCTGGGCGCCGGTGTCACGGGCGTCGTTTTCTCTGCTTCCTTTAAGCCGACGACCTCACCCGACCGGGCGGGACCGAAGTAGGCCAGCTCCGGGTACACGTGATAGAGCCGCTCTCTGAAGATCCGTTCTGACAATCGATGATTACGAAGGTCAGTACAAAGAGCAAGAGCATCTGCATTCAGGGCATCGAGGACCTCTTGATTTGTGACAGGGATCCATACTTTGGGAATCACATCCACCTCCAAATTGGAAAAACGTTTCAATTCGAAGGGCACATCTTGGAAGGCTGCGCTGCCAACGAAGTCGGCGGCAAAGGTGGCAAGCTCAGCTAAACGCACCTTGACCATTGGAACATCCACGTGTTGAAATAAACGTTGCGCTTCATCATAGACCCGAAGCAAGGTTCGGGTCGCCTGAGTCAAGCCAATCTCCTTGTTGTCACGAGCCTTTTCCAGAAATTTCGTGGCCTGTAACATGGCGAAGCCGGGACGTTCATTCGGAGGCTCTGCATCCTCTGGTGCATGAGAGCCACCATTGGTTAAGTACTTCACCATTCTGCCACGATCCTCATCCGTCAGAGCATCTAAAGCTCGCTTCACCTTCTCTGCATCGGCGTGGTTACGCGAGGCCGCTAAGCAACTCAAACGTTTCACCGCTTTGGAATACAGAGAGTCGTCCAGTTGCAGTTCTGCTTCCTTCGCGCGCTTTTCCAAGATGAGATCATAAACATCCACTTCTGTGGCGCTCCTGTCCGCCATCTGTTGAATGCTTTCTGTGGCAATGCGAATCTTTTGCCATCGCTCTTCGGTCATGTACAAAGATCCTTCCTGGCTCTCTACACCCATGGAACCTGCTAACTCCAGGAAGGACGACCACATCAAGACACTCACGGAATCAAAGTTTCGTCGGGTGGCCACCTCTGGAGGTTCCGATTGCACCAAAGGTTTGAGCACTGACAAACCCGCCGGGCAACTCTCTGTATCCAGGAAGAGATGCAGCTCGAAGTCGTGCCCTAGGCTTTCAGATAATTGAGCTCGGTCTTCCTCGTTCAAGCGCTGGTAGGACGGTAACACCTTGGGACAATTCTTCAGCACATGAGCCATGACTTCTCGTGGCTCAGTCCAGTCGCGTGCTTGTTGCTGACGGAACTTAGGGATGCTACAAATTGCTCTCACCATGACGGCAGCACAAACCACGCTCATCACATCTGCTTCATCAAACAAAGGTTGCAGCCAGGCCCGCAATTTGTTCCAGGAATCTTCCGAAAGGCGTTTCGACACTTCTTGCCCTCTGGTGAATTCAGCGTGTCGATCGGCTTGTAACCAGTAGATGCAAAGCATGGTGCAAAGAGTGCGCTTCTTGATCGCTGCAACCACAGGGTCGGAGTTTTCATCGTCCATGTATTTGAACTCCGGAAAGCACGATTTCACGCGGCTCTGGAAGGCCTGCTCGCCACAAGATTGCATGGACACATCGTAGAAGAGATCTTGTACCTCTTGACATAGCGTGTCTGGATCGGTGTCGATTTGCCAAGGACTCAAGACAATCTTGGCGGTACGGTCCGTTCCATGAAAACGTTTGATTTCCAGATTCGTGCTATCAAAGACTTCCGGATCCTTGCAGGTCTTGGCGTAATTGGCCACTTCTTCCACCATGACGGTGATGACTCCTCCTGTACCTGTACCATCCGTGGTCAGTTGAAACGCTTCATGAGCCAGCTGATACATCTTCAACAGTAATCGCATGGCTTTGGCAGGGCTCAAGGCCACATTGTCGAAGGCGTTGCACATGAAGGTGGGGGAATGAAACAACAAGAAGCCCCTTTCCTCCAGGCCGTCGGCATTCAAGAATTCAGTGAGTTCCTGGCGAACCTCCGGTTCCAAGGACACGAACTCATCATAGACACGTTTGCCTTTCTCCTTGTCAAAGATACGTGTCAAACACATCAATCGCACAATGGCCTTCTGCTGCAAGCATTTTTCATCAAACTCGACTTGTGCTAACTCAGCTCTCTTGTGCAAGAAACCATTGTAGACCGTAACGGCTCCCTCTTCTTTCAATCTCTGAAGGGCTTCTAGCCCGACCTTGAAGTTGTTGTTGTAATTGTTTTCCGTCATGAACAATGAGCCGTTCAAACTTTTGACTCCCAAGATGGCACATAAGGACATGAAGACAGTGAGAAGGAAAAAACTGAAAACATCCTGATTCTGGGTGTCTTGAGGACAAATCAAAAAATCCTTACATTTGGCAAGGCTCATTGGCAGACTTTCAGCCTGGATGAACTGGCCAAAGTTGAAGTGCGCTTGCGCCTTTAAGTTATTAAGGATGAGATCTTGTTGTTCCTCATCAAGACGTTGGAATGAAGGTACCAAATTAGGATGGCGCTGCACGATGGTGGTCAACGCACCGATGGGCTCGGTAGCTTCAGGTGCAAATTCTTTTTGAAAAGGAGAGATCTTTCCAATGGCGACAATGGCACAATAGACCAGGACAGCGGCGACCCTTTTTGGGTTCAAACCCACATCTTTTCGGATCCAGTCCAACATATGTTGCCACGACTCAGGTCTCAACTTATCCTTCTCTGGCTGCTCTTGGGTGAAGCTGTCATATTGCTTCGAAATCACCCAGTAGACACTCAGCAAGGCTGCCATCTGGCGCACATTCTCGTTCTGTTCTTCCTTTTGAAAGTATCTCATCTCCAGGAAGATTTTCGCCACTTCAGCCTTGAACTCATCTTCCCGAAGCTGATTTTCTAACATCCTGGATGCCAAAGTTTCCACCAAGTTCTTCTTCCTCGTCTGGCTTTGTTCTCGACCCGTATTCTGCTCCAAACGATCTAGCAAAACACGAGCGAGTTGAAAGTGTCCATGTTGCAACGCCAAGTGCAAAGGCAAACGCTCCTCAGAATCTTCTGCATCCACAGGTGCCTTCTTATCCATGATGGTTTCACACACCAAGCGATGGCCATTTTGGGCTGCAACGTGCAATGGAGTCATCAAATCTTTGCTCCGTGCAGCACGAATTTGGCCCTGATGGTTTTGCGAAAAGGATGTCACCAGCCGAAAGATGGGAAGGTGACCTTCCTTGGCTGCCAAGTGAAGGTAGGAAGAACCATCAGGATCCTTAAATTCCTCGATCTTCCGTTCCATGAGTTGCACGTACTTTGCTGGATTTGCCTGCGCCAGCATATCCAGCATCTGCGCCCACCAGGTGTCCGTGAGCAACGCACGGTAGTTGGGCAAATGATCGGCATCGGTGCTGTTGCTGATGGCACAAGCACTGAAATAATCCTGAAAGCCTTTGATCATAAACCGAATGTATGTCCTTGTGCCCTCACGTTGCATCCGGAGCAACATGGCACGTCCCACTTCAACAGCTTGACGTAAGCTCGTCCAACAGGCTTTCAGATCGGTCGTGAGTTCCTTCTCGAAATCGTCACAATCAATCTCCGTGGTCTTCTTAGCCTGCATGTTCATGGCAGCACGCTCTAAAACTCGCAGGCATTGATTCAAAATTTCCTCCGAGATATTGCGATCCGCCTGCTGTTGAAGTAGCATGCGCTTCAACATCACAGAGACGGAGACACGATAGACTGCCATCAGGTCCACTGGAGAGTCATCATCAGTTGTCGAATTGCGCTTGCGTTCCGGCATCTCATTCTCAGCCTTTGGCGAGAGGTAACAAAGCAGCATACTAAGCATCATTGGATTCCCAAAGACATCTTCGCTACGATCTTCCAATCTGCCAGTGCCATCGCCCTGTTCACCACGTTCGCCTCGGATCTTGCGAATGAAGGCGTTGAAGGATTGCAATCCTTGTGGTCCCAGGCGTTGGTTCGCAATAAGACGTTTCTGCTCGTCTGTCAAGAATTGCATCTCCATCACCACCAAGTGCTCTGCAATGCCCTCCAAATTCATGGTATTGGGAGGCAACGGCCTGGAAGTCATCAGAACGAAATGACCATCTTTCACAAAGCTTTGGATTAAGAGATTCACTGCCTCTGTGACAGTACCAGCAGCATCCAAACCCTCGAAGAGCAACAGGGCACGTCGCATGGCAATCGCCATTTTCATCATCTTGTATCGAGGTGTATCCTCTCCAAAGAGGATACGCATGTACTTGTCAAACCACGTTGCCACGGAGGTTGGATCGCGCTCAGGCAACTGGTCCGTCCGCTTGACCAAGTCCATGATGGGTAAGCGCAATGGCACCAGAGATTCAAATTTGTGGACGCTATCCATGATGACTCGACACATCAGGGTATTCTTGCCACTCCCTGGTGCTCCAATCACCCAGAAGGCATTTTGGCTGCAGCTCGGGGTGGCCTTGTTGAATCGCTCCAATGCGTTCACGATGAGATTCCAACTCGTTTTTTGCTCCTGGGCCATCTCATCATGTCCATGAGGTTTCGTAGTAGCTGATCTCTTGCTGTTGCTCGTCAACGCATTGGAAGAGGAGGATCCGAGTTTGGCCCCGGTGACCGCCGGACGCCTGCCGGCTGATGGTGTTTGTGGAACTGCCAACCCAACGCTAGGAGCACTTCGTTGCATCTCCAACTGTGGCTGTGGCAAGACTTGACCAAAGGGCATCACCTGAAGCTGTGGGATGGTACATGTCCTGACATCCAAGCGTGTTCCCGAAAGGGCATCAATGATCGAGCTGTGACGTGCTCGATAGAACGCCTTCATCTTGCCCAGCTCTTCGTCGAAGGTGGTTGCAGGTAACAACGCCTGACAACAGATCATGGTATTCAGGTATCGCATCACCCTGCCATCATCTTCTTGTCGACTCAAGGATTGACTTGCTTCCGCATATTCCTCCTCCGGCGTCCGGTGCAACATCGTCTCGGTGTCATTCACAATTTCACGTTCCAAGCGCAAGTGCACACGATACTCTTCAACCTCTTCCTGTGGTGTGATGACGTTGGCATTCACCCATTGGTTTTGCTCCAATAGCAACACCTTGTCTCCAGCCTTCAGCTTGCATGGAGCCAAGTAGATGTGGTTGTTGCACTTCAAGTCATAGTCATTGACTTGATCCTTGAAGTGACTGTAGTTGGCAAAAGACATACTTCCACTGAAGACTTCATCACCCTGGTCATCTTCATTGACCTTGTGCAACATGTAGTTTCCACTGGCTTTACTGCTGTTGATGATAAACTCCTCTTCACTCATCTCTTGCCTTTGGCCCACTTCCAAACAAATGCGTGTGCCCATGGGATAGCAACAGACTGGCATTCCCAGCAAGATCTCCAGCGTCATTTGTTCCATTCCATGTTCATCAACGGCTACGGCCTGTAACGTCAGAAACTTTGGAAAGAACTCTGGCACTGTCATCATGTTGTCACCGCGACCTGAGCTGGTCATGGTGCTACGGCGCTGACGTTCAGGGCGATCTCCTCGAGGTCCAGAAGGATCCATCGTCGATGCCATTGTCGTCCCGTGTTGTTGCAAACGACTGGGTTGTGGGAACCACTGATGTATAGAGAAACTGCTGTCAAATTTCCGGCCATCGCCAACGATGGAGTGTTCCATGTTGGCTGCCACCGCATCCTCTGTAGCCTGATCTTCCTCAGAGACATCACGTCGAAAAACTGTAGACTTCTGCTTTGAAGGTCCTCGGAAGGCAGATCGATGCTTCACCTTTCGCAACTCGTTCACTAAGAAGCTGTGGGGCAAAAAGAGCAAGCGACTGGCCAAACGTACTTCAGCCACGTCGATGGCCGATGCTGCTGGACTTACATCCCCAATCAGTTCGCGGTTCAAATCCTGCCACGGATCAAACACTCTTCCGGTATCACTTTCTTCCAATAAGGATTCCTTGCGTGACTTGCGTTTTTTCAAAGTCAATCGCCACTTCAGCGGAGTTTTATCTTCACCAAAATGTATTTTGGCCTTCTGACCCTCTGCGAGCACTTGAAAAATGGGTGCAAAAAGTCCAGGTCGACTGCTATACAATTCACACTCCGCATGGACACATTGTACAATCCTGCAATGTCGCGGCTCATTGCTAAAAAGTTCGCCATGCGCATGGATCCACCGAGAATCTGCCTCAGTAAAGGCTTCCTTTTGCAAAGCACCTGTGAAGGTACCAACCTCCACAGTATCACTCCTGAGATTCACATTCATGATCTCATCCTTCAACTTCTTGTAGAGAAGGCAAACATGCATACTCCCTGCATTCATCTCTTCCATCTTCAACATCTCCAATCTCCCCGGGCTGAGATTATCCATGGATTCCAAGATGTCTAAGGTCCTGAGCACGTTGTCCGCCACCATTTTACAATGATAGATCGACCACAGCTTCTTCTGGGGCGGAATGTCACGATATCCCACGATCCTGTATGACTCTCGCAAGAAAGGGAGCCACATTTGCAAAGACAACGCATCACAAACCTGAAGCTCGCCAGCTGGAGCATCTTCGGTTCCTGTTTTGAAATCTCTGAAGCACATCTGGATCTCTCGCAGCATGAAACGCCGTATGGACTTGGCGATCTCCACGAAAAAACGTAAGGAACCGCAGCCCGTGAACTTGTCAGCACCTTCGATCTTCGGCGCCTCTGCACGTAAGGTTTCCAACAAACAGTCACCAGAGAGCATCGCCTTGGAAATGTCTTTGCAATATCTGAAGGCATATTCCGTCTTGGCCTGTGCTGGACGTGTCGGTTGCGAAGTGGTAAGGCGGGACAAAATGGCGCGTCGAGCCTGAGGCTGCTTATGCAAAGGCAAGTCTTTAATTGCCTCATCCACGTGAGTTTCCAATTGGCTGGCTTCGATGTGTGCTAACTTTTCCTTCTTCACCCGCTGCTGCAAGATTTTCACGAAATTCGTGGCAACATCCTGCTGTACACCCAGCCATTCGCCAATACCCATCTTCTCCCAATGATCCTCATCGCTCCCCGAAAGGTCGAGCAAATTCTCCACGGTGATGGGTAAAATGGCATATTCAAAGAGGCAGGCCATCTCAAACTTGCATAAGTCCGTGAGCAAGGGCAAATCCACCGAGGTGGCGAAGTCGATGAGCCACACAGCGTCCAGCGCGTCAATCATGATGTTGGCCGCATTCAAATCCCCATGTGCTAAGCCAACCAAAGGACAAAGGCCGGGCATTTGTTTCTTGGCTAACTTCTCCAAGCGCGGCTTGATCTGATCCATGATCAACTCCTTCAGGTTAGGCATCTCGCTGTGAAAATGACGTTCATAGAGATGTCGCATCGCCTGACCCGTACAAGTGTCCTTCATTTTACCATAAGGATTGAACTCGGTATCTTTCCCTTTGAGCGTATACCAGCCCCAAGGAAGTTGTTGGGAAGCTCGGAAGACGCCATTCTTTCCTCGCTTCCGTAAGGAACTGACCATTCCACCAGGTCCAAAGGTCTCGGCCAAGACGCTGTTGACGCTCCCGAAGGGCCGCGCGTCGTTGCGTTCGTTTTCTTTAGGGGCCCCCAACATCATCAACTCACTCTCGTAGAGCAGCAAATCCTTGAAGGTGGATAACAGGTTGGAAGATCCAGTGGCCAGTTCAGGGACGTTCCAACAGGCCCCAGCCAATTCCAAACGCATTGCACCAAACTCACCATCCTTCTCGCTGTTGGCATAGGCTGCGTCTCCAATGATTCGTGCAGCTCGGTCGGGTAAGGCCTCAAAGACCTGGATCGAGTTCACATGTTCCTCACGGATGGCATCTGCACGATCCAACTTCACGATACACGGTTCACCAGGACGCCCGAGCTTGTCAAAGGGTTGGACCCGTATCACCATCGAACCGCTAAAGCCACCGCAGAGTTTCTTGGCAACAAAGTTTTCGAACATCTGAAGCAAGAGGTTCTCATAGACCTCTCGATAGGGATGCTTTCCAAATACTTTCTCCACCACATCGGCCACGTTCACCTGAGTCTTATCACCCTTGAGCGCTGGGTTCATGGCCGTTGCCTCCCATGCCGCCAACTTGTCCCAACGCCAGAAGTGAGTGATCTTGCCACCACTCATCTCCTTCCGCTCGGTGGTGAAGTTCTTCCCCGTTGGGAGGCCGATCTTGGCCAAGATGTCCCTCTGCTGCTGGAATTCTTTTTGATCACTGGATTGAAAGATCTTTGGGTCCACAATTTTGAAGGTCGCCTCAAACTGTTGCACCTTGCAAGGAATGGGATAGGCTTCCGTTACCAATGATCTTTGCATTTGAGCCTCTGGATTGAATGCTGGAGGTGTATCTTCTTCGAAGCATTTGGACAAATTCACCTCTAAACCAGCTTCAAAGAACTTGCTAATCGCCTCTTGAGACGACTCCCGTAGTCCTTTCACCACGCCAGGCAAGAAATTACGACTCATGATGCGACCATCGGAGTACTGTTCATGGGACTCGATAAGAACCAGGTCCTTGTACAGCACCTTTAGAAAGAGCATTTCCAAGATTCGGACCGGTTTTTTCTCTTCCATGTCCAGCTCTAAACAACAAAGGCCCTGCTCCAACTCGCCATACAAATCCGATAACTTCCTGAAGCCATCTTTGCCAAATTGATCCAAAGAGCAGTTGTGCTGCATCAAGAGGTCGCGAAGCTGAACTTCATTCTTTATTTCGAGTTGATGTAATTGCTTCATGCGATTGTGTTCCTCCATGATGTTCTTCACCTGCAACTTCAATTCCTTGATTTCCCTTTGCAATGACGCCTTCTGATCTTCCGCCTCGGTGATTTGATGTTGGAAGTCGATCAGAGATGAGTTGATCAACAGATTTCCACCATGACAGATTTGAAGCTTCCGTAAAAAGTACTCATCATCAATGATGGCTTCGACGGAATTCACCTTGCAACACAATTTGTCGATGGAATCTACTGCTGGAACCTGACTCCCATCGGGATATCTGCAATCGATGATCCTTGGATCACTGTGATGAACGTTGTCATCGAAGAAGACTTGTTTCACTTCATCATCAGGAAAGACAGTCAGCAATTTTCCTGCCGAAGAATCTTCCTTTTTCCAGGCCCACCAAGCCCAATCATCCTTGATGGCAGAAGTACCTTCACTCTCGATGTGTTCCATCATCCACTCGCGAACTTCGTCCAAGCCTTCTGCAACACGAGCACCTTGTTCATCCTTTAAGACTCGCAAGATATAGTCCCGACCATCACGAGTATCTTCCTGAGGTGTGATACGTTCTCGAGCCCAGTGATCCCAATCTTTTGCCCGCTGGGCCTCAACGAGGTGATCGATGACCAGCAATGGACCCTCGGCATCGCGATACAACGTGTGCATGGCGGAAATACGTCGATCAGGGATGCCCTCCACAGTGCCATCCATAGGACCAATGCCCTCAATGAATTTGGAGTACAATGGATGCCGCATCTCGCAGAAGGCATTCCACTCCTGCTTGATGTTTTCATGATCAGCACCGAAGGATCGAAAGAGAATCGCAAAGGTCCGTTTCGCCTTCTGCAATGCTGCCACGAGGCGAAATACGGCTGGAAACATCATGATGGTGGAGCCTTTAAGGCCAACCGCTTCAGCTTCACGCGTAAACCGCACCTCCGGAGAGATCTGCAACTTCTTCATGGCCAATTCCAAAACCTTGTTCATTTCACCTTTCACTTCTTCATCTTCCACACGGCGAAAACTGCGGATGCTCAGCTTTTGCTGGTCCTTCTGAGTTTCCACCTTCTTGCAGAAAGACAAGTAGGTATAAAGGTCGTCAGGGTGACACTCCGTGATTTCGGGTGGACTGCACGATGGGCGGTTTTTACACCAATCCCAGCCCACGACTTTTCCATTCTCATCCTTCTTGAGAGTGCCCCAAAACAGCTCAGCGATCCCCTCTCGGATGCCCTCCTCGATGGATTTCATCTGGATGCTATCCGATTGGATGATGGTCTTGTTGATATCCAAATGAATGAGTAACATCGGCTGACCCTGTCTCTGTCGTGGAGTAAAATCCGAACGACCAGCAGGGCTCATGTCATCTGGGTTCGACTCCGTCATGACCTCCGTCGCGCATACAAAAAAAAACTTAAATCATCATGA
>ERZ1738535.76-NODE-158-length-12302-cov-93.096024_pt1 | contig 12302 bp, 1 predicted proteins | sample MGYA00581728_ERZ1738535 | MGnify/ENA primary metagenome ERZ1738535 (study PRJEB40740, sample SAMEA7388099) | Antillogorgia elisabethae | biome: Marine coral reef biome; feature: Environment associated with an aquatic invertebrate; material: Seawater | host... | reverse complement strand
GTCAGGAAAGAATTTCAACATTCTATGGCATTGTTTCATCACACAGAAATTATTCTGTCTACTTTACTAATACCAACCCGCAAAAGATTCGTCTGCACTTGTTGGGAGATATGGAAAAAGTCGTACGGTTTGCAATCTACTACACAACAACTCAAAGACTGGATATTTATCGAAAAGGTTTTTACATCAATCCTACCAACGCCATGTTATCTGGCGAAGACTTTACGCTGAAACGCAAAGATCCCAACTTGCCAAGTGACCAGTTCGAGCCACAACTTTCTAGCTTTAGCGGAGCAAATTACTGGGATCGAGATACTAACTTACTCTATGTTATTGTTCGAGGATCAGAACCGGTTGATATTCGAACGACCCCTGTAATTCAAGTGAAACTTGGGATGAAACCCGTCACAGTGGATGAATTCTTTGAAGTGAATTTAGTTCAGAACCTTGCTGCCTTGTTGGGCATAGATACATCAAGAATTCGTATCATGAATGTGGTAAGTGCCGACGGTGGAGCGAGAAGACGACGAACCACAGATGGAAATATGCTGGTAGAATTTGAAATAGGTGATCCTCCTGCGACAACTATAGAGTACGAAGAAGGTGATGTCTATGATAACAGCACGCAGACCAATACAACTGTTGAAGGTGTTGCCACACAAAATTACACAGGTGTTGCAAATTCGACATCGTTTGAACAACTGGAACAGCTTGCAAGTGATCTGGTGGATCAAGTGCAGACCGGTACTTTATCAGAGTCGTTGAATATCAGTGTGCAAAATTTCGCAATGGCAGAACCCGTTCCTGAGCCAGTTGATCCAACTGGAGGAATAAGAGCTACCAATGAATCAGTAACCAACGTCACCGGCAACAATACATTACGCTACGACCAACTGCAACAACAAACAGATGACGAAGGACAAGAAACAGTGTACCAAATTCCATCAACACTACAAGTCGTAGTTCAACCAGACAGAGCAAATGAAACTGTTCAATTTGGTGTCCAACCGAAACTATTGATGCTTGACTCCCAAGGTGAACAAGTCAACAGCGTTGGCTTTGGTGAAGTTGGCGCTTGGGTAGTCACTGCCACAATTCGTCCTGGTACAGGAGACCCGAAGGCAACAATTATTGGAAACAATACGGTGAAATTCAAACAGGGATGGGCTAACTTTACTTCATTGGCTATCTCACACAATGGGACATACACACTTGATTTCCACATCTCCAAGCCAGACACTGCCAATTTCCAAACCTCATCGCAGACGTTTATAGTTAAAGAACGAGACCTGTATTTCACTTTTAAAGCTCAGCCAAGTAACGGGACTGAAATGGCTCCATTGCCTGTACAGCCCACAGTTGAAGTCAGAGACAGTGCAAATGGGATGGTTGTAAATAACACTGGTTGGAAAAATCGTACTTGGTATGCCACGGCAAGTTTGCTTGGTGGCAGCGGCGCACAACTTTTTGGTGCTAAGATGGTCGAATTTGTTGAAGGTGTGGCTAGTTTTACTGACCTAAGTATGGATATAGCTGGTCAGGATTATAAGGTAGCTGTCGAAACGAGAACAGAGCCTTCGTCGCGATATCAGGAGTCGATTACAAGTGAAGTATTTAGTATCGAAGATAGGATGCTGTATTTGGTAGTGGTTAGACAACCTGATGATTGTAATGATACAGTAGCCTGTGGTGTACAGCCCATTGTTGAAGTACGAGACAATCATACATCAATTGCTGCTGGCAATCTTGGCTGGCGTGGACGTACATGGTATGCTACCGTATCGACAACCAATAACAATACCCTCATTGGCAGCACTCGTGTACAAATTCCAACATCGGGGCAGGTGACCTTTGGAGACATTGGTCTTAGTGATATCGGTTCAGGGATCATCTTACAATTTGGGATTGTAACAGAACCAACATCCTCCTATCATACGCTCACAGCAAACTCGGACGCAATCGAAGTGAAAGGACGGCAATATTATTTGTTTGTAAGTCAAGAGGTTGCTGCGGATCTAGCTCTACCGTTCTCACTCGTGGTAGAAATCAGGGATGTGGGAACAGGCCTAATGGCTCTTCCTTGGACGTCTTCAATGACATTGACCGTAATGTTGACAGTGAATCCAACTGGCGCTACCTTTACTGGCACACATAATGTCAATGTCGTAGATGCTATTGGAAATTTTACAGATTTAGAGATTGACCAACTGGGAACTGGTTATACAGTAGAGGTTACATCCAGCGATGGACAACAGGTCAGCCATACGTTCGATGTTGTTACGCCAAATATTTACGCACCAGAGTTCATTCCCGCGAACGGGCAGTACACAGCAAGTCTCCCAGAAGACAGTGCGGTTGGAACTAATGTCAGTACAATTCAAGCCACAGATCAAGACAGCGGAATTCGAGGTGAAGTGTACTATAACATTACCGGTGGCAATGACGAAGGCAAATTTGACATTGATATGAACTCTGGTCTAGTGCAAACAACTGCATCGCTCGATCGAGAGATAACTGCAAGTTACGTCCTGACAGTAACAGCCTATGATGGTAGTCTACCACCAAGAAGACGGTATACACATGGTCAACTGACAGTCACCATTGAGGACATCAACGATAGTCCTCCAGAAGTAACAGGACCATCACTATTGGTGATTCCAGAGAATTTCACTACTGGTAGTGTTTTGACCACCCTCTCAGCCACCGATGCAGACGATGGTGTAAATGCGATGGTTACGTTTGAGATACGATCAGGGAATGACGACAGGTTATTTGCATTGGATGAAAATACTGGCGACCTCACATTAAACACATCCATCGACTTAGACACTTTGAGAAAAGAGAACTACACTGTCACTTTGGAAATTGTCGCCAAAGACAAGGGTGTACCTCAAATGACTTCCGCATCACTACAAATGACAATCACAGTAATAAACGTCAATGAATTCCACCCGCAATTTCCGCAGGCGAGCGACTCGGTAATGTTGCCAGAGAATGCTACAGAAAATAGCGAGATCTACCAGGCAAGGGCAAGCGATGGAGATTACGGCATATTTGGAACAATTGTCTATGACATTACGGCAGGGGACGTTGACGGATATTTCAGTATTGCTATGGACACAGGAAAAATAACCATTAGGAAAGAATTGGATCGCGAAACTTTCCCTAATGGTTTCGACCTAACAATTGAAGCCAAAGGATTCTCTAGAACAGCACCTGGGGACAAGATGGTACTCCATGTAAACATCACTGATATCAATGACAATAGCCCAGTATTTAGTGCTCAGGTCTCTGCGCAAACAGTGTCTGAAACGGCTGGTGTAGATGATGTCATAGTTCAGGTAGAAGCGACGGACAGTGATCTTGGAAAAAATGCTAAGGTCAGTTATAACATCATCGTAGGTAACTCTGATGATCTTTTTAAAATTGACGGGGAGACTGGAGAGATCAAAGTGAACCAATCTTTGGATTTGGAAGGAAATAATTCACCACAAAATTTAAGCTATACATTGACTATTAAAGCCAGCGACGGAGGGACACCAGCTAAATCATCCACCATTGATGTTGATATTTCTATTACAACTGAAAACGAGTTTACACCTTTCTTTGGCAATGCAAGTGAGACCATCAGTGTCATGGAGAACGCTTCCGTGAATTCGGAAATCTACCTAGCAAAAGCGACGGATCAAGATTATGGAACAGACGGACAACTGGAGTATAGCATAACAACACAAAATCCTGCAGGGTACTTTGTCATAGATTCTGGTGGAACTGTTACCATAGCACAGGCATTAGACAGAGAGGTCACACCTGATGGTGTTACTTTGACCATTCAGGCGACAGATACACCGTCGACTGGAACCGCCAAGTCTTCAACACTGCAACTGATTGTTCAAATCGAAGACTATAATGATAACACACCAGATTTTACAACTCAGATCAGTCCACAACAAGTGTCCGAGGGTGCCTTGGTTGGTGATGTTATTGTGCAAGTCAATGCAACTGATGCAGACCTGGGTACGAATGCTAAGGTCAGTTATGACATCATTGCAGGTAACTCTGATGGTCTTTTTGAAATTGACGGGGAGGCTGGAGAGATCAAAGTGAACCAATCTTTGGATTTAGAAGGAAATAATCGACCACAAAGGTTAAGTTATACATTGACTATTGAAGCCAGAGATAGTGGAAGTCCACAGCAAGCAAGTACAATGAATGTGGAGATTTCTATCTTATCAGTAAATGAATATACACCGATGTTTGGGAACGCTTCAGACAGTGTTACCGTCCAGGAGAATGCTACAGTTTCTACAGAGGTCTACACGGCAGTAGCCAATGATGATGATTATGGAAGTGATGGTGATGTCAGGTATGAAATATTAAACCAAACCTCTGGCAGATACGTTGAAATTGATTCTCTCTCAGGCGTAATTACAATCGTGCAAGAGTTAGACCGTGAAACTACACCACAAGGAATATCAATAACAATTCAAGCAACAGATTCACCGAGTTCTGGCGCGCCAAAATCAACGACCATGACCCTGGATATCAACATTTCTGACTATAATGATAATTCACCAGAAATCATGGTAGTACCAGAACAGACAGTATCGGAAAATGCGCAGATTGGAGACGTGATAGTCACAGTACAAGCAACAGATATGGATGAAGGAAATAATGCAGATATTACCTACTCAATTACATCTGCAAGCTTACTGTTTGACATTGACTCTGAAACTGGTGAGATTAAGGTTAAGGGATCACTGGATTTGGAAAGCGGTAATCATAACTCAGATTTCAGGTATACTATTACCGTACAAGCTCGTGATGGAGGCACGCCTTCACAGGCATCAGAAATTGAGATTACCATTCAGATCAATGGAGAAAATGAGTTTGATCCAACGTTTGACAATTCAATAGATATTATATCAGTCCAAGAAAACACTACCATTTCAACTGTGGTTTATGATCCAGTGGCTTCTGATGCAGACCGAAGCACAGACGGGGAATTAGAGTTCAGTTTGGTGGACAAGAATGGTGAAGAATACTTCAGTATTAATTCTAGTTCTGGAGACGTGTCCGTCGCAAAACAGTTGGACTATACTGCTACTCCACATGGAATAAACCTGACTATCACTGCAACCGATCAGCCATTAGATCCCAGCGCTGCAAAAAATGCGAGTATGGACCTAACTATCAATGTTATCTACGTTGGAAATACTGCCCCGATATTCCCCGAGACCTTGGACATCTCAGTGGCTGAAGATCTTGAAGTGGATTCAGTCATTTTAAGAATAGATATCACAGATGCAAATCCTGGCCCAAACGGAGAAGTTTGGTTTAGTATCGAGGATGGAAATGCTTTGGGACTTTTCAGAATTGATCAAAATTCAGGAGAGATTATTCTTAACAAGTCTCTTGATTTGGAAACACCTGCTAATCCAGTTTCCCAAACTTTAACAATTAAAGCTACGGATCGTGGAACGCCACCATTGTCTGCGACCAAATCATTCACCATAACTGTCTCTAATGTGAACGAGTTTATACCACAGTTTAATGCGACCACCGACACAACACGTATAGGTGAAGAGGTTCCTGTTTCAACCAAAGTGTACCAAGCGACAGCTAGTGACTTGGACTATGGTAGTGATGGTGAGGTAATTTTTTCAATCGAATCGGGCAATGAAGCAGGGTATTTCAAAATTGATGCAAATGATGGATCAGTAACTACGGCAGCAATTCTTGACCGCGAAGCTTATCCCAGTGGAATTGATCTTGTGTTGTTGGTCCAAGATAAAGCTGAAGATGGCTTCCGAAAAAACTCAACCATGTCCTTGCATATTGATATTTCTGACTTCAATGACAACGAACCGCTTTTTACAGGGTCTATACCTGGACAAGACGTCTCAGAATTGGCTTCGATAGGTCATTACATTGTACGAGTCCAAGCAAGCGATGCCGATTTGGGCGCAAATGCAGAAATCAGCTACAGCATCATTGGAGGTAATTCACTAGGATATTTTGAGATTAATTCTGAAACGGGACAAATTACGGTACTACAGTCATTAGACTTGGACGCTGAGACTCAAACTCATTCTGAAGACTTGAAATACAAGCTTATTATACAAGCCAAGGATAATGGAACTCCATCTAAGAGCAACACCACAACTGTTGAAATCACGATTATATCAGAAAACGAGTTCACCCCTCAGTTTGCAGATTCCAGTGATACAACGCAGGTCAGTGAGGATACTGTTGAACTAACTGAAGTGTACAATGCGATTGCAACGGACGGTGATTTTGGACCAGATGGTCAGATTGAATATACCATAATCTCTCAAAGTCCTGCTGGATATTTTGATATCAATCCGCAATCAGGGACGGTCACTGTAGCTCGGAGTTTAGATCGTGAAACAATCCCCGACGGAATAACATTGACTATCCAGGCAGCAGATAAACCCGACATTGGACCAGCTGAAACAGCTACAATGGTTTTGAAGATTGAGATAACAGACGTTAATGATCAGGATCCAGTGTTTACTGGACCCATCACTGCTGAAAGTGTATCTGAAGATGCAGCTGTCAATACAATAATCACTCAACTACAAGCGACGGACCAAGATTTAGGAGACAATGCTAAGATCTTGTACAGCATTACAGGTGGAAACTCGCTAGGATTCTTTGATATCAACTCCGCATCAGGTGAGGTAACAGTAGTGAAATCATTGGACTTGGAGACTGAAACACACCCTGCAGGATTAAGCTACACTCTGACAATAAAAGCAACAGATTCAGGAATTCCACCAAGATCTGCTTCGGAGAGTTTAAGCATCACAGTCACAAGTGTCAACGAATTTTCACCCCAGTTTGCGGCAGCTGTGGAATATATTACAGTTGCTCATAATACTCCAGTGTTCGAGGTAGTCTACCAACCACAAGGTATGGACCAGGACTTTGGTACTGATGGAGAGCTTCAATACACGATGAGCTCTTCAAATAATAACGGCTACTTCACCATTGATCAAAGTAACGGGGAAATTTCAGTCGCACAAGTGCTAGACTATGCTGCAGTACCTAATGGGATCAACATTACAATCACCGCTACAGATATGGCAGCAGTGCCTAAGAGCGGAACAATGCAGTTAAACATTGAGGTACAATATGTCGATAATTCTGCACCAGTGTTCTCGGCAAGTGTTCCGAATAATGTAAGTATCGAAGAAGACGTGGCAGTAGACACAGTTGTGGTAAATGTTACAGCAACGGACACCGACCCTGGCACAAAAGGCGAGATACACTACTCCATAATTTCAGGCAACGATCTTGATTTCTTTAAAATCAGTGAAGACACAGGTGCATTAATGGTGAAACAGAATTTGGATTTCGAAACAAAAGCTCACGCGCCTAATGCAAGATATGTGTTAATAATACAGGCCCAAGACAGAGGAACGCCACCTTTATCTACTACAAACGAAGTCGTTGTTCAAGTTAACGCAGTGAACGAGTTTACACCAAGTGTTGTGAACACAATATCTCAGCACGTGTTGAGGGAGGATACCCCAGTAAACACTCCAGTCGTACACGTGACTGGTAGAGATCAGGACTACGGTGATGATGGGAAATTGACGTTCACAATTTCTGGTGGAAATCAAGGAGGATACTTTGATATCAATCAAACCACTGGTATGATCTTCTTGAACAAAGCATTGAATTACAAAACAATGAAGGAGTACTTTTTGACAATCCGAGTAGAAGACAATCCGCTTGCGGGAGAAAGACGATCAGTTGAAACTCTCGTGAATATCACAATCTCGTTCACACCAGACACCACAAGTAGTGATCCAGAAGTTCTTACTGAGCTGGAACTAACGTTCGCCGATGCAGACTACGACAAGATTGTGCTAGGCAATGAAGACGACTTTATTGCAGAGGTTAAGAGATTACTCACTGAAAAATATCCCAACGCGATTTTCCTGTACATCAGAGTACGTAAAGGTAGCATCATCGTGAATTTTGAAATGATTACAAAACAGTCCCAACAGAGCGAAGTGTTGGATCAGATATCCAATGATGTAAACTCACCTAGCGGACTTCAACTGCAGTTCAATGGCACGACAATAACACCAAATGATTTTAAGCAAGATGGAACCACTTACGCACCGCCAGAGAAGAACGATGACGATAATTCCACCACGTTACCAGTGATCATCGGATCCGTGGCAGGCGTGGTGTTGTTGATTGGCGTGGTTATTGCCACGACTCTCACGTGCTATTCCAATTACAAATCGGATAGGAAAAAGCAAACTGACAGGTTTTCAAACATGGGTTACCTCCCTGAACAAGGTCCCCCTCCTTCTTACAAAAGTGCTCCCAAGGTCCCCTCCTTGTACAGCCACACGCCAGTCAGTCATGCAAGAAGAAGCATCGAACCAAGTCTTGCACCAAAGCCAACGAGAGGAAGCAGCCATGATATACTCCGGCCAAGTACAACAACTAGTCAGCCACGGTCAGCCTTTAGAAGTTTCACTCCAACTAGTTTGAAACCACCATCGAACATTGGGTCTTACTACGAATCATCACTTCGTGCCCAGATTCCAGGAAGCTCAGTGGCGTCCCGGAACCTGTGCACATCAGTGTCTGTACCTTCATCGTCACCAGCACGAGCGAGCTACGACAGTCCACATGGCTCCAGTGATGGTTATGAAAGGCTCAACTCGCGACGCAGAGCTGAACATGAATCACCTTACGCTAGTTATGATAGAAAAACATCGATTGGTGAACAGCTGTCCAAGCTCAATCCAGTATTTGACGAATCTTTGAGTACTGCTGTTTCAGTACGCTCTGGTTCCGAACATGGAAGTGCCCAGTACCGCACATTCTACGTGAATTTGGTGACACAAGACAGTGGTTACGTGTTCCAACGCTTGGGAAATGTTAAAATGAACATTCAAGGAAGTTTGAAAGAACTGCGAGGAATTTTGGACGCTGAGTTTGGAAACACGAAGAACTTACAGAACAAGCGATATATCTTTGTGGACAACGATTTCAATAATATCGAAGAAAGACGCGAAGAAGAGACTTCTGTTCAGAGAGTATACATGTCCAACATCAAAATAAAGATCATTGCTTAGCTGTTTTTACAGTAATGAACATAATAATCACCACCTTTTGAGCTTAATGTAATCAAGAACATATACCATGAACTTAACTAACCTTGTACCCATTAATTAACTAATGACGTACTCTAATGGACTCTAATTACGTACTCTAATTAACTCTAATTACGTGGTGTGTTTTATGTATTTGATACATCAATGTAATAGTACTTTTCATATTATAATTTTCCGCTATATTCCGCTATAATGTATCAGTTATATTTATTCAATTATTATTTCAATAAATGTTGCTACACAAACATCATTGCACGTTGAATTCGCACACAAATTTCGCACGAAAGATTTTGACTTTATTTTCGTTTAGAAGTCAGAACTAGTTAACATAAATATAACGAAGACAACTCGCCAAAAGTTACGCAGATCAGAGAACGCAGATTTCTATGTACAATTCGTTTCCATACAACTGAACTAAAATAAGACTACAATTTTGTGATCAGTAATTAATGCCAGCAATAATAACATGTGTGTATATGTACTTGCCAACGTGACGTCACCTGAGAAAGCACAGGTACACGCATGCTACAATTAGTGACATTGAAATTTGGGACACTTACATTAAAAAGATACTTCTAAATGCAATTGTGGAAAATTCGGACGTAACCCCCCCCCCCCCTCCCCCGTTTCAAGTTGCTATATCGATCGAAAAATATATTGGCGCTGTCACACACGACAATTGTCGTTACCACTGAAATGCTTGCTAGACAAACAACATTGAACAGGGGGGAAAGGGGGTATGTTATGTGTTTTAACTAATCGGTCAAATAATTATGTCACTGATTGTACGTCTAATATTTTGATGGCCTTAGCTCACTTGCTGATCTGAAAAACCTAACTGGAAAATCTAAATGAACCTGAAATCAAGTTCTTCAATGAATAACAAAGCTTAGCTTTATCTGGAACATTTTAGGATCAGTTTTATGCGCTATGTTTCAACTTTTCTTGGAAAAATATACAGTATACTATTTCTCCAAAATAAATATTTCCTAGCAATCGTGCGCTACATCTCTTGTGAGGTGAAGTTAGGCGAGCAATTCTTTGGATTGAGCAAAAGAGATAAGGTTTTGCACTCCAGGCAGCGCTGAACCTTTAAGATATTGGTCTTGGCATGTCAATGGTAAAGTGGAATGAGTCATCGCCAGCTTAAAACAGCTTTGAGCAAAGAAATTCCGTAAATCTTTCTCAGTGACATTTTCTAGGAATCGTCTCAGTGGTATGATGTGGGAATTTGGAGCCATCCAGTTGGTCAAAAAGTCTTCCACAATATGATGGATTCGATCAGGTTTAGGCAGCTTTGATCCGCCAACTATCTCTGTTGGTGGAGTGCGATAGAAATATATTACTGGATGCAGGAAGTTTGAATTGTGAGCATCAGATGGGTCCCCTGTAGCTCGGTCTTCACGGAAAGGATCTTTTCCTGCGCCAGAGAAACCTTTACCATATTCAAGGTTGATAACAACCATAGGCCCTTCTGGCAAACCAGTGTAACGTTTGATTTGAGGAACCAACTGAAGTGGAAATTCTTCCACATAAAATGCCATTCCATTTGGTTGATAGATAACAACATCAACCAAAACACCAAACATTTGATACGGAGCCGAGGCTTCATTAATTCTCTTTACAATCATGTTCAAAACTCCGTGAGTAGGGATCTCATGATGGTACCACTTCACTCCATGATTCTTCCATTCCAAAATGCGATGTAATGCTCTCGCAGTGTATCTATAGCCATGGATAAACCCGCCAGCAGATTTACGCCAGTCAAGAGAATGTGAAACAACACCAGCAAACCACATCCTTGGAATTCGTGAACTCTCAAAATTCTCTTTAATTAAGGGAAACTTCTTTTTTTTTCCTTCGCATGGTCCAGGCTGAGCAGTCGCATCAAAGATTGAAAAGTCGAACTTAAATCCAAGACATGACAGAATTCTATCGTATGGATCGCGGATAGCAAAGTTGTCAGGTCCAATCCCAGTATTGTTTATCACTCGTCCAGATCCTCCGTGTGCATCAACGTAATATTTACCGTTGTGTTTAATAACAACAATTTGTGTGTTGATAGATGCCTCCACTAAACCATCTAAAGATTTAAGTTGATAAGTGTCCAACAAACCATTGTTTACTGCTCTCAGATCACCAACGTAATGAGTTGCCCAGGCCAATCGTACTCGTGATCGACCAACCATGTGAATCAGATTTGTTGATTGAATGATATGATCCGCTGTTTCAAACGCCGAATTACCTCGACCAAGAATGAGAACGCTCTGTCCTTCAAACTCCTCTTTGTTCAATGACATAGATCCATACGTCTCGGCAAATTCGGCCCCTTTAAACGAAGGCATTATTTCTGTCGACATCCCCGTACACATAACTAAATCCCCACATTTGTATGTTTTTGAGTTCTGATCTTTGAGGATAAACAAATCGTTAAAAGCATCTTTTGATATGTTCAAGATATTTGTATTGTACGACACGCTTAGATTAAGCTTTGTCGCAAAGTCATTCAGGTATTCAACCAAAACATCTGCTGGAGGAAAGAACTCCTTGGAATATCGCGTCATTCGTAGATTTTCATCATCGCTAATCAATGAGTTCCAGTCGTGCCTGAGATTAAATTCCTTGTTTGTTTTTCCTGTGAATCTCTTATTAATCGAAATGAGCTTGCGATGTCGTGGATATTTCTTGTAAAACGTTCCAGCTGAACTGCCTCGCTCAAAAACAACATAATTTCGATTGGCCTTCTCCAGATAATATGCCATTTGTAAACCTCCCGGTCCGGCTCCGACAACGCAGTACTCATAGCCAGGCGAACTCGTTGCGTAAACGCCAAATACAAGCGTTAGCACGAGAAATAGTGGTGCTACTTTACACGCCATTATCTCCTGTTCACCGCGTTCGGTATTAATTTAACACCTCCGTCGATAAACTTTACAACAGGAAACGTGTTATATGCTCTGTGTTTAATCACAAAACATTTGCATTAATTTGAATAAATATGATTTGCATGAAGTTAAGTTCTAATCCACGCATTCCTTTCACTCATCAAAGCTAATCCATTGATACGTAAAAGTGTAAAATCAATTTAATACAAACATAGATATATATCTATGATTATAAACTATGCAAAATGCT
>ERZ1738535.70-NODE-149-length-12459-cov-81.656724_pt1 | contig 12459 bp, 3 predicted proteins | sample MGYA00581728_ERZ1738535 | MGnify/ENA primary metagenome ERZ1738535 (study PRJEB40740, sample SAMEA7388099) | Antillogorgia elisabethae | biome: Marine coral reef biome; feature: Environment associated with an aquatic invertebrate; material: Seawater | host... | reverse complement strand
AGGTTAACATACCATTTGAAGAGACGCACGCAACTAAGGGAAAAAAGAATTTTTCATTTAGAGAGACATTGATCACAGCCAGAGTGTTATCTGGGCCTAGAGGTGACTGACCATCGTGATGAAAGGTCAAAATTGGTGGATTGTAACAATATCTGGTGTTTTGCTGGTATCAGCTACCATTGTGCGTTCGGCAGATCCTACCAAGCTTTCGTTGAACCAAAGGTTTCCAGCCAAGGATGAAATAGAAGTTTGCGGTAACATTCGGGACGTTATTGAACGCGATTCTGGGCGATTTCGACGAATTTTAGTCAGAAATACTAATGATCAGGTTGACTATATTAATGATGATGCGAGGCGTATGACATCGAGGACAAAAAGTAAACTGGATGTGCTGGCTTCTCTCGTCATTAGCGAATGGTCAAGTGACAAAGTGCACGTTGCGCGAGCTTGGACTGATCAGGTTGTGGCTTCAGATCCTGCCTCGCTTCATTATGAAGGGCGTTCCGTGCGTTTGCAAACAAAAAACTCTGATAAAGATAAACTTGGTCGTTTGGCAGGACTTGCTATCGAAGCTGGTTTTGACTGGGTGGAATATACCGACTCAAACTACATTCGGGCGTCAGTTATCCCAGATGTTTGTCAAACATCAGTCGACCTTGTCTTTGTTCTCGATAATTCGGGAAGTGTGGGGGACTCGAATTTCAGAAAGGTGAAAGATTTTGTTAAACGTGTAATAGATTTCTTTAACATTGGTCGAGATGGCACCCATGTTGCGGTGGTGACCTATGATACTGACACACATATTGAGTTTAATCTCGTGAAATACTTCACGAAAAACGACCTAAGAAATGCAGTGGATGATATCGACTATCGCGGATTTTTGACCTACACTGGTGAAGCATTGAGCGAAGTTAGAACGGATGTTTTAACTGCAGCGGATGGGATGAGAACTGATGATGGTATTCCGAAAATTGTATTGTTGCTCACTGATGGTTACTCAAACGGTATACCACCACAGGGTCCTGCTAATGACCTGCGAAACTCGGGTGTTAGTATTTTCAGTATTGGTGTTGGATCGTCTGTATCTGTATCAGAGTTGAACGGAATTGCTTCTGATCCCGATAAAGACTATGTTTTCAGGCTAAGTTCTTTCAATCAATTGGCTAGTTTTGTGGATAGAGTCAGCTCTGTATCGTGTAGCGAGGGATCTCTAATTAATTCGTGTGAAGTTGCGGAGACAACTGTTGAAAGTGGGTCATTCAAATATTTCCGCACGACGTTTAGTGTCGTTACAAACCAAGAAGTCAGTATTGAAATCAGAGATATAGTCGGTGTCAGTCACTTATATGCGTCTGACAAAAGCAGAAATCCAGGTCCGCTGGACCCGGATAGTGTAAAGAATGAAGCTGACACAAGTCCCAAGGCTGTTCCCCTGAAACTGGATCGTGACACAAAGACTGTGTATGTAGCTGTGCAAGGCCAACGAGATAACAACAAGTTTAGTTTATCGTTTTGGGATAATCTGTTTGAGAGTAGGGGCGTGTTCGAGGTGAACGTCACAGAGGAGCAGGATGCTCGTGAAATTTTTACTTTAAATATGTTACCGAATCCTTACGACCTGCAATACAGCATTTCAGCCGGCGACAAATCAGTGTTCGACATTTCAGATTCAAGTCCTTATCCCAAACTCTCAACAAAAAGAAAACTCGATTATGAAGTTACACAAGAATACAGTATTGTGATTGAAGCCGTAGATTTAGCCAATCAATGCCACAAAAGTCGAGCTATGGTTCAAGTTAACGTTATTGATCAAAACGATAATGCTCCAACATTCTCAAAGGCAGAATACACCGCTAATATTGCTGAAAATGCCCAAAAGGGTGTCTCGGTTATTGAGTTGGTAGCTACTGATTTGGATTCAGGCGACAATGGGAAAATTTCATACACGTTCGTTTCATCAACAGCTTCGGACCTTTTTAAGATTGATGCTTCGACTGGTGACGTAACATTACAAGGCATTCTGGACTTCGAGAATGTAAGCTCGTATGATTTGACGGCATTGGCCAAAGATAGCGGCTCACCAAGTTTGAACTCAACCGCCACTCTGAGGATTTTTGTTACTGATATCAACGAACAACCGAGCGTAGAATGTGTTGAAAGTTGTGTATACACGATCTCTGAAGGTGTGCAACCTGACTCAGAAATTGGAGAGCTTTCCACGACAGACCCCGATACAGCCGTGAACTGCGCTCTGCAGTACAGTATGCCTGGAATAGCTGATGAAAAGTTCAAAGTTGCTGGTAACGGGAAAATCTTAACCAAAGCCAGTCTTGACCGCGAGACAAACCCGCAGTATATATTTTATATCACTGTAAAGGATTGTGGGTCACCTCCGCTGACCGATAGAGTTCGCGTTACCATCATAGTGAATGACGTGAATGATAATCGTCCCCAGTTTCCCGGCCCTTACAACATGGATATATTTGAAAGTGAATCCTCTGGAAGCACTGTTGTTCAAGTCAAAGCTACTGATGCTGACGAAGGACGCAATGCAGAGATAAAATATCGGCTTGTTGACGGGACTGACGCGTCTGCCTTCAAAATTGATGAAAATGATGGGACAATCACAATAGTTTCAAAACTTGACTATGAAACAAAGACGAGTTATTCGTTTACTGTAATAGCACAAGACCAAGGTGCTGGCGATAGCTTTGGTAGCACAACAGTCACAGTGAATGTAATTGATGTTAATGATAACGCACCAGCCTTTTTGGGTACACCTTATGTTGCTGTCATTAAAGAAAACGCCGGGACAGGGACTCCTGTTATTGATGTCAATGCAACCGATGGCGATTCAGGCCCAGCAGGAGAAGTAAAGTATTTTATTATATCTGGAAACATCAGAAATGCTTTTGCTATTCACGAGGACGATGGGCTGATCACTGTGAAATCTCCTCTCGATCAGGAAACTACACCATCCTATACGCTGTTTGTTCAAGCTAAAGACAGTGGTTCGCCTTCGCTTCAATCTCAAGTTTCCGTCATTATCACAGTAAAAGATACGAACGACAATATTCCCGTCTTTCAAGGACTGCCCTATTCTGCATCAGTTCCTGAGGATTTCGGTACAGTCCAACCAGTTCTCACGGTGTCTGCTACTGATGATGATGCGGGAATTTTGGGTCAGATTACATACCGTATAGATTCTACTAATGATACATTTACGATTGATGATCAAGGCAATATTCGCGTGAAAACATCATTAGACTATGAAACAAAGAAACAATATGATTTCAAAGTCGTGGCCAAAGATGGCGGCAACGCGACTGCTGAAGCCCCAGTCACTATATACGTCACCGATGTGAACGATCACGAGCCTCGCTTTGATAAGAACCCATACGTCGAGTCTGTGGATGAAAACCTCCCTCCAAATCACGTGATAAACACGGTGAATGCACGTGATGAAGATTCTGGTCAAAGGGGCTCTGTGACCTATTCAATTATTGATGGAAATATTGGGAACGCATTTACAATCAATGCACAAGGTCAAGTCATCGCTCTAATCTCCTTCGATCGCGAAACTCGAGAATTCTACAACTTAACGATCCAAGCAAGGGATGGTGGCTCACCGTCCAAAAGTTCAACTACACAGATGGAAATCACAATAGGAGACCTAAACGACAACACACCAACTTTTGACGGGACATTCTACCGCTTTAGCATCAGTGAAAACAACGAGCGTGATAAAGAAGTTGGACAATTTGGACCTGCAACGGATAACGATAAAGGAGCAAATGGAGAAATTGTTTACACCATTTTAAGTGGTAATATCGATAATGATTTTGATTATGATGGTACAACAGGTAAACTGAAAGCAAAGAATGTCCTTGATCGTGAAAGAACTTCGGTGTACACTCTTGGTGTTAAAGCCACAGACAACGGAAGTCCTAGTCTTTCATCTACAGTCGTTGTTCAAATTGTAGTGCTAGACCAAAATGATAACGCTCCTGTTTTCTCAAAGGATCCATACAACTGCGAGATAGATGAAAATTCAGCCGCAAATTCCCTAGTTTGTTCAGTCTCTGCCACGGATGAAGATGATGGAGTAAACAGTGATGTCGCGTACGAGCTAGTTGCACAAAGCTCCACCTTCAAAGTTGACAAAGACACTGGTGAAATTACAGCTTTAGTAACCTTGGACAGAGAAAACATTTCCTCGTACTCTTTTGATATTATTGCAAAGGATGGTGGTTCACCAAGTAAAAACTCAACTGTGACAGTTAATGTTAAAGTCCTGGACCAGAATGATAATGAACCACGATTCACACAACCATCTTACAGTTTTGAAGTGAGCGAGGATGCGCAGGTGAAGACAGAGGTTGGAATGGTCTTGGCTGAGGATAGTGATGAAGGATTGAATGGGAAGGTCGAATACAGTATCACTGGAGGAAATATTGGCACTGCATTTTCAATAAACGACACTTCAGGCGTTATTACAGTCGCGTCAGGTTTAGACCGTGAAACTCTGGCTAGCTACAGACTTATTGTTAGAGCCACTGATGCTGGTACACCGTCTCAATTCTCAAGTCGTGAGGTCGTTATCACAGTGACTGATGTTAACGATAATGATCCAATCTTTACCGCTGACCCGTATCAAGCCATCATCGACGAAGACGTTTCGGTTGGTTCCCGTGTTGTACAGGTAAAAGCAACAGATGCAGATGAAGGGGTGAACAGTCAAATTAAGTACAGTATAACAGCGGGAGAAATGAAGGAACATTTTAAGATTGATGAAGATTCTGGTTTCATTAATACTGCTACTAAACTGGACTTTGAAAGCAAGGAATCTTACTTACTAACTGTTAAAGCCACTGACGGCGGTGATCCACAACGTTCGAGAACAGCTCAGGTCAACATCACAGTTAAAAACATTAATGACAACACGCCAGCATTTGTACCTACTTCACCAGTCGTCTTTGTTAGCGAAGCCATTGCCATAGGAACGAATATCCTAGGATTCAACGCCACTGACGAAGATGGAAATCGTTTGACCTTCTCCATAAAGTCTGGAAACATTGAAAACACGTTTGCTATTGATAAAAACACGGGAGTTTTGTCTACCAATGCAAGTCTGGATCGAGAAACAATACCGATCTATAATCTTACAGTGGCTGTAAGCGACAAAAACGCAGGCTCGTCCTCAGACTCAGCACGTAGCGGAGGAGAGGACCCTACGCAAAATCTTGCAGTTATTGTGACAGATGAGAATGATAATGGGCCTATTTTTGATCCATCTTCATATTCAGCAAATGTTACCGAGAATGCTGCTGCAGGTGTTGTTGTGATAGTTACTGCAACAGACAAAGACGAGGGCGACAACGCTAAGATCACTTACTCCATCGATTCAATTTCTAAAAACACATTCAATATTGACCCAACAACTGGGAGCATATCTACCAAAAGCCCGCTGGATTACGAAAAAGGCTCGCGTTACGAGATTACAGTTACTGCAAAGGATTCTGGGACACCGTCACTGTCATCCACTGCAAAGGTCGTTGTGATGGTCGAGGATCTTAATGATAACAATCCCAATTTCCCTGGAGATTACTCGACATCACTACAAGAGAATACTGCCGAAGGTGCTGTGATACGTGTCGAGGCAAGCGACCCTGATTCAGGTGTTAATGGAGAGATTGTGTACAAGATCATTGGCGGTGATGGTGATGGATTCTTCATGATATTAAATGGGATCATTATGGTTGCCAAACCTCCAGATCGAGAGCGAAATTCATCATTCATCCTAATTATCAGCGCTAGCAACCCCGTTCCCGTAGTGAACTCAGCTCCGTCCGCAAAAACTACGGCAACAGTCAACATAACGATCCTTGATGTCAACGACAATGCACCTGTCATAACCAACACAGAAACATCAGCTGAAATTCCAGAAAATTCAGCAATGAATACTGAAGTTATTGATGTCAATGCTATCGACTATGATCTTGGAGACAATAGTAAACTTGAGTTTGAAATTGTGGATGGAAATATCGATGATGTCTTCGTTATTGACGCCACAAGCGGTCTCGTAAAAGTTAATGGCGCACTAGATCGCGAAACACGCGAGTTTTACACGCTTAAAATACGTGTATCCGATAATGGCAGCCCAAGTCTGTTTTCGGAGAAAGAATTTTTGGTGAATGTCACAGATTTGGATGATAATGCTCCTGAGTTTACTGCAAAGGCTTATGTAGCCTCTGTAAGTGAAGCTGCAAATATCTCAACATTTGTGATTCAAGTCAAGGCATCTGACAAAGATATCGGCCCTAACGGGCAAATCAAATTCACGATCGTGTCTGGTAATAGCCGAACTCACTTCAGAATCGATGTGGGAACTGGAGACATCTTTACGAATGCACTTTTAGACTTTGAGACGATTCCTGAATACATTCTCTTGGTCAGAGCTGAAGACACAACTCATAGCGTTGAAGTTAACGTTACAATACGGCTTGTCAACATCAATGATAATGACCCTATATTCAATCCTGCACATTACGCGAAGAGCATTGCTGAAAATTGGAGACAAGGAGATGAGTTTCTTAACCTAACCGCCTCAGATAAAGACGATTTTGGTGGGCTAACATACACTATTGTCAGCGGCAATACAGACAGTAAATTTACTCTTGAACCTGCAAGCGGAAAACTCCGGGTTGCAGGCGGATTAGACCGAGAAACCACCGATTTTTACAATCTGACCGTTCGAGTTACCGACGGCGGTGTGCCGGCTCGTTCCGACACTGCATTCGTAGAGATAACCATTACGGATATTAACGATAACCCACCTAGATTTAATACATCACGCGTGCACGAGTCCGTTGTCGAAAATTCCCGCGTTGGAACTCCTGTGTTAACAGTGATGGCAGAGGATAAAGATATAGGAATGAATGGAGAGGTGTTGTATGAAATCATAAATGGAAATGATGGTGGATTATTCAAGCTGGGAGAAACCTCTGGAGTGTTGACAGTTGATGGAACTATCGACAGAGAGATAATCACAAACTTCAGGCTCGAGATCATTGCGAAAGACAAAGGCACACCCTCGAAGCAATCGTCAACTCTCGTCGTCATCATTGATGTCCTTGACGCTAATGACAACAGTCCAAAATTCACAAAAGATAATTACACACGAAGTATTTCAGAGACCAGTTCCATTGGATCGTTCGTTGAAGAAGTACAAGCGATGGATGCAGATATTGGTGTGAATGCCAAAGTTGTTTACTTGCTGCTAAATGGCACAGAATATTTAAAAATTGAAAATGAAACTGGTGTTATATCAACAATTGTTGAATTGGACAGAGAAAAAATTCCGTCCTTTACTGTACTGGTTTTCGCAAAAGATCTTGGCACTCCTTCACGAAATGCAACCACCTCCCTGACTGTCACCGTACTTGACGCCAACGATAATGCACCGTTGTTAAATAACATACTGTATGCGAACGTTACCGAAGAGAAACCGAAGGGTCAGCCTGTGATACAATTGGTAGCGACGGATGCCGACGACGGTGCGAACGCGATTGTCGAGTATGACTTAGAGGCCAGTGCTAAACAATTCCTGAATATCAGTACCAAGAATGGAAATGTGACGACGTTAGTACCATTTGATTTTGAAGCTCAAAGAAATTACACTTTTAGAGTTATTGCATCTGATAAAGGAAATCCGCCTCTCTCCACAACTGCGATACTTTACATTAGCGTCTTGGATACGGATGATAACTGTCCCGAATTTAATCCAAAGGAATATAATGTGACGATTAAAGAAAATCTTCCTCTTGATCAGGTTATTGTACAGGTGAAGGCCACTGATGTAGATACTGTGGGAGAGGAAACTTTGCAATATGGCATTAGAAAGGGTGACACCGGGGGCTTCTTTTATATGGCACCCACATCAGGCGAGATTACATCTCGAAAGTTTGTAGATCGAGAAGGTCTAGGCAGTAGCGAGTTCAATTTGGTTGTGAGAGCCGGTAATGATCTTTGTGGTGTTAACAGTACTGATCCTAAGGATGAATTTGCGAATCAGAGGCTGTCATCCTCCATCGGATATGTAAACATTTTTGTAACAGATCAGAACGACAATGCTCCAAAATTCATGCCAGACTCGTACCAGCATACTCTAACAGATATCTATAGCAACAGTTTGTTGTGGTTGCATGCAACTGATTCTGATGAAGGAAAGAATGCCGAGTTTGAGTTTGGATTGCATAGAGTAACTCGGAATGGCGCAAAACGAACATTGATAGTAACAGCTACGGATAAAGGGGTTCCAACACAGACCTCTAATACAACGGTGGAAGTTTCTGCGGAAAATTGTGAGGCTCTAAAATTCTCTGTCTCAGCTCGTGGGAATGTGTCTGTGCAAACTTTGTGTAGTGTCACTACATCACTGTCCGGCAAGGATTTAATAGGAGAAAGCGTCACACTCTCCTGTATTGCCACAGGAAACACTATACCTGATTATCGCTGGACAAACGGTGACTCTGAAGTGAAAGGTTTTAGCAAATCTGGCGAATATAAGATCGATTCTTTACGAAAAGACAACGTTGGTGTTTATACCTGTTATGCAGCAAGTGAAGCTGGAAATATTGTGTCTGAGACTATCACAATTCATGCTTGGGAGCCGGTCAAAATTTCCGTTCCTCCAAAAGATACTTCGGTCCAAGTCGGACGAGAAGCTACGTTGAGTTGCCGAGCAACGGGAGATGCACCAATCACGTACGCTTGGTATAAGAATGGTGTGGAGCTACAGTCAAACGCTGAAATTGATTACAACCAACCGGATCTTGTTTTTAATAAAGTAGTTGCAACAGACGAAGGTAGATATGTATGCAAAGTTAGCAATGGCTACGGTACTGATGAATCTCCTGCAGCCGTGCTACAAGTGTATGCTGAGTCGGCGATTGTTGAATTGGATATTAACGTGAACAATCCGCGGGTAGATGAAAACTGTCAGTTTTTTAACATTTCAACAGTGACGGAAACTTTGAATGGATTAATCGATGGTTCAGTCTCAGTAGTGGAATTTGAACGGCCAAAAGGAATGTGTAACATAACAGCGTGTTCGTCGAACCCCTGTCGTAACCAGAGCTCGTGTTTGGTTAGAGGGTCCAGTTTCGTTTGTGATTGTCCTAGAGGATTGGGCGGCGTTTTTTGTGAAAAGGATTCTGACGAATGCAAAGCGTCAAATGAAACGTGTAAAAACAATGGTAAATGCGAGAACAAACCAGGAAGTTTCTTTTGCGAATGTCCAAACCGTAACATCACTGGTAAACGGTGTGAGTTTGATAAAAAAGTTTGTGAAGGTAAATGTCGACAAGGTGAAACGTGCTACGCCAAGGAAGTTGTGGGTCATGAATGCATTGCAAATGTTCGACCTGTATCCATGGTTTATCAACTGGATAGCAACCAGATTCCATTTGAAGACTGGATGAAATATGACGTCGCTCAGAATATTAGAAACGCCATTATTCCCAATGGGAATAATGAGGTGTCACAAGGCGATCCAGAAACACGAAAACGTCGTGCTACAACAACCCAAGACTACAGCGCATGTTCCGTTCGCGTCCTTGACGGTTATAAGGATAAAGGGTCGACATTAGAGATGAAAGTTATCTTGGTTTGTCAAAACTCCCCAGATGAAACATTTATTTGCAACGCCTTGTTAGCTGCAGGAACAGTACAGTCTTGTACTGGAAATGATAATAAAGTTCTAGTAAAAGAGAAAACTACAAGTGCACCAACACTTTCACCCATTCCTGTTATGATCGTGTTCATAGCTCGAGATAAAAACAATAAGGGGGCTACTGCTGCTCAGATAATTGATATTTTAAAAAGCAAAAATGTTTACAAGAAACTTCAAAAAGATGGAGTTGTTGTTACAGACCTTAGAGCACGATCCACTTCCACAAATGAACCAGATTCGGGCTTACCTGCCGGTGTAATTGCTGGTATTATTGTTGGTGTTATTCTTCTGCTCCTTGTAGCACTCGTTATTATTTTTGTCGTCTTACGAACAAGGCGAAATAAGGATAGAGACTTTAGTATCGGAGGTCGTGCAATCCTTGCACCCCGTTCCAAGAAACACAAACAATTTGGGCGCAGTAATATTTCCATGGAAGAGATCAAGGCTGCTGAAATTCGTGGAATGAGCAACGACATGTTGTCAACCGTGGACGAGCAGCAGCACCATGATTCAGACGAAGAGGATGGCTCTTTTATGGTACAAATTCCCAAGTCTGTCTCGAAAACAAATATTGTTGAACCTGATTATATGAGCGAGTTGGAAACTGCGCCATGGTTTCACGGTTCAATCTCTCGTAGCAAAGCAGAAAATATTTTGGCTACGAAGGAGACCGATGGATTATATTTAGTTCGTTCTGGATTGGACCAAGGCGAGTTCTATATTAGTATGAGAACTTCGAAAGATGGGCCGAAGTATCGCCATGTTGCCGTAAATCGTCACGATGGTTGTTTTGTTGCAATTTGTGGACCAGAGACTGAAGCGATGCAGTTCACGACCTTTAACGAGCTGCTTAACTACTTACGTTCGACTCCAACACATCTCGAGGGCACTGACACGGAGTTGTTACTAAAGGAATATGTAGGAAAAGACGAGGATTAGATTGCTTCAAAGATCTCTTACGTTATAATGAGGCCAGATGCTTCAAGTTTTTAACGTGCATTTCCCATCGAGTGAAAAGTGCTCATTTTAATGACTGGAATGGGATCTTAATGTATCACCCTTTGACAATAGTGACATGAAAATTAGAATATCCAATTTTTAAAACTGAAAATTCTGTTGGACTTCATCCTATCTATTTGTCACTTGCAATTTAGATGGGCACTTTTTAACGATAGGTTTGTGCTCCCGGTATCCATTGTAGCTTTTAAAGCCAACGATAAGAACATTGAAGACATCTTCATATTTGAATGGACTTAGAAAAGGAATAAAATTTAGAAATTTATTTAAGTAGGAATATTATAATCGTTATTTAAACGCGCACCCACGTAACACTACACCTTAAATGCACTTTAAAATGATCGTTAAATGAACTACTGTAAGTTTAAACTTAAAATAGCCATATAAATTTAACTTCACCAATTCTACTTTATACACACTGCACATAATAATCGCACCAAACCGCACTGTAAAAATAGACATGTTCGTTTTGTACGCACACAATATCCTGAAATACACATAGTTTGTATCCTCAAATTCTTCCGAAATTGTTGTGATATTCATAAACGTCTTTTGAGAGCAAAATTTGGTTTCTGTCAGTCTTGGTAAGTTTTTTTTTCATATTACATGTATGAGGACAGGATGTTATGACTGCATCTTTCAGTTCCATTTATTTTTTCTCAAAGTTAAAGGAGCTGTCGTTATCTCACTGATATCTACTTGTTGACTGCAATGGATGGCAATACTTCGTGAAATTTACTCACAATAACTTCTTAGAATTTGCTAAGCATTCACAGATTGCTAAAACGTATCTTTTTATTTTCTAGGAAAGGTAAAAAAATTACTCAACCGTTTAGTTTTATCACCATGGCAGAACGGTCGCCCACTAAAACTGCCCTAAAGAAGACGGCCGTATCTGTTAGAGACTTGGACGAGGCTGAAGTTCGTGGGGTATTTAACACTGCGTTTACAGATGAAACAGACGGGGGAGACAGTCAAGAGTACGAAGGAGGGGGGTGGTTTATGCTCAGTAATCCAGAATTTACTAATCATAAAGTGGACTTCATGGAAGAGATAAAAAACTCCCCATGGTATTATGGGAGGATTTCACGCGAAAAGTCTCAAGAGATCCTCAATGATAATGTATCCCCCGGCACATTTATTGTCCGTTCTGGTCTGAAGGAGTCTGAATTCTACATCAGTGTTCGAGTGGAGGAACCCGACTCAAAAGTTCGTCATATTGAAGTGGACCGCTATCAGAATGATTTTGCGGCCGCGCTGGGTGATCAATCTATGAGCTTTGCAACCTTTGGACAACTTCTCGATTATTTGCAGTCAACCCCGATTCATTTTGAGGGATGTGAGCATGATGTTTTGCTGAAGGACTATGTGGACAGGCTTGGGATTACTATTTTTTGAGCTGAAATAAAAGGAACAATTTTGCATGGAATTTTTCCTAATTTAATGCAATGAATGTAACTTATTCTGCAATGTTTTACCCATCTAATGTTTTATATAATCTAACGACTGTAAATGTAATCGATAAATATTTGAATGCATACGTTTGCAATTTTTGCCTATAAAAAAATTAGGCTTAAAAATGATTGTAAAAATATTTATATACCCACACGCTCCGTACAATATATTAATATCAATATTTATATATATATATATATCTAATATTGCGCCAAACTTTTCTTACAATAATATTGAATATATTTCAAAAAAAA
>ERZ1738535.69-NODE-148-length-12507-cov-11.501205_pt1 | contig 12507 bp, 1 predicted proteins | sample MGYA00581728_ERZ1738535 | MGnify/ENA primary metagenome ERZ1738535 (study PRJEB40740, sample SAMEA7388099) | Antillogorgia elisabethae | biome: Marine coral reef biome; feature: Environment associated with an aquatic invertebrate; material: Seawater | host... | reverse complement strand
GAGCCAACATGTATTCTCAAGGTTCCAAGTGGTCAGATCTTTGTCTGATATGTACATGTTCATTGGCTACCAGGGTTGGCCTCTGATCTGGGGCTTACCTCGAGGAAGCAAGGATGCTCGCCACATCTTCCAACATTGCTGCAGCAAACCTGCACTCTGGCAAGTGAACGGCTTTGGAGCACCACAAAAGGCTATGCAGCCGTTTGTCTGTTGTAGATCTGCTGGAATGAGAAGATCGCCTTCTGCGTTTTCTTTCATGACGCTGTAAGGCTTCCTGCATGGCTCCTTGCAGGCTGTTCCAACCAAGTGAGTCGTCCAATTGTGCTGCGAGTTGCTCCGGCAACACGGCCCACAAGTTACTTGGCCATGAAAAAGACAGGACATCTTCACAGAGGCTGGCGATGTATTCGATGCTATGCATGCTTGGCAGCTCTTCTGTCTCGAGAGTGTGCTTTTTGGATTTGAGACTTGCCTGCATAATCCATGAGGAATCTAAAGACTCACCACCCATTCGAGATCGATGCTGCAAAAGTGCGTGCAAAAAGCATAAGTCAGTCAAGTTGTTGGGAGCTGTTTCCTCTGGCGGAATTGTGTCCTTCATACTCTTCACATCTCTATCAAGCGCTTGGATGTTAGCTTGTAGTCCCAGTGGCCATGACACATACACACGCCTGGCAGCAAGCTTGTTGACCTTCGGAGTTAAGTGCAGCAAACTATAGAAGGATGATGGGCTCTGCGGTCTGAAAGAGTAATGGATGGCAACCAAGACTGCTGGCCCGACATCAGATCCAGCTGATGTTCGGGAGACTTGTCCAGCAAGATCCATCATTGCATCCATCCGCTTCAAGAGTTGTGGATGTCTTGTCTCTAGCGTCTTCAACGACTCGTCCAAAGTATCCTCTAGCAACAACCATCCTGCTTGCTGATCTTGAAATCGTGCATGTGCTGCTCCAACCTGCGCCGAACAAGATTGATCAAGCAAGCTCACCGCCTCGAAGGGCACAGCCATTTGTGCAGCCAAGGACTCCAGGGTCAATCGCACCGTGGAGGTATAATCAACACCCGGCTCCTCTTCTGTCAAGAACAGGATAGGCTTTGGCGGCATGTCGCCTCGTGCATCCTGTATCGCTTGAGTTACCAAGGCTATGGGTCCTTTTGATCGACTTAGCATTTCAACACCTCTATTGCCCAATTCCTTGATGCTGAGATGCAACAGCTTCTGCGGAACTAGCTCTGGAGCAAAGGTGCAAAAGGTTAAGAGCTCCTCGACTGGTCCAATCTCCAGTGGAAATGAGTCCTTTGGGTTTTCTTTGAGCTGCGTCCATCTTGTAGGTTCCGCCACCATACTGTCAGTGACCTTCCATAAGGCTTCAAATGTCTCTCGATAGTTGGTGAGGCTCTGCCAGCCTTTGTCTGTGATGAAGGCAGTACACTCACTGGGAGCCGCAACATGTAGCATCGCTTCTTCACCTTGATCCTCCTCCGGACTCCCTTCGCTTCCTTCCTCTGGCTCTGTTGCTTTCTTTGGTGTCTCATCGCCTGGCTCCAGTTCCTTTTCCTCTCTTTCCTTTGCATCTTCTCCCTTTTCAACCAACGAATGAACTGCAGCATGTCGTAGAGCTGCTGAAAACGTACCATTCAACCAGGTTGAAGAATGCGCAGAGAAAGCCACGCTGCACACCAAACTAGGGTGATGCTTTGGAAAGGTCTGTGAGGCCGCAAAAAGAAGCCACGCACCAGGCAAGTCAGATGTCAATTCATCAAGTGGAGTCTTGTTGGACACTGCTTGGGCCAGGTATTCCCATAGCCATTGTAGACAAGTTTGCCCCTGAGCATGGTAGAGAGGATGCCATTTCTCCACCTCGAAGGCCAAATGGACAATCCTGGCAGCTCTTGCTGCAAACCTCCGCCACGCGAGAATTTGCCCTTGCATCTCTTCCAAGGCTGCAGTGGCAGCTTTCAATTCATCTGCATATTCCACATGGTGTTTCTTCATCTTCAACACCTCTTGCGACAATGCTACATCTAAAGGAACAGTGTGTTCTCGGTCAGCAGCGACTCGTATCAGCATATCGTCATTCAATGCCTTGTCCTTGGACAAAGCCATCCATCGCTTGTCGATTGCCTCTCCATGAAGCCGAAAAAGGTGGCTGTCAGCAATCTCCACAGCTTCTGCCAGGATGAACTCCTCCAACACCTTCAAGTCGCAACAGTCAACAACAAAGCTCTCATAGGACTTGGGTGCTCGCGTTCCCTTCGATAGCAAAAATAGCTGCCCAGGAGGAAGTTCCTTTTGGGATTGCAACCACGACTGAAGTCCAGGATGAAGAGGAGGAGGCTCGTCTTTACTGAACTCTTGGCCAAGAGATATCATCAAGGATGAGGACTTGCTCTTTCTCGCAGCCTGGATCTCCTGCATGGGATGAGAAGAGCCCAAGGAACTCGTCAAGGTGATTTCTGAGCAAATTGAGGCGGTCATCACAGGAAGCTGTTTGTCCAGCCACTGCCTCGCAATACCCCAGGGATCCAGCACCAAAGGCACCGGTTTTCGACTGCAAAAGAGGGAAGCTGCTAGTTGTGGTGGAAATCGACCTATGCTTCCATCAGGAAGTTCCAAATCCTGCACTTTGCAACTTTCTGCCATCACATAAAGCAGCCGATCTTCTGAAAGCTCATACTCATCTTGCTCAAGCAGCTCTTCTTGTTCACAAATGTTTCGCCATGCTGCCAGAACGTCCTCCTTCTTCTCCTTCAAAAAGCAACCGTAGTGAGCTAAAAAGGATCCCAGTAAGAACCTGCCAGGAAGCTCCGCCATCTGCCTTGCCATGTCCTGGTGCCTAGTATGCCAAGCCGCAACTTCCTCGCAGGACAGGAATTCACGGATGCTTGCAACTCCATCCAACTCTTCATTGGAATACTGCATGCTTCCTCGTGCCTGTGCTCGTTCCGACTGCCTGGATTTCATCTGTTGCTGCATGTCCAGAATCTGATCCGTCAAGTTATCTGAGACCTCCTCAGCTGCTTCCACCTCTTTCATCTTCTCATGATGGCTCTCCTGGATTTCTTTCAATGCGGTAAAATCATCTTCAGCCGCTTGGAAAGCTCTTACTGCTGCGACAAAGGCATGTAGCCACTCTGCCAAAGCTTGAGCTAAAACCTGGCCTGGTTCCTCTACTAAGCCACCCAATGCTTCTAACTCTTCCAGGCGGTCTTGCACCAAAGCTGCACGCTCTCCGTTGGATCTGATCTCCACCTCCTCTAACTGAGTGACAAAGTCTGTCACCAGGAGTTTCACCACATTGGTCCAGGACTCTTCAATGCCCAAAGCAGACAAGGTTGCAAAGGTGACCCGTTCCAATGCAGCTGATGGTTGGCGAGCAGTCTTGCACTCCTGGATTTTGCCATTTGGCAACCCCCTCAATTTTAAGCCTGCCATTGCAAGATTTCCCTTCACCATGGCTGTTGCATCTTCTACCGCTGTGCTGCACTTTCGGACCTTTATAGCAATGTCCTCTGCCTCTGCGGTCAATATGTTGGCCTTCTCCGAGGCCTCTGCTGCTTTCGCTTCAAGTTCTTCAAGCTGTTGCGCCAAATCCGCACTGACCTTGTCAGACTCTTTCACCTGCTGAAAGGCCATACCATGTTTCCTCTCAAAGCTTCGAAGAGTCTCTTCCATCTGCGCAAGTGCTTCGACCACACGAGTCAGCCGAGTGTTTTCCTTCCGCAACTCTTCCTCTTTGCCTTTGTAAAGCTCCTTGGCCGCGAGGACGACTGACTGGTATAATGCCCATCCCCCTGGAAGCTGCATGTGCTTGCCAATCTCACCTACTGCGACTTGAGCCATCTGCATCGCAGCACTCGCCATGTTTTGATAAATGGGCTCGACCTCAGAGCCATCGTTGAGCTCCCAACTCAAAGAGGTCTGTGCTACCTCAAAGTAAGCATCATCACCCCAAGGTTGAATCCACACGGGACTGATTTTGGAGCCAAACGATGGAAACCTACATAGTTGCCTTCGAAACCACTCAGAATTTGTTGCTGGCGATAAACAAATGATGAAAGCCAACCGTGTCGCACCCTCATATTTGTTTGGTCCATCATCCATGCCTTGTCGTCTCACTGGAGCTTTAGCCATCTCTACATCTGGCTCGGATCCACTGGATGTCAACTTCTTCTTCACCTTGATGTCAGTCGCACCACGCACTGCATCGTCAATCTCCTCCAATGCGCACTCTCCATCTGGAAGCACCAACAAATCCTCTATGATAGGACCTAGGCACTGGAGACCCATATCACTTCCGGTTTTCCGGAATTGCTGGATTTCCGCTAGCAAGCCATGCACATCTTCTGCGTTGGATCGCCGCAACTCAGCTTGTACCAAATGGCTGGCCAGCATACCACAAGTCCTACGGCCACTGCCAGGAGGACCAAGAAGTAAAGCTCCAGCAGGTGCCAATGGTGTGGCACATTGCAAAGCCCTCGAGGTTGAGAGGATTGCCAAGACCATGTCCTTGAAGATGACCATGGGCATTCCAAACGTGTTCAAAATGCCCGCCAGCTTCCTACTGATCCAACTTTGAGCTGTGGCCATGTTTTGCAAGTCTTGAAGTTCTCCATTGTCTAAAAATAAAGGATCATCATCATCTTCAGGCAGGGTCAATCCCCCTTCTTCCAGGATGTTGCGCAGCTTTACCCGGTCCTGCATGCTTTCCAAATGACCACCAAGCTGCAGCATGCCTTCGTTCCAAACCAGTCGCTGCAAGTCCAGGGTGGACGTGATATGTTTGGTATTTTGGGAGATGTTTTGGAACCATCGTGTGAGATCCAGAAAGGGTGAGATTTCAAAAGGCTGGGACTCAAAAGCACTGGATGCATCCAGAATGACCCTCACTATGGTATCTGGGAAGCTGCGGGAAACCAGCATAATACGGGCTTCTTCTGAAGGCACTTGCGCAGACCATCGCTGCACCAATCTGGTACACACGTCCCTGAGGGATTTCTCGTTCAAGTCGGGGTTCTGCAAAGCCACAAAGTGCCGTAACCACCGCTCACCTGTTTTTCCAGGATCTCTCTCAATGGCACCCAGCCACAGACCGTGAACTTGCCAAGTGCCACCTTCCTTTTGTGCAGCAGCACCAGTCAAATGTCGTCTTTCCATCACCTGACGTAGCTGCTCTTTAGTTCCAAAGCTGGCCAAATGTACATCATCTACCACAATGCACATCTTTCTTGCAGGCATTGAGCTTAACGTCAGTGTCCCTTTCCTTGAAACTTTTCCCTGGATGTAGTCTGAAAATCCGCCCGCTGAAAGCCGATGTGGACAGCGCAGGAGAAAACTCTGTTTTGACCCTGGCAGACCAGTCATGAAGCGAATCAATTCTTCTCCCAGGGCGGACTTGCCATTTTGAGGACCCCAAAGTCTGAAACCAAAAGGGCAATCCATCAGGATCTGGTGGCGAACAAAGATGCGCACAGCTTCTCTTTCCTCTGCTGGTACAAAGAGGCTTTGTTCATCAAAGTCCTCAGGTTCTGGGAGCACATCGCATAGCAGCTTCACCGAGGTCTTGGGCATAGCATCTCGTAAGCCTGTCAGGCCAGCTACATTGCTCGCAATGCGAAACTTCCAAAGGTTTTCAGGATCAGAAGTGACCATATTCCCTAGTGCTGCATATCCACGAGCCAAGCCATCTGCACCTTCCAAGCTGGTAAGCAACCAGGCACCAAGCCTCCTTCGACTACGATTATTGAGAGGACCACCCAGAACCCAGGCTGCGCAATAGATAGACCACACCTCCAACAGCACCATTTCACTCTCAGACGGCTCATCTTCTTCAACTTCTTCTATCTTGCCATCCAATTCGTCCATCGGCAAAGCTGCACGCCAAGCTGCCTCTAGCATATGCAGCAGCTGGTCAGCTGCCACCATCTCATTGAAGCCATCGTGCACACCTTTGAGGTCGGCATGAAGGCTGGAAGCCAAACGATAGAGCCATGCCAACAGAGTTGAGGAGTGGAAACGTGCAGCTTTCCCAGCCAATCCTCCTTCAATGCGCTGCTTGAAGGCCTGCAAGAGATCTTGAACCTCCAGCATATCCTGCACTGGACAGAGTGCACATTGAGAACAGAAGGCTGGCGAAGCCTTCTCCAAGGATCTCGTCTCAAAAAGGAGTTGGGCTGACATCGGCAGTGAGGTAAAGATGCAATCGATGACCATCTGCCTCCGATGCAACAGGGGCCAAAGATCGTCAAGCCAACGTCCATCCACCTCTCCATCAAAAACGATCAGATCCATATGCTGTGCCAATGTTGCATCCCCAACTTCTGCCATATCAGGTGAAGTTGGTTCATTCTGCTCAGCCAGAGTTTTGAGAAGGCATGGCATCATCTTTTGAAAACTAAGCTCACCTTCTCCATCATCATCTGCCAAGGCCTGAGGGTAGATATACCAAAAACAAAGCTCTTTGGTCTCATCTCTGCTGCCTGCGTCACAAGCAGCTTGCATTGCTTGCAGCAGGACCGACTTCCCGCAACATGCTGGGCCCAAGAGCACCGTTGCTCGTCCATCAGAGAGATGCTGGTAGACCTCTATCGCTGCCAACGCCAAGCGACTGGAACCCTCTGGAGCACCATGGGATGACGGCTTCTGTTTGCGTCCAGCGGAAAGACCAACATCTGTACAAAAGGTTTCGACGTTTTTGGCCAATTGCAGCGCACTCTGGGAATCCAATGGCTCCTTCAACTGGGGCACTTCTCCTTTGGCCAATTGGCTCAATAACTCACTTTGCGCCATCAGCACCGGGTTGCCTTTTGGCCCTAGCAAACTGCGACGATGAAGACTACCTTCTCCAGGTGAAAGTGCCAGGACAGCAGAAAGCACAATGTCTGCCATCGTGGCATCTCGTCTTCTAGCCTCTCCAGCAGCCGCCACTGCCTGCCGCAGACTACGGAGACTGCAACTCTCCAGCTTTTGCGGTTTTCCAATGCCCGCATTTACAATCTCATGAGCTTTGTCCAAAAGTCCTTTGCTGAAGTGTCCAGCCACCTCTGATTCAAAGCCTTCCACCTGCAGTAGCATCTCCACCACTCGCTCAATCGCTGGTTGAGTGATGGCTATAGGCCGTAGTTCCAACGCAAGTCGCGCAGGCAAATCCAAAGACTTGGGCAAGATGAAGAAGAGAGCCTTGGTGGTCCTGGTACAACACACCTCGTAATGTCCAAGTTTCACCTCCTTGTGCATCTTCGTAGCCGACAATAGACTTCGCAAGGCATCTGCCATGTTAGCCAGCAAGCTCAGGGTCTGCGTCGAGGGCACCTCCAAGCTATGGTCTGTGCGCATCAGGCCCCAAGCATTGGTGGTAGCCACACTGGCCAGAAATTGCAGCATCCCAGGAAGACTTGAAGACTCGGGCGCAGCTGCTTTCACAAGGGGTACAGCCACAGTACGAGCCAATTGGTCAATCATCACCACCTTTCCAGAGTTTGGAGATCCTTGAAGTCCAATGGCATGATTTTGTCGAAGAGCAGATGCGAAACTGATGAAGCAACGATCTGTCTCAGGTGTTCGCACGAAAGCAGGGGCAGTTCCAACATATTCATAGCCATAGGGCATTGACCAATCCACACAGTTGATTACCACACTGGCGGAGTCTAAATCCCAACGTTGCCGCAAATATCGCTTCCACTGGAAGGAATCCCTTGTTTTGGCTCCCTTCCAGGCCCGTTTCAATGCCTCCAACTGTTCTTGCCAATGCAAAGCCTGTAGCCAACATTCACATAGCACCGAACGTCGTGTGTTGGTCAAAGATGGCAACCGAAGCAGCCTTATCATTGCTTGTAGGAAAGCGTCCAAGATCTCATCAACTTGGCCAAAGACCATCCCTGCACCTGCTTGATCCTCAACGTCCATGCTGATCTCCATAGCGTTGGTAAAGAAGAGCTGAAGACCCAGGACTAGCGATTGCCCAGGCACTGCCTCAGCACCTTCATTTAGCCAGTTGGACACAGCATCCACCAAGTTGGACTGGCAAATCTTTTTAAACACCTCTTTGATTTGCGTGCGAAGGAACTCCTGCATCGCGTTCTCTGCAGAAAGTAACCAGTTGCCCAATAGAGCCCCTCGTCTGCAACTCCATCCGGGCCAAGTTAAGAGGATCTCTTCATCTTGAGAAATCAAAGCCAAGTTACGAGCCCATGGCCAGTGTTCAGACAAATGCATGCCTTGAATCTCTGTGGACTGCTCCGCGCCATGAGCATCCACCTGCTCTCCCATCCTTGCAGCCACATCGTCCATGACGCTTGTTAAACCATGAGTAATCTTCTCCCCAGCGAATTTGGATCGAGGTTTTGCCTGAGCAGGTCCCAGCAGTGCACTCTTCACTTCTGTTCCCAACCTTTCAACCTGCACCGGAGGTTTCGGGATCTCTGGAGCGGCGACGGGGAGGGTCACGTCATCTGTTCCTCCTTTCCCACTGTCAACATGCAGTCCGTGAGCCTTCAAGGCCAATAGCGGAAAGTCAGCATCACCTTCAACTTTGCGATGCAGAATTCGGTCAAGTTCCTCTCGCATGATTTGCCCGGCTGATGAGCGACGGCGTAACTTGCGATTGGCTCCATGTTCATCTCCAGCTCCAAGCCACGAGGTAGCCTTGTCGATCCATGGAAAAAAGCAACTGGCAAAGTCAGCCAGCGTCTTTCCAACAGCCGCATCGACAGCCATCAAAGTCTTCTCCTCAAGGGTCTGTCCCTGCCGCTCCTCAGCTCCCGTTGCACCTCTTGCAAACCTTTGCGCATCTGACAAAGCTTTTGTCAGATTCAAATCTGTCAAGAACCAAAGACGAGGAGATTGCTGCCTCTGCTTTTCCAACAGTTTCTCCATAGATTCACTCGCAAGGTTCACCCCATCTCTGATGCGTTGCAGCTGCTTTGGCATCGTACTCTGTCCAGTGAAGTGCAGCACTGTCTTGCAAGTTGTTTGCGCTCGGTGCATCAGCAGCCGCCATGCTTCATCACTGGCGCTGAATTTCTCAACAACTCGGTCGCTAGCCTCGTCTTCTCCAAGCACCTTCAACCTGAAAAGAGGTTCCAAAACGCTGTATTGTTCCTGCAGAAGTTGAAAATCATTCAGCACATCGCAGGCACGACTCAATTTGCTGCTCATCTCACGGGCTTCAGCCTGGATGTTGCCACAATTGGGTGACTGAAGAACTTGTTGTAGAGCAGTGATGTCCTCATGAAGTGAATCCAGGGTTGAGTCTTGGCTCTGAAGTAACCAGGGTGCCTCGCTATCTTCGGGCTCTTTCAGGTCCAACTCAATATGTTCCCAGGCCTCCACGATGGCCGAGACAGTGGAAAGAAGGCTATGCTCTCCAGATGCTTTGGCAGAAGCATCCATCAGATTCCTACGGCCTCTTTCTGCCATGGCACCACTCAAGATAAAATCCAAGTTAGATACCTTGATGCCGTCTGGATCGGAGAAGCTCCCAACCACTTGCGTCCAATGTTGTGGACCCATTGCTGGGCCAGTCATGACTGCCAGAATAGGTACACGATGGGCAAACCAAGCATCAACAGTGTCGAGAAGTTCCAGAACTACTGGATCTGTCGCCAAATCGATGGATAGAACACCCAAGATCTGAACAAAGCCTTGTAGTTGGCATCTGATTTTTGAAACATCCACTTTCACCAATGATTCCGCAGTAATTTTAGCAGTTGTGTCCAGCCACTGCACTGCAATTCCCCAAAGTTGGTAGCGCTTTTCCCACGTTGCGCGCGCTTCTTCAAGCATGTCGGTATCTCCAGGCTCTTGCATGAAGAGAACATAGCAATCGTTGAGGTACCGAAAGGTCTTTTCAAACTCGTCCAGCTTGTGGCCAACCTCCTCTAAGTATTTCTGGACCTGTTGCGCCTCTGGTAAGAAGCTAGGATCTGCAGCCATACCACCAATAATCTCATCCTGCAAATCTTCTACCTCCTGCTCCGCTGCATTGTAACGACTTGCCACCTCCGTACATGCGCCATCTTCCTGTTCATTCACGAAGAATTGTGCCCCTGGCATTGCATCATTCTCAAAGGTCACTGCGCGTTGCGTCATCAAATCTCTTTGAAAATCATCTGCCGGAACGGAGCGGATATTGTGCTGGGCCAGAGTGGCATACATGTCCTCAACTGAGGTCTTTAAAGCTTCCAGCTCCGGCACTTCACCACCAATTTGCTTGAAGTTACGCACATATTCCACAAGCTGCTCCAGAACTTTTGGCCTCTCCTGCAGCTTCTGGTTGACCTCGTGGTAGCGCACTGCTGCTTTCCTGCAAGTTTCCAGTGCAAGTGCACTTAGCTTGGACTGCATAGCCTTGATGCTCAGTTTGACGTGAGACACCATGGAATCTCTCAAAGCCGTCACTTCAATGGACAGGAAACCAACTGGATGTTTGGTCGTGAGTTTCTGCAAGTGCTTGTCAAAGACTTGCATCTCGCTCATGCCTCGTGCTAAACTTTCATGACTGTGTTTCTCTCGACCAAAGGCATCAGTGTCCCAACTCAGACTATGCAAGTGAATCTTGTAAAGCACCGCAAAATGACTCTCTCCAAACTGATGGGCCTTCTCAAAGTCGATCTCAATCTGCTTCATTAGCCCAGCCAAAGTTGTCCTGAACACAGGATTGTTGTGGATCACATCCGTTGGCATGGCAGGGGCCGGATCCTGTTTGAAGTGCCTCATGTATTTCCTGTAGGATGTTACATTGGGCACCTTGCAAACGGCCACAATCTGTTCCAAGGCCAGCTGCATGGCTTCTTGAAAATCTTGTTTGCCAGGTTCCAGCCCCAATGGGATTGCGCACACTTTCTCATCCCCTGAAGCTTTTGCTTCATCAAACGTAGGAGAGACCAAGAAGAGTTTGGAAGTCCTGGCGAAGCGATCCAGTAGGCTGCAGGCCTTCGAGGCGGCTAGATCCACGAGGCAGCTCTGCTGAATGACATCGACCAAACGAACAAAGTGGCCAATCAGAGATCGGTTGAATTGACAAAGCTTTTGTCGATACGCCTCCCTCTCAGCTAACTGTCGTTTTGCAAAGACGGACTTGTTGCGTCCTTGCAGCATCTTCATCAATTTGGCATCCTCTTGATTGTAACCCATCTCTGCGCTGTTCATGACCTTCTTGATGGCATCATCTAAAACCTCCCGAGCTGCTTCTGCCGTTGTATCAAGGTCTGCTCGTTCACAGAGTTCACGTTGCTGAACCAAGAACGGACGTAACTCCAGAGCACCCATAGAACTGTGATGACCATCAAGTGCCAAAAGACGTGTAAAGGTGAGGCTTCGTAGGATGTCGTGCACTTTGACCTGTGCGTCCACGAAGATGGGCTTTGCCAAGAACAGTCGCCGACTCAAGCTTTGCCGATGTTTCGCATAGATCTGATTGGAAGCCCCGCTCCTCCAGCGCTGAAACGCTCTGCCTGTCAAATAATTCCGGAAGAATGACATGGAGACGAGGACGGTGAAAATCATGACCTGATGCATCCAGCTGGTCAGAGTCGTATGTTCAGACTGCTTCCCAGGAGAAACATGAACAATGCCCTTGGGCGAGATCATGAAGTACTCGTTTCCCTTCTCCTTCTCATCCACCACAACCAAGTCATAGGGGCGAAATTTGCCTTCTTCCACATGTGATACGCAGTGGATCACCTGCAAATCCGACTGATCTCCATGCTTCGCGAAAAAGGCAATGGCGTCCTCACCCGTCTTCAAGAGCTTCATCTCATTCAACAAGGCTTCTTCCCTGTCCTCCTGATCAGGTCCCCGCAGGGCATGCAAAAGAGCTTTGTCTTTCTCATCCGCTGCTTCCTCCTGCTCCTGGTACATGAACCAGATGTTCCGCAAATGGATATCCAGATCCTGTACTCCACCACCTGTTGAAGCGGTCTCGAGAGAGGGAGTCTCTGATGCAGCCTCGCTGGCGGCCCGATCTCCTGAAGCCTCTTTCTCAACCTCATGCTCGGAACCCTCCCCATCGAATTTCCTGACCATGGAAAGGACCTCTGCTGTTGGCGGATACACGACATGGAGATTTCCAGCGGGGCTTCGCTGAAAGTTCACCTGTGCAGAGGACGGTCGATAGTGTTTGGCCGCCCGAGGTGATAGTCGATCCCCTCTCCGCAGCGTGGTTGCAACTTGCAAACGATGCTGGCACTGGTGTCGTGCAAACCGTGCGGCGGCCTGTGCGCTACCCCGCGGTGCAAAGTTCGATGCACCCTCCACAAACTTCACCCGGCGCTTGCCACTTCCCTGCAGGGCCAACACCTCCGTGTCGGCATCATCGTCATCTCGTTCATCTTCCTCCTCCCCCCGGTTTTCAGCAGATCTTGGTCGCTGTCGGACAGCTTTCACACCGGGAGCGGAGGCTGGGCGATCCCGTGGGCCCCGCGCGGAATGGACTTGCATGGTCACAGCGGTCTCCCATTGCACGCGTATCACCGGTCTCTCATTGACACTTAGCGATTAACAAGAAC
>ERZ1738535.64-NODE-137-length-12848-cov-20.169780_pt1 | contig 12848 bp, 10 predicted proteins | sample MGYA00581728_ERZ1738535 | MGnify/ENA primary metagenome ERZ1738535 (study PRJEB40740, sample SAMEA7388099) | Antillogorgia elisabethae | biome: Marine coral reef biome; feature: Environment associated with an aquatic invertebrate; material: Seawater | host... | reverse complement strand
CCCCAGAGTTAGAACGGTTAGACTAAGAGACAAAAATGATTGGAAACAGAGGCTCGCTTGGTAATAGGCCGGACCCGTGATCTCCAGATAAAACCTTGGAAACTAATGTAGCAGCATATTATCATGAAAATATTATTTATTTTAGTATTTTATGCGTCTCTTGGAAGGCCCCAATGATACACTTTATAATTACAATTTTTAATGATTTTTGATAGTTATGGGGCCTTCTACATCCCTTAAAGTGGCTTGTAAGCTTCTTGCACGCATAACGCGTTAACGCGGGAGAGAGAGCCCAAAAGGAAGAAATAAAGTGAGTGAAGACAATAAGATTTTGACTGAAGATTGTTAGGGTGGGTCTAGTCCTAGCCAGTAAAGTCACTTAAGAAAGACATTATATTTTAGTATTTTAGGAGGGATTATTAGGGACTTGTATGATGGAGGAAGCGCCAGCGGCATGTTGTGGATTCTTTGGTCTTTAATGTCAACCCACTGCTACAACACTAAGATAACATATAATTTTCTATTAAATGCAGTGGGCCTAACGTCTGTTTCCAAATACTAGAAATGCATTATCAGTTTATAAAATTCTTAATTATATTATCATTTCTATATCCTTGCAAGTTATTATTGTTATTATTATTAATTCTAAGGTTTCTTATTAATCCAATTATTTGTATCTTTATGTGCCAAGTTAGTAATGTTACCTTCAATCATATAAGAATTCATTATTAATATTCTGTGTCAGTGGTCAAGGTCCGGGTAATAATCAGTGGTTACTAGTCCTGGCCAGTATGTTAAGACCAAAGATTGACATTATTCTTTATGGTATTTGTAAGGTGTAAACTTGGGGTCCTACTGTACGATTCTATCAAGACTTTTGGCCTGTCAGTCTGGAAATCATATCTAGACCAACCTCAGGATCTATTCTCAAGTACCTGGATTTAAAGGACTTCTGGGGTAAAACCTCTCATAACTTTAAGATCTTTACCAGGGCCTTGCTTCCACCTTATACCTTTAAGAAATAATAATAATAATTACGTTTGCAAGGCCCTGCCATAGAGAGAGAAGCGTCCAGCCACCGTGTGTAACCTCCAAAAGATGAAAAAGATATGATATTTGTAGTGGCTGGGCCTAAGATTCCTTTATGATAGTGTATGCGTCCTGGCCAAGGGCCAGAGAGATGACGCAATGAAGAAGTGAGTGGTAGCAGAAGGGAAGGAGCACCCACCGGCCGTAATAATTCTTTTATTTTCTTTGTCTTTATAGTAGCCGGTGGACGTACAGGATATCATTAGCAAGACATTATTAATAAAATAACTTAATTAATCCATCATATCCATCCCCAATAACCACCCAAAATTATGATTTTTTATTAGATTTTTAGTGAGTTTTCAGGGAATTTTGGGTGTTTTAGGGGATGATTTTAAGGATATGATGGTTGGTTGGTAGGGATTAGGCCAAGAGCCACATAAAATGATAAAAAATCTAGATTAAATATTGGATAACGGGTGGCTCTTGGACTAGTCCCTACCTATAAACACATAATAATTCTCGTTTAATCGTCTCACGTCTTCATCTTGGCTCTCTCCCTTTGGGGCCGCTATACCTTCCTCACTCGTGGCCGGCGTAAGGGATTATTAAGCAAAAATTATTAATTTTATAGGGATTTTTGCTAATATTCCCTTCTATTACGCCGTAAGGAAGCCCAGCAAATAATGTATTTTTAATAGTAATTTTTAGGTTCTTGTCGGTAGCTGGGCTTCCTTAGGCTCACGTCCCTCCCATTCTCCATTCCTTGGCCGACCGCAGGGAGCTAGGGCGTAGCGAGAGGAAGCCTAAGAGACCCCACAAACAAGTTATTTTATTTTATGTTTTTAATGTAGATTTAATGGGTTACCTTGGGCATTTCCTACATCACTCCAAGTACGCCCCAAAGGTAACAAGGGTTTGGACCTAGAGATATAACCGGTTAGTTTTGGAGATTTATACCAGCTGTTGTAACCTTAAGATATAATCAGTGGTTCACCCTTTAATCCTATAATAACCGGTCTATCTTTCCTCCAGATCTTATATTTGTACTAGCTAGGACGGGACTTTCAAGTGATTATTATTGTCTTACCCTTACGACCTGAACCGAGTCAACCTTTGACACCTATAAGATCAGGAAATAATTAATTGTGTTCTTTTAGGTCGTTCCACATATTAAATCTAATGTATAATCCCTTAAATTAACCATTAAATGTAGATTATAAATCCTGGATATCGCGAGGTAATCTGTAGGAACTGACCCATAATGTAATCAAGCAAAAATACCAGAAAATAATAGGAATAGAATAAGAAACTATAAATCCTTTATTCCTTACGGGGCAATGCTATCTTATTATTATTACCTTAAAGTCACTTCACATATTATATGATTTCTGTGTTAATGAATGATGAATGAAGTGACTTTAAGAATGGATTATACGTGGAATCGTCTATTAATCTTGAATTTTCTTTGCTAATTATACATTCATAATCCTTGTACCATAAAGACGATTCCATAGAAAATGATATGATTTTATGAAGATAATAGTGTATTAGAAGGAAATAATAATGTATTTATCATATCATTTTCTTATTAATTTCTTAGTTATATCCCCTTAATGCATTATTATCTTTCTTTATGAAGGGTGAAGATAGGATGGATAATAGGCCGTCGGATCTTGGCTAAATATACAGTTTATTTATGAGATCTAGCGTCCGTTGCCGGCCTTTTGCTCTTATATAAACTCAATAATATACAAATAATAAAGACAAAGAAATAAGAAATGAAATGATGAATAATGGGTGTTCACTCGACCGAAGGGAATAAGGCTGTAATTACTAAGAAAATAAAATATTTTATTGTATCCTTTCCTTCCTTCATCCGTATAAAACCCTTATAAATGCCATTAAAATTTATAATTAATATTAAAAATATAAGGGTTTTATACTAGGAATGAAAGGTAAGGGACTGGAAATCCTGATGAAGATAACAAAATGAATCTGAATGGCCTTTCCGTTACCGCTCCCGTGTGTTGGAACCTTCTTTTACCTCATAATATTGGGTCCTTGGTAGCTGGCGTAGTCAATAATTTACTATTTTCTTTGGGTATGACGTCCTATCGCTAGCCTCGTTTCCTAATGAATCCTTCTTGCCTGTCAGTTTTCTATCATCTGTGTAGCTGGATATCCTTAAAAAATGATCTGGTGTATATGTAATCTCCTACAAAACCATAAAATTCCTTAATTCTTGGTAGGTATGCTCCCGCCAGGGCACCGTGAGTGTAAAGAACCAGATAAAATCCCTTAAATTACCTACAAAGAGCCCCAAGAAAGTGAATTAAAAATAGAAAAATATTGAATATTTATGGGGCTCTTTGGCATTCCCTTAACCCACTCACTCACTCCCACCACCTAGCAATAATCAATAAAACTTACATTTTTTAATTGTTATTGCCGGTGGGAGAGAGTGTGGGTGGGTTATTAAGGTGAAGCCTGGGTGAGGGGGATAAGACTGACAGTTTGCTCAGGAAAATATCAGGTTTTACTAGTGACACCTATACCCAGGATATCATATTGTGAATAAAACCAGGATAATATGTTGACTGTAGGATATGGAAGAGGAAATCATTGGTAACCGCTGGAAAGAACTGGGGGGTGTGGGTCACTCGGGGAAGAGCCGCATGCGCGCTCGTGACCCACCCCCCTTAACCAGTTCACTCCCAAGGCACAAGAATCACACAATAAATCCCAAGAAACCCATAATAATTTCATTCTTAAGGTTTCTCTTATTGGGATTTTTAAGTGATTCTTGCTTGGGTGAATGGAAGTCCCTTGACAGCTCTTAAATCTTGATAGGAATGGAATTAAAAGGAATATAAATTCAATAAAAAATTAACTTTTCTTATTTTATGAGCAATAATCCCTACCACCGATAACCACTCGTCCGTCCACTGGGGCAAGCCATCATTCCTTCCTTCGTTTCCTTTCGGAGGCTTGCCAACGGACGTACCCGGAATCACTATAAATTTAATAAAATCTGTAATAATAATATGTGGTAAGTCCTAGGGCTCACTGGGCACAACCTCTGTTTCCAATCAATAATCTTTGCTCTGATGCTTCATCCTTAATCTTTGATCCCATCTCCTAGTCATATCCAGTAAAACCAGATTATAAATACAAAATTCTTAGTTTATGAAAGGAAATTAAAAGAGTGAAAGATTTTATGGATTATATGAGGCAAGAAGCCTTTATGATTATAGAAAACTATTGAATCCTTATCAGATATTATGCTTGGTAAGGGTCTGGAAAGGTGAAAACCGTGTAAACCCTTAGAAAATAATATTGATTTTATCGTTTCATCCGCCCTTCCGTTGGTCCAAAACCTCCAAAAGATACAAATATTAATAAAATCATACAAATTAATCCAAAAATCATATTATATTGTCATGAAGAAATCAATAAAAATAAATGAAATTATTAATTATAAAGTGATTTTTGGGTTAATCATACAATATATTATGTGTTTATTAGTGTGTTACCAGAGTTTATGATTGTAAGATTAACCGTGTAACACGAGACCCCGCCATCCCCCACCAACTAACTCACTTCCTCCGGGCGTTCCTAATGTGAGAAGTCCTTGCACTGGAGGAAGAAATGCTATTATTTTGATGGATTAATAAAGTGATTTTGTGTGTAAGAGACGTTGCAGTGGCCCTTTGGCTCTAGATGTGAGGGAGATGTGACAGGCTTCTTCTCGTCTTATTAAGTGATTTCCCACAAACGAGTCCTGGAATGCCCTAAGGAACTAATAATCTTTTCTTAATTTTTACATGGTTTTCTTGTTATTTAGTCGTACCGTGACCTCTTTTCCCAGGAATTATCATAGCTTTACCATTCAGTATTAATTGGTTCTTGAGTCACATGCCAACTATAACAATAATAATATCTGATAATAGCCGAGAGGCCGACAAGAAGCTATAGAATTACAATATTATTAATTTTTTAAGGAATTTTCTTATTATATTGCTATTTTCTAGGTTCTTTTGTTCCTATTGTAAGGGTTACCACCTATAATCACAATATGATCCAGTCCAAGAGTTCATATAAATCCCAAGAGCTACCAAGATTATACCTTTAGGGGCCTGTCCAGCTCTAGGAATTAATTCTGTCGATGCAAGTGTTCTATCCGGGTGTTATAGTTATGGAAGGAAGAGACCATAGAAATCGATAAACGTGGAGGCTGAATGTAGGGTGAACGGTTAGACCAAGATATGAGAATAGATTGGGGTGACCGTGCACCAGCCTCCCACATACGACCAAAATAACTTTAAAGGAATAATAAATGAAGATAGGAAAACCCCTAAAAATGCAAATAAAATTGTAAATTTAATAGATTTTGTGGGGGTTTTGGGACAATAAACAAATAATAAATGTTAATTTTGGAGAGATTATTAATGCTGTAGGTGAAAGACCCGTCACTCACACCCAAAGAAACCCACATATTATTACTATAAATTCATATTATTTTCTGTTTATTTTTATAGTTTCTTTGGAGTCTTTTGGTACCTTAGAAGGCCTAATAAATACACTAAAAATATAAATAAATTATAATTTTTGGTATTATTACAGCCTTCATGTCCAACCCAAGTGTTCACCCTTTCTCTCTAATAAATACAATCATAAGTTGGGTTGGCCTTCTGGAGCTAGTGTAAACCCCTGGGAACCAAGTCATAAACCCTTAATAATTTGTATCTTATAAGCTCTGGTATGTAGGAAGGGTATGTAAGACGAGGAAACCAGAAGATTTAACCTAAGAATCATCAACAGACTTTCAATTTCCTGGAGTTATTGATAAGGGTCCACCCGCCTTATGCATTACTAATAATCTTTTCCTTATAATAATCCACAATTAATATTTAGTTTGTTACTAGGATTAACCACTTAATGACCTTTCCTACATCAACTATAACACTTACAATAAACCAAAGAAACCGAGGCCCAGCTTAAACGATATTATGCCGCTAGCGACAACCACAAGAAGCCAATTAAAAGATATAAAAATTGTAATTTTAATGGCTTTTATGCGGGCTTCTTGGCAAGGAAACGAGGAATGCAAGGAATGAGTGAAGGCAAGCTTACTATCATCCACGCATAAAATGCTTAGTTATTTCTATTAATAATGCGTTTACTGGGTTATTTGTCTGATCTTAGTGCCGATTCCCGGAGTTTTTGAGAATATTACGGCCGAATTCTCGCTTGATAATAGCTTGGTCTTGCTAAAATCCATCTTAATTATATGAGTTCTTTGGTAATCTTTCCTTTTACTCATCCGTTTCTGGACCAATAACACACTGTAAAATTCAACTTATTTTATTACTTGCATCTTTATCAGATAATGTGTTCTGTCCTCGTCTTTTGGTTTCTTATTAGTTGTTATTACTTATATTATTAATGTTAATGTGAAAGGGACCCATAGACTCGGGTAACAAACTGACTGGCTTTATAGAATCCGAAGGTGAGACACTAACCGCACGATAGAATTAGTGACTTTATGCGTGAGGACTACTTACCCGCCTTAGAATCTGGACGTGGACCAAGGTAGAAGAATGAAGATAAGATCGATAGGCGGGATGGATTCTCGGGTCTTATGTGGGGACTGAATCTAGGAACTTCTTAATATTGGATGATAATAATATGAGTTTATAGGTTACAGCTACTTGCAAGGACCAATCTTACCAGGTTCTCTGATCCATCTCGGAGGTCAAACACAGTGTCTTGCATGGAAATCTCTAGGTCTGACAGTAGCATAAAGTTGAATCAAGATAAATTCTGTGGTGTCTTTTAGGCTTCCTGGCTAGTACTAAGACTTCATTTATGATCCGTTATCAGTCTTCTGTCCTACCAACCACTTACCCGGGACGTGACTTTAAGGCGGGAAGTCGTCCAAGTAAGTCAAAAATCTTTAATTTATTATCAGAATTCCCGCCGGAGCCACATAAATACCATAAATTTCAATAATTAATTGGTTTCTTATGGAAGTTCCTAAACCTTTAAGGTACAAGAACATAAATAATTGACTCGGGAGGGAAGTGCCTTTACAAAATATAAAAATAACTTATTTTATTGAATCTTTTCCTCGGATTAAAGGCACTTCCACTATAAATCTATTAATTATTACAGGATATTATGTGGATCTTATTGTCGGGACTGTTACACCAGGATATGATCATTAAAGATGGAAAATCTGATGCAGGATTATGAATGAAGGATCACTAGTTATGGCTCTTAGTACACTCCAAATTTAGGATCTTCTCAAGGCCAAAAGACTGTCAATAAACCCATAAAACAAAGATATTAAAATTGTATATTTATTGTTATTATTAAGGATTCAAGGATTAACCCATGTCAGGCGGCTACAGTAATCATAGAATTAATAAAATCTTATGTTTCTTGGGTTTCTACCGCCATATCAAGGATTATTAATAAAGACAACATAAGATTGAAAGACTGGTATTTGGGCAAAGGGACTTCTCTCACCCTACAATAAGATACTAATAATATCCTGCAAAAATACTTTAAAATATTAATAAATAATAGAAATACCAATAAAAACCCATATTAAATAACTTAGTAAATGCAATAATAAATGCAAATATAATATGGGTTTTTAGGCCAAACGAGTTCTCCCAAGGTCACACACTCTCTCTCTCTTCTTTGTAGCACTCTTAGCCTCGTGTCTTACGCCCAATCACAGGTAAAATCCCTTTATAATCATACAAATTCATCCCGGAGTATATGGAATAATCAATAGATTCATCTCTGGAGGCTCCTTTCCGTCAGTTGGTTCTCTGGGGATTAATACAGTTATCGGTTTTATGAGCTCTGGACCTACCGGATAATACAAATAATCTATTGAATCCTTAGTAATAATCATGAAAGCATTAATTTTAAAAGAATATTATCCGGGAAGAGGTCACACAATCCATGCTTTCTTCCTTCTATTACGTAATAATGCTACAACAGGTTCCCACATCCTATATTCCTATAATAAAAGATAGAATTTAATAGATTATGTGCGCATGCCAGCTTACGTGTTCTCAGGGCCATGCAGGGAGTGTTCATGAGAAAGAGAATCCGTGTACCCAGAAACTCATATATAATGTCAAAATATTAATAAATTTACAATTACATTTCTATTTCCTTATGTGGCAAAGCCTTATACATTTAATATTATTTTGACATTCTATGATTATTAAAGCACCTCCAGCGTAAGGAATCCTGCATTTACATTTGATCTTTCATCTCTTTTCATTTCTGTAAAATCATCATTTATTAATAAAGAAAATTAAGATTTTTTATCTTATAAATGCCATGCAAATTCATTATTAATTCAGTTATTTTGGGTATTTATTAGGCGCCCGAAGGAAGCATGGGCTTGGCCAAAGGAAGAAGGAAATGCCTTTAAAAACCTGGCAATCTTATCTTCTATCTTCATATTTATCTTCTGGTGGGTCTTCTTAGGTAATTCCTAGGTCCCGTGAAGAATCCGGTGAAAGAACTTGTGATCATAGGGTGAACCTGTGCCAAGTACCAAGATACAAAAGATAATTGGATTCTTATGGTAACCGCCTTACCAACCCCATGTCTTCCCAGCTTTTATCAGATAATCCTTTATTATTAATAGATGTAACCTATAAATCAAGAAGAAATTGAATGTTTTTCCTATATTATTACAGGTTTACAGATTATACCTTTAAGGTTCCTGGCAATATACTGTCGAGTCAAAACTGGTGCTCACGGCTCACGCCTAATAAAATATCATAAAATAGTTTGTTTGCTTGGTATGGATCAGTGGTAGAGAGTGGTAACCAGAAGAAACCCATTATAATTCTTGGTAATTAATAGTCTTGGAAGGCCCTTGGCCCAGAAATGAAGGAAGGAAAGAAGGATTATGAATGAAGAAATCTATGAAAGACACGATTAAATCAATAATATACATTTTGGTTTTATAGGTGGTGCGGCTTCATCTTTGGACTCGCCTTACCCTTACAACCTTAGGACCGGAAGGTAGGACTGATGTAACTGCAGAATTTATTAATATTTTTAAGGTTTTGTAAGGAGCTGTCCCAAGGTAACCAGATATTGACATTGCCAGTTTTATATGATCTTATGCTGGAGTTAAGAGGCTGTTTGCCCTTCTCGCGTACTTGCAATCCCTTGTGTCTCGCTCTCTTGGAAGGCTTTTTATCTGGTGTTTCATCCACTTACCGCGGTCACTCTGTCCTCACTTTAAGCACTAACCGGTTGCCCTTCCATGACGAGGAGACCCGAGGCGGATGATGCTATCTTAAGGGCAAATAACCAAGAAAAATCAATAATATTTGCCTGTGAATGACCTTAAGATAGAAACGGTTTTATGAGTTTATACAGCCAAAACTAAGGATTAAGTCAAGACAAAACAAGAATGAAGCGAGCCAAGTGATCCCGCTACGCCCATAACATTCCTAGTGTAACGAGTGAAGCGACGGGAATGATGCTAGGGGGTTATCTGTAGGTCGGACCTCGTGTACCCGGATGCACTAACAAAATCAATTAAATTTATATTATTAGTGCCTGGGGACAGTGAACATGCCAATCAGCCGTATGACCCACTCTAGCTCTCGCACCGGAAGTTACATTTGGTTGAAGGAAGCTGTGGTAGGTCCTCACAATAGAAATAGCTGGTAAGAACCCAAAAGTATTAATAAAATCATAAAATTACTATCTTATTATCTGGGTTTATTGATTATTACAAGGAAAAGATTACCAAAAGACACCCATAAATAACCCATCCAAAAGAAGGAAAAGAGTTGAAGGGAAGACTAGCGCATGAAGCGCACAAAATGTAAAGTTAATTGGCATTTATAAAGTGGAAAGTTGGTGGCTGATCATAAGTTATTTCTCTTACAAGTGTACCAAGAGCGCCTAAGGAACATAAGATAGCAAAATATTTGGATTGTAGTGTCTTGGAGGAGCTTCTTAGTAACATACCAGCTTGCGAAGGGAGGGAGGAAGCGCCTGTAAGTTTACAATATCTTACGGGAGTTTACGGGAGGTGAGTCACATGACAGGTAATATGATTCTTGAGTTAATAAAAGATTACATTTACAGGATTCTATGTCCCTTGGAAGCTACTTAAAGTGTAAAAATATAGGATTTTATCTTGAAAGTCCTTAAAACTTATATAAAATGTAATCTTCTTTTACTAACCCATGCCACCATAATGCTTCGCCTAAAAGTCACGAGAGAGTGCATGGGATTACAAAAACAATATAAAATTTACTATTTATTTCGTCCATTAAGATTCATTTCCTATCACATTCTATGTACGATTGCCAGTCTTATATGATCCCAAGCTTGACCTCGGCAGTGACTAGATTCCAAGGATTTTACAGGAAGTTAGTAAGAAATAATCTTGGAAAAGCTCATGAAATCCTTAAAATATTTTGTATTTTGTGGGTATCTTGGGACATATCATCCTAGTTACCGGGGGAAGACCAAGAGTTAGAAGGGGTTAGTAGGCACCAAAGGTAGGAATGAATCTTGTGTTCCAAATGCTCTAATTATAAAATTAATTGGTATTTTTCTTAATAATATTTTGTAATTGTAACCTTTTGGTTCATACACATGGCGGTAGGAATGAGGAGCGGCCTTATGGTTTCCTCGCATGTTCACTCACATCTATTTACATTTCTATAATCTTTGATCTTATTTTAGTGTTTTTGTGAGGATTAATCTTAATATGTGGGTTACCTCTCCTCACTTTACTAAGGGTTTCTACCTTAAAATCATATCAGTTTCCAGTGGTTCTTGCTCTTGAGTTACTAGCGATTACCAATAAATTCAGATATTTTATTATTATTTCCTTCATTCATATCCGGCCACCGCCACCGCAGGCCGGGGGGGAGGACCCACCACCCCATATCCTTCACTCACTCACGGCTGGCGCAAGCGGTGTGTTAGAAGGCTCCATTACGCTGGCGTGGCCTCACACGGCCCCTAGACACGAGGCAAGGCCCACTAAAAGATAAATAAAATATAATTTTGATAGCCTTGCCGTGGCCGTGTCTTCCCTTCATTCCCTTGTGCCCTTCCACATCTAAGAAATTAATTAGTTTTGTTGGTAACTCTAGCTCCAGCACTTGTATATGAGATCTGGAAAGGTGTCCAAACGCTTGCCTCATGATAATGTCAATGAATTTTCTTAATGAAGGGAGTAATAATGTGGAGGCGGATTATCTTAGAAGACATTAAATCTGACATCCACATTATCTTCTGGAGACCGTGTGTAGGAACATAGCGTCAGACCTAGACCCAAGCCTGTAAGTGAAAGGAGCACAACAGAATCCCGCACACGAGTGTAACAAATAAGAAATAATATGTTGGCCTTTTGGTACCCTTCCGTCATCCTAGAGCTCATATAAAAACCATGAAAACTTTAATATATTTATGAGGCTGTGTGTAGGTCGGTTGAAGTGTCTTTGGCCATTCCATCTCTCACATTCTCGTGCCACAGCCTCTCTTCCACTAGGCGAGACATCGTATAATGAATCACTTTATAATTCTCTGTTAATAGTCTCGCCCATACAAACCATTACAGCTCTTATAATTCCCTTCTTTCATTCCCTTTCTCATGGCCATCCCTTCTTCCTTCTGCACTCCTTGCAAGGGAGCGGTTAACGGCGGAATAAACACAATAATATATTTTAGTATTTTATAGTTTATGTGAGGGGAACCCCAGTAATACAACATTATAATTCTATTCTTCTTGGGTATTCTTCGGGTTCCCCTCCCTTAAACCAAATAATGAATTCTAAGATGTTAAAATCCTGATAATAATAATAAGATTTCCTGCAAAAGACTTTAAAAATATAAAAATACTGAAAATATATTGGAAATCTTATTATTGTTACCATCAAAGACCAAAAGAAATAACATAAATGCAATCTTTTATTGACAAGGCTCCCGGAGAAGACACTAAGGCAAAAATATTAATAACTTTATACTTTTATTGACTTAATTCCTAGGTTACACAAGATAATACACTGATTCATTCATAAAGAAAGATTGCATTTATTGTGGAAGGAACCTATAAGAACAATATAATGAGAATATTATCAAGAAAGAATTATAAAAGTATATTGTATGACAGGTAATGACCATTAGATCCCAAAAGAAACATACAAAATATTCTGATTGTATTTATAAGTTCCTTCCCTGGGATTATCCGTGTCAAGTATTTTCCAGTCCATCTACCGTCCAGGAATAACTCTCCCATCCTAGTTCTCAAGGGGAAAACCCGGTAATTTCCATATAAAACCTGGCAAGTGATCCATAAGACTTAATAATTACAAAATATTTCATTTATATTATTTATGTTATGTCCGCCGGTCGCGAGTTATCTGATCTTATATTAACATTATTATTCCTTCCGGCGGTCTTACTAAGGCTTACATCAGGATTCTATATCCTATCCTCGTGTACCAAGTCATTTATACTTCCTTCCACGTGTCCGAATGCTTTAATTACTAATAAAATAAATAAATTCTGGGATTATAGAAGCATTCGGCCACGGGATAACTCTCTTATAAGCAAAAAAGCCAGTAAAAATCTATTAAATTTACATTGCATTTTCTTTGTTATCTTTAGGATATTATGTTGACTCACTTCTATTTTTATATGGGATTACAAGGAACTTCATTAATAAACTGAATCATAATAGTAGGACAGGGGCTTTCCCTCATGTCACCCCACCCGTTCCCACTCCCTCTCACCCTTCCTAG